>OLQE01001743.1_pt1 | contig 10766 bp, 12 predicted proteins | sample 1643161 | NCBI WGS metagenome assembly OLQE01 (sample SAMEA3136650, study PRJEB25190) | human gut metagenome | reverse complement strand
AGGTGCTTCAGACAATGCTACCCGGCAAAGCGTTCCCAAAAACGTTCCCAAAAATTCAAGCGAATAAATCTGCTGTAGCCATTGATATTTCACTCAGATCATTTTCGCTGGTATTCAGTCTCTGCTTATTAAAGTGCGAATAGATATTTAACGTGGTCTGAGTATCTGTATGCCCCAGCCAATATTGCAGTTTCTTTATATCCCAGCCCTTGTTAATAAGCATCGAAGCACAACTATGTCTCAGCTTATGCAAGGTGATTTCCGGTCTGCCAAAAGCCTTTGTAGCTTTTCCAAACGTCTGAGAAATATAGTTGGGATCATACTGACTTCCATCTTCCCATGTAAATATATATCCATCCTGATTTTTATAATCATTCTTGTAAAATTTCTTATTTATCGTTTGTTCATCCCGTATTCTTTGCAGACAGCTTTCAGCAGTCGGAAACAAGTTCAGTGTCCGTCTTCCAGACTGGCTTTTTGTAGAATCATCTGCCTGAATCGTTTTGACACGAACCACAGTATGATTAATAGTAATCGTTCTTTTCTTATAATCAACTGCTTTCCATTTCAGCCCCAGAATTTCAGAACGGCGCAACCCATAATAAGCGGCAAAGAATGCTATACCAAGCAGACGTGGATAATATTGAGAGAGAAAGTGTAGAAGTTCAGAAATCTCCTCTTCCGTCATAAAAAGGTATTCTTCGCTATATTCTTTTGATTTTTTCCCGTATACAGTAAGTCCGGCAACTGGATTCTGTTTTACAATCCCGTTAATCATGGCATCTGAAAAAACAGAATAGAGAATACTTTTATAGCTTCTGACTGATCGGACGGATAACGGCTCATGTTCTTTTGTCTTTTGATTGACTTTTCCATACTGGAGCGCATATTTGAAATAACTATCAAGAATCTTCGGTGTCACATCAACAAGTCTGAGATTCTTTTCCTCAAAATACTGCTTAATCCGTTTTACCCGAAATACATATCCTTCATAGGTAGAACGTTTTAGTTGCCCTTTCTTTCCTTCCAGCCAATAGTCCATATAATTACATAGACTGATATCAGGCGAGATGTCTCTGTTATACTCGGACGGCAACTCTTCCAGATAAGCATATTGTTCAATATATGTATTGATAAGAGCCTCTGCCTTGCGCTTGTTATTCTTTATTTCCAAGTGCGTGGCAACCGTTTTCGTACACCATTTTCCAAATCTATCCTTATAACTAAGTCTGACATAATAGTATGACTTGCCAGATTTTAACTGTTTTGTTTGTAATGAACCCGTCACTTTTATTGTCTCCTTTCCGGACGGGTAGCATTGTCTGATAAGAGTATAGCATACCCGTCCCGAAAGTCCTACAGTTTATTCCTGATTATTCAAATATTCAATAAGAACATCCTTTGATACTTTATAAGTTCTTCCAATTCTCCTGTTTGCTATTACCCCATCCTGCAATAAGCGGTATGCCGTAGTTCTTCCTATATGGAGAATTGAGCATATATCCTTTACAGAAAGCACCTCCGGGTAATCATTCAGCATAATATCACCCCTTGCTTTAAAAATTAATTTTTAATTCTCATCATCGTTTACTGCGCTATGTTCATCATATAATGGATAATCTGCATTCGCAAAAACGTGTCTTAACCGATCAAGTGTAATCCGTTCTGCTACAACCATTCCATCCGAAACCGTTACAATATTGTACAGTTCCTTATACCCCTCTTTCCTATTTGCCTTATATCCCTGCCAGATCTTTTCCAGCTTACAGCCATAATGCTCTTTCAGTATCCTGTTCATGCGGTGATAAGTATACGGGTGATAATCATAAATGCGATGTACCGACGCTTCTATATCATCCATATGTATCAATTCCCTTTCTGAATTTCATCAAATGGAATCGTAATATCATCCGACACGGGATGGAATTCATTCTTCCGCTTCATATACTCTTCCACAGAATTATACGTCACAATCGTTCCATCTTTCTGGTAAATCTGCACCTCATGGATACGCCGCAAAAGTGCTCTCCATGTTTCCGGTGACTTTTCCTGCACATCAGGATACTGTTCTTCCAAACTGATATTGGATACAATATACACATATGAATACCCAGCCCATACATTACTGTAACGCCTCGGAAGTTCAATCGGATATATATCTATATATAACAGTAAATCCGATATATCAAACTGTGATCTGTATTCATCAAGCATCAGAACCTGCTGAAATGAAGTATAGCCAGAAAAAGGATCCCTTTTATAGTCTGTCACCCGGCAGACATTCGCATCTCCAAAACGATCTAAAATACCTCTGGTTTTGCCAATTCCCGTCTCTCCGTAACAGTAGGTAACCTTGAGATCTAATCTTCTGGTAGTACTATATTTATCCTTCATCACCATAAGGCGAAGCTGATCAATATCCGTCGTATTAAAAATGAAGTCATTATTCATTGCGATGATCTCTGCGTTACTCATTCCAGCATTCACGCACTGGTAAATCCATTCATACTCCGCATTTCTGCCCTTCTGTATAGGTATAGAGCCAAATTCTTCATAAGTGTTTGGAATACTTGTCTCAGATTTATCAGTATCCTTCCATCTTCCAGTCTTCTTTATATAATCCACATTATCCTTTGCCGTCCCATGTGCGATCTCTATATGCGCAGTTGGAAAGTATTTTGCGATCTTTGACCACCTTACTCTGGATCTCAGATACACATAAATATGAGTATGTATACAGCTACCCTTTTCATCTGCCATACAAAAAAAGCATAGTGTCGGGAAGTTATCAATTAACGTCTTACGGATTACCTCATGAGTGAATCCATGATCCTGTGGATTGTTTATTGTGAGTTGATAAGCATTGCGTTGTACACCTGTATTAAACGGCTTATCCGTCGGTGACTGCGTATTTAACGTTGTTTTTTTATTTTTCGTCATGATTCCTCCTTCTATTTTTATTTGCCTGTTCGCTTTGTTCTTTTAGTGCGAACATTCAGAAATCCTTTAAAATAAAGGAAAAATTGATAAAAAAGCCCTGTTTGTTCGCCGGTTGGGTAATACTACCCCAACCGGCTCCCCCCCGACCTTCCGTTCTGTTCCAGAGTGCTTTCCTGCGGCTCTGCCGCCGTCAGCACTCTGTCCCATCCCGTTGGTCGGGAGACAGATTAAGAGATATTTTCCATCAGGACATCCAAAATTCTCTGGTTCCATCGTCCCTGATCTACAATCCTAGGATATTTAACTTCCAGCAAAGGGAACCCATCGGCCAGAAGCAAGCCTTCACCAGGCTGATAATTCCTGTTGCGAGGGATATCTTCCCCGGAAAATAGCATGCCTAACTGTTCTTTATTCTGGCGTCCCAAGGACAGATTAACCATATAATTCAAACGACTTCCTTTGAACAAATCACTGGTGGCATACTGCACTACCGTCCATACAGAGAAGGACAGCGACCTCCCGAGCATCAAGAGTTCCGCATTTGCACTTATAATATCTGTTGCCAGATGCGTCTTCTCTGCCTTATCCTTTGCCTGAAAATAATTCACCAGCGCACCATACTCATCACATATTAATAAATGTTGTACTGTGCTGTATCCTTTCCGTCTGGCTGTCAGAAACCGTTCATAATAAGCCTGAATTCCGTTATAGACCGCCTCGCCAGCGTAATAGTAAGAATATGGACGTAAAAACCAAAACTCAGGCGAGCCTTTAAAATCACAAAATGTGATGTGTATACAGCCTTTCCGATATCCTTGACTATGAATTATACTTGATAGAAAATTCCAAAATAAGAATAACAAGGTCGTTGATTTTCCGGCACCCGAACTGCCTGTGATTAACGCATGCTTATGGCTGTCCATTGGAAGCATCAGGGGTAACTTGGTTCCATACTCATAATACGGCTCTCTAAGATACCCCCATTTCATCATTATTCTTCCATCCAATCGTCATCCTCCGTTTTTTCTTCCATGTCTGCTGGAACCTGACTAGCCAGATGATAATCCCGATAAGCGGCATTTCTAAGCGCCACTATGTATGGAATTCCGAACGAATTCCTTGCAAAGGTGATACTCAAACAACTTTCCTGAATGTTGCAAGCTACCAGTGATTCATAATTTGCTGATATTCCCCACTGCTGACAAGATCTTGCTACCATTTTTTCTCCTATCCGTTGAAGTATCTGAATAAGTTCATAAGACCCTTGTATCTCCTTACGAGGCACAAACCGGAATCGATATGTGATGATGCTGTCTCTTGGATAGTATATGTTCTCCAGATAGAGCACTAAGAAGTACTTTTCCATTTCCCGAAAGGCTGAACTAAGTTCACTCAGGATCCAGCAAGTCCCGTTATATCCAAAATATACCGGGTATTCCACATAATCCTCAGACTGCTTGTTTTGATGATATGCCCCTCTCAGTAATAAGGTTGGCGGAGCCAGCACAATAAGAAACAATACGCCGTATATTATATACTTTAAGATCATGGCTAACGGCTCAATGAACATGACCAGTATCATCATTGTGATAAGTACAGCGACAGCAACTCCAATCGTTGAACCCCAGTCAATGTTTTCCGTTTCTTCTGTATCCCGAAGGGCATCTCTAAATGCGATAAGCATTTCTTTTAATTTTTTAAAGATCATTTTTTTGCCTCCTGTGTAGTCGGTACATACATAACAGCATCTGCCGCATAGGAATCTTCATAGCATTTCGTCTGGCTACTGTAGTAGAGATATACACTTGGATTCTCAAACTGCAACATAACCTTCTCATGCTCACGCATTGCCTGAAGTTCTTCATTGGACATCAGTGGCTCGCCCTGCACCTTGATGGAATAGCGATCATACTTGATTTCATCCACCACATCATATCGAAAGCCGCATACCTCATCTGTCCGCTTCCCATCAACATATCTATAGACCGGCAAAATAGTAAGCGCAACGAATACATCCGTTCCAATGATGTTTGTTAACGGGATCCTTTTTTTCAGTAAAACACTCTTTATGCCTTTGATTTCCTGCATAATGCCTTCACCTCTCTTTCATTATGTAGTTGTCAATGTACAACTACAGTCTCTTCCAAACTAGAACTTTGCTGATTTTGCTTTCCTCGCTGTCTGCATTGCATCAGCTAAGAATCAATTGCATTCATCTATATGTTTGGCTTATACTATAGTAGAGCTTTTAGCTCTTCCTTCACAGCAAGCAACTTACCACGGTCTTGCTGTGTGGATCTGGCTGTTCCGGTATAGAAGCTACACTCTATCGGAACAGCATTTTTAAATATTAATTTTTAATTTCCTATCTCCTTTACTGGTAAATCAGTAAAGAGACATACCGTTTATACCCACAATGGAATCACCACCTTTCTCATTTGTTGTTGTCTCTAGCATAACAGATCTGTCAGATACTGCCTTGCCAATTCAGCACCATCTTGCTATTTTAGCAATCAGTGTCTGGATTGTCTTAAAACCTTCTGAAGTTCATGGTCAGCGTAATGTATATCCGAACCAAGCTTACGAACGATTCTCATACACTCCTCCATCTGTTCGGATGAGATTTCTTTTTTCGCATACTGAATCGCTTTATCCCCAAATGCCAAGTCCAAAATATCCATATCTAAGAAATTGGCAATTTCAAAAGCCTCTTCGAGAGATACTTTTCGTTGTCCCTTTCTAATTCTGGAAATAGCGGATTGCTCCATATTCATTTTGTCAGCCAGCGCTTTCGCTGTCCCCGGTTTCTTGTCCATACACTTACTGAAATTTCTTATAAAATCTTCTTCGCTATATGCGTATTTTTTCATTTTATACACTCCTGTCTGAAGGAAGTGCTTTAGGCCTAATAGTCACTTTTCTTTGTAATGTTTTTCCAATGGACTTGTCCTCGTTGGATGTAATAAAGATAGCAAATATCTGCGGTGCCGTTTTTTACATCAACTGATTATTTTTTGATCTTTTATAAGAAGGGAAACTGCATTATAATTGAATAAAAAAAAGATACGGAGATCATAAAATGAATACATCAACAATTTCTAACAAATGCCTGTTCTGTTCAGAAGGTTTACCTTTTATCCGTGACTTTTATACAGTTATATCTGACGGACTGGAAAAACGCTCCGCCGAATATGATGCTATTTTTGAATTTATTAAGAGGGAAAAATCTAATCCCGTAGATGATTGGAAGTATTTAACACAACTCTTTCTTACTAAGCCAGCGTCAAAAGCTCACCAAAACGATGTTATAGAAGACGATGCACAATACATTGATACCTGCACCTATTATTTGAGGGAAATATTGCAGATTCTCTATGAACTATATAAATATGATATCAATTGTAATTATATTAACGAAATGAGCAGAAAATGTAATCCCCTCTTAAGAGATATAGCTAGGGCATTGGATAAAAACACAGGATCAACCAACGAGGACGATCTAATGAAATGGTGGAAGTCTATTGAAGATTTCGATGCGCATGAAGCAAACGATGAAACATATCAGACATTAAAAGAAGAAGCTAAGATGGCAGTCGAGAATATTAACAACATGATTGAGACCTATCTATACGATGAGTATGAAGATCTCCCATATGAAGATTGTAGCATATCTCAATTTCGTAATTTTCTGAATTCTGAACGTTATGCCCTTTCTTATCAAGCGCACGGCATGGATTTAGCCAATCGCATCCAACATTTACAAGAGCCATTTCAGACGATTGCCACTCTTTTTGTTCAAAGACATTTGAAGCATTTTGGGAAGATGTTATCCCAAATAATGGAATATAAAGGAATAACCGAACAGGATATTGTAAATGCTTACAGTGGGGAGCAAAAGCATCCATTAAAAGCCAGTCACGTACAAGCCTTGAAAAAATGTAAATCTCCATCACCGGATGCATTTGAAAATGGTATTGTCTCTGCAATTGCACGTATTCTGTTTGTAGATGAAAGTCTATTACTATATGGTAATGGAAAGAGCTATGGAAATTGGAAAGACTTTATTAGAATGGATTTATCAGATACAGGAAAAAAACGGACTAAAAAAGAAACAAAATCCATAAAGAAAAACAATGATAAGATTGTTAAGAATACTGTAAAAGAGATAGCAGCTACAAAGGAGAGTTTTGAGAGCTATATAAGTACTTTGGATTCTCCCACGGATTTCCCGTTATTTTCTTCTTTGAAAGACCAAATCCTTTTATGCACTGATATATCTAACATCAAGAATTTAGTTGAAATTTTAGAACAGGCTCAGACAAAGCCCCCTGCCCTTTAACCCATTTTAATATAAGAAACTTCTGAAGCAGATAGTTGAAGTACTCGGCTATCTGTTTTTGTTTTCTAATGACATAATTGCCAAATAAGAAAGTCTTGCCAAATACGCACATTTTCAGTCTGACATCTCTAATATGCTATATTTGCAAGCCAAGTATACTTCCCACAAGATTCCTGTCAAGGACAAGCGCTGTGCAGTAAACTGCATCCCTGACAGAATCTTGTTCGGGAAGTATGTGGCAGCTAAGCAAAATAGCGGAGCGGTGGGTTTCCACCAAATTGCTAGTTTTAAAAATTAATTTTTAAGAGAGGTACAGACATGGAAGAAAATACAACCTACAGTGGAAGCGCACAGTATTTAGTAAAGGTATTCCAGTATATTAACAAAATCTTTTTCGATGGTGAATTAGAAATGCCTACCATTACCATCCAATCAACAGTTGGTGCCTATGGACACGTAACCGTTGCTAAAGTATGGAAGACAGAATCCGGTGAGGCAAGCAATGAATTGAATATCGGTGCCGATTATCTCAACCGACCGATTGCAAATATAGTAGCAACTCTTATCCATGAAGGTTGTCATCTATATGCTATGCAAAACGGAATTCAGGATACTTCCAACAGGGGTGTTTATCATAATCGCAGATTCAAAGCTCTTGCCGAAGAACGTGGCTTGATTATCAGCAAACATCCAACATATGGCTGGACAATCACTGAGCCTTCCGAAAGGATCTACGATTTTTGCAATGAATATGAATTGAAGGATATTCTCATCAGCAGATATACAGCACATCGGAGTGATAATGGTAATAAAACTAAAGGTGATTCAGAAAATGGAAATCCAACTACTCCTGTTGCCAAGAAAGGAAACAGTATAAAGTGGATCTGCCCGAAATGTGGTGCAATCATCAGGAGTACCCGAAACGTCAACGTAGTCTGTGGAGATTGCAATATTCCATTTACAAAGGTGAATTAGCTGAAAGGCGGTTGGATATACCGCCTTTTTAAAATTAATTTTTAGAAAACAGGCAATAAAAAATCTCTGCCTTTTTCAACAGAGACTTCTCATTCTTCTTTTGTAATTGTATATTCAAACTGGACTAATTCCCCTATATTACACTCCAACACATATGCTAACTTTGCTAAAGTTTCTAATGTAATCATTTTCCCATGGCACACATTGTATATGGTTTTATGTGGAATTTTATAATCCTTAGATAACTGATAGCTTGATATTTTCCGCTCTTTCAATTTTTCAAGAAGTAACGTATAATTTACCTGTACACCAATATGAACCATAGAATTCCCCCTTTTCTCAATTCTATGGCATAAAAAAGGGCTTGAGTATGCGAATAAAATCGCATATAATGAGTGTATGAAAGTAATTTTTACGAAGGGAGACTTGAAGTATGAAAGGTTTCAAAAAATTAGCCGTATGTGGTATGGCTATCATGTTAGGACTGGGAAGTCCTGTTGGTAACTCTGTAATGAATGACTTGGGTTATGCGGTGACGGCTGAGGCGGCTGGGAAGGTATCTTTATCGAGTAGGAAGACTTCTGTGGCTGTGGGAGGTTCTAAGACCATCTCATTGAAAAACGCCAGTGGTAAGGTAAAATGGTCTGTAGCCAAGAAGAGCGTAGCTTCTATTAAGGCTAACGGTGCTTCTGTGAAAGTGAAGGGTAAGAAGGCAGGAACTACCACGATTACTGCCAAGGTAGGAAAGAAATCCTATAAGTGTAAGCTGACAGTCAAGAATGCCCCTAAGATCAGTAAATCTTCGATATCTTTGACTAAGGGTAACTCTTATGATCTGACTGTAACGGGTACAGCTTCATCTCCGAAGTGGTCAACATCCAATAAAAAGGTCGCCACAATTAAGAAGGTATCTGCTCGGAAGTACCGTGTGACGGCTAAATCTTCTGGTACTGCAACTATTAAGGCAAAAGTGAACGGTAAGACTTTAAAATGTAAAGTAAGTGTTCATAAGAGTTCTTCGGCTACTCAGGCAGCCCCTGTTAAGTACCCATCAACCTCTCATAGTTCAGCTAATGGTAAGACTTTATCATCTGATAAGTGTCTATTACCTAACGGCATGTTTGATCCTGCAAAGGTTAAGCCGAGAAATAGCGACTATCGAGTAGGAAACATTATATATGAGATGAATTTTTGTGGGGAGGATGTACTTGATTTAAATTTAAGGGAGCAGGTTGACCATGATTTTGGATGTTCTCTTTCTTTAGGAGTAGAGTCATTTGGGGTAAGTAAACCAGAATTCACCAAGGTGCTTATAAATCCTAATGACGTAATAGTATCAGGGTATGATGCTTCTCTTATTACTGTTGTTAAAGATGATAAGTTAAACAATGAGAATGCCAAGAAAGGGTATGGTTGTTTTTCTTTAAGAGTTTTTCCATCTGGTAAGCGTGGTGGTACCACATATATAACTACTAATTACAGGGGTTTGATTTTTAAGACAAAAGTAGTTGTACATGATGATTACAAAAACACTATTCCTGTAGATTGCAAGCGTTGCGGTTTTAAATGTGGTGATTGGTATACAGAGAATGGTTATGATGTAAGTAGATGGATGTATTATGATTTTAAAAGATGTCCTTGGATTGACTGATTATCTTCTACAGGAGCCTCTTTTCGGAGGCTCCTTTTTCTTTGTCTAGTTTTCTTCTCTCCTATTCCTAGACAACGTTGAATATTGTCTGGAATTCGCCTTATTTTCTGAGCTTTTTTTCGGTTTTTTCCGATCAGTCTAATATATGCAGTACAGGTGGTTGTGTCTCTTGAACTGTCCGCAGTTTCAAACCGTCCCCACAACCATCTATTTTAAGCTTTAATTTTTTTATACGGTGTGTTACAATGAAACGAACAAGTAAAGTATATTACTAAGAAAAATATGCATTATTGTAGGTGCTTCAGACAATGCTACCCGGCAAAGCGTTCCCAAAAACGTTCCCAAAAATACGTTTTGGAACTGATTATTAAGTTACTTGAATTTTTGAAGTATGTACCTCGAAATCCTTTATTTTACTGGGTTTTCTGAGACATTGGGGAATATTTCAGGACACCCCATATCTTCATTCTACTCCATTCGGGACGCAGAGGTCGCAGGTTCAAATCCTGTCGCATCGACTTCTTACAAAAGGCCGGAAACACTGATAAAATTAGGGTTTCCGGTCTTTTTTATTTTAAAAAAAACGAGGTGTCATATGAAATTTGTCTTTTTACATGGATTAGGACAGACTGCACAGGACTGGCAGGCGGTCATTCACCAGTCTTCGCTCTCCAATGTAGACTGCCCGGAGCTTTTTTCTTTCGTAGAAAACGCCTTTACTTATTCCGGCATTTTGTCTGGTCTGGAACATTTCTATGCAAATGCATCGGAACCATTTGTACTCTGCGGACTTTCCCTTGGCGCACTTCTGGCGCTTGATTATACGATCCGGCATCCGGAACGAATATCCTCTCTTATCTT
>OLQE01001741.1_pt1 | contig 10773 bp, 8 predicted proteins | sample 1643161 | NCBI WGS metagenome assembly OLQE01 (sample SAMEA3136650, study PRJEB25190) | human gut metagenome | reverse complement strand
GCAACGGCGATAAGGTGCGCGCCGCCGTGCATGAGGCGCGCCAAAACATCGCGGCCAAGCCCGTCGGTGCCCAAAGGATGCTCGGCGCTCGGAGGCATGAACGCGGCCCCCACGGTGCTTGTCCCGTCTGCCGGGGAAAGCGATCCGGCGAGCGCAAGAGCGAGAAAAGCGATGAAGAAGACGAGAAGCACAAGATCGGGCCAAGAGAGCAGCTTCTCGCTAATGCTACGCTTCGATCTCACGGGACCGCCTCCTTCCCAACCCGTCGGCAATCCAGAAAGCCGCAAGCGACACCGCTATGACAACCGCCGAGCAAGCCATGAGCAAATCGGGCTCGCGGTTGAGCACGGCGTTGACAAGAAGCGTGCCCAAGCCGGGAAAGCTGAAAAGGGATTCAATGATGACCGTGCCGCCAATAAGATAAGGTACGACCGAAGCCGCCGACTGCGCAACGGGGGCGACGATTCCGGGCAAGAGGTTTTTGACGATCACCCTTCTTTCCGGCAGACCAGAAAGTCGGGCCGATTCGACATGAAGCGTTTGGTTCTCCCGCTCGACCACGGCGCGCACCGGGCGCACAAGGGTGCAAGCCCCGATGAGGGATATGGCGACGATGGGAAGCACCATGATGATGGGCTTGTCGAACATCGAGCCACTCCCAACGGGAAGAAGCGATACGGCGGGAAACCACCCGAGCTGCGTCGCGAACACCAAGATGAGAAAGAATCCGACAACGAACTCGGGTGTTCCCACAACAGCAAGCGCAAGCGTACTCACAATCTTGTCTGCCGCCTTGCCGCCATGAAGACCCGCGAAAATGCCACCAGCCGTGCCGACCACAATCACCAAAACAAGCGAGATCGCAAAAATCACTCCAGTTCGCGCAAGAGGGCCGACCATAGCGTCGGCTACGGGTAATCCCGACGCAAGAACGGTTCCGAAGTCGCCCTGCAGCGCATGAGCGCACCAGAGAACGAAACGATAGAGTACCGGCTTGTCGAGGCCGTATTGCTGCGTGAGCTCGGCCACACGCTCGGGAGTCGCCTGTAATCCGAGACGCTGCGTGGCGGCATCGCCGGGCAGAGCCTCAAGGGCGAGGAACACGAGCAGACACGTGAAGATCAGCGAGATCGCGAAGAGGAGAATACGGGAGAGTATCCGCAGTGCGCGGTGCCCTCCCGTACGGTCGGCGTTCGGTGACATGCCCTTCGTCCGATTCGCTAAGCGGAGAGGGTTGCCTTGGCGAACAGAGGCACCGAGAGCGTGATGTCTATGCCGTCGAGGCCATCTACCTGCCCGCTCAGATCGGCGCAGTATCCCCAAACGATATCGCCGCCCTCGGCCCAGAGACGCTCCTGTGCTTGGTTGAGGAGTTCCGCCCGGTCGGCCTCATCCACTGCCGAGGTTGCTTGGGCCAAGAGGGAATCGTACTCGTCATCCTTCCACTGGCTGAAGTTGTACGGCGAGCTGCCACCGGTGTACATGACGGCCGAAGCGATATACGGGCGATTGATGAGATAGGTTGCGAAAATCTGCGCTCCGTAGATGTTGTTCATGTCGGAGAACAGCGTCGTCGGATCGATCTCCTTCACCGACACCGTGATGCCCGCCTTCTCCAGCTGGGCTTTGAGCATCTCTGCAGAATCGTTGACGCCGGTGGTGGTTTCGGCGGTCGTGATCTCGAGCTCGGTCACGCCCTTTTCTTCGAGCACCTTCTTGGCGGTGTCGAAGTCGTAAGCACGCTGCTCGAGGGAATCATTGTAGCCCGGCATACCCTGGCCAAGCACATCATTGCCAACCACACCCGCAGAGCGGAAGATGGTGTCGTTCATGGTCTGGCGGTCGACGATAAGCTTGAGGGCCTCGCGTACCTCGGGATCATCGAAAGGCGCGGCGGACGCGTTGAGGCAGAAGCGGAAAGAACTCGAATTCTCGATGCCGCCGTTCAAAACGTTGAAGCCGGACTGGCCTTCGAGCGTGGCCGCGTTCGTCGTCGAGATTTGATGGGCGAAGTCGACCTCGCCGCTCGTGAGCGCCGTGTACCTCGTCTCGGGATCGGTGATGGGGACGATCTCAACCGTGTCGATGGCCGGAGCGCCTCCCCAGTAATCGGCGTTCTTCTCAAGCACGGCTCCAGTGTCGGGAGAGAAGGAAACGAGCTTGAAGGGCCCGCTGCCGATGTCGCCAGAGAAATCGTCGCCGGCGCTGCCCGCCGGGAACACGAAGGTGACGGCGGAAACGACCTCGTCCCAGAAGGTGGCTTGCGGCGAGAGAAGCTGGAGCGTGAACGTGCGCTCGTCCACAACCGAGCTGCCCTCCCAATCGACGTTCGCGTAGAACGACGAGTACATGGGTGAGGTGCCGGCGTACTGGAGGCTGTAGAGCGCATCTTCAGCCGTGACGGTCTCGCCGTCATGATACTTCACACCGTCCTTAAGGGTGACGGTCCAAGCGCTCGCATCCTCGTTGGGTTCGATGCTTTCGGCAAGCGAGTTCTCCACCACGCCGTTGCGCAGGAGGATAAGCGAGTCGTACACGTTGAGCGCAATCGCCAACGGAAGAAGCGTGCTGAAGGTGGCTGGATCCAACGTGTCCGTCGAGCTGCCCATCATGGCAACCCGCAACGTCTTGGGCGTCTCATCCGACTGAGAAGCGCCCTCGCCGGAATCACTGGTGCCCGACGAGCAGCCAGCAAGCAGCGACCCCGTGCCCATGGCGATGGCGAAGCCTCCCATCAGCTTCACGCAGTCACGGCGAGAAAGAACCCCTTTCCCCAGCATTGTTTCATCTTGTGACATATCCGCTCCAATCATTTTTTCATATCATCCCGTACATCAGCATCTATTCCTTTATATTTAGATAGACACTGTCCAATTAGAACAAGGACATTATAAAGATAAAAGGTTTCTATGTCTAACTTTTTTGTTGGTGGCTTTCGATTGAAACCTGCACAACCGTTCTTTTAAAGCCGTGTTTTACAAATCAGTTTTAGTTTGATTAACAGAAAAACTGGTTTGATACCCGGCTCGGCAATATGTCGTAAGCGAGTAGTAGAGAAGTGTATTTGAAGCGACGAAGGGGGTCTCCTGATATCCTCAGAATCAAATCGGTCTCTCCAGCCCACTAGCTCCCTGCACGCGCTTTTTTGCTTGCAGGTGGCAAAGATTTTTTAGCCATGTGGTCAGAAAGGCACGCTTTGCAAATAGCTTGCGATTACGCCCTCTTCTTTTTCTGATGGAGACAGTGAAAAGCATGCATCCCGGGAGCAATTCGGTTTGAGAGCAAAACAACGCAGGCGCCAAAAGGAGGTTGGCTTGAGGGAGTTCGACCTTGAAGACTAAATCCCCCAGGGCTTATTGCGCTGGCAGCGCCAACCGAGGTAGGTGCCCAGCCGTGAAGGAGGATGCCATTACTCAAAAAGTAACGGAGTGTTGCTATCGACTAAGAGACCGCCTCTTCAAGAAGACGATGGGGAAAGCTTATGGCACTCCAGCGTCAATCGAACACGATAGCAGCGGGTCAGAAAGAGAGACAGCACCATTTTCTCTGCTTTCTGCGAAGTACGTCTTGAAGCTTGGCATTTCAAAAAGCGAGTTCTGCAGACGTACTTTGCTGTCGGAGAAAACTTACGAGCGAATCAAATATGGTCAACTTGCAGATCGTCCTAAACCAGAAACAGTGATGCAATTTTGCGTAGGCCTCGGACTCTCTTTGGAAGAATCCGAGAATCTTTTCAATGCGGCGGGTTATTACCTTGGAGGGTGTAAGCTTCATGAGGCATACAGAGAGTTGCTGTCCATGAACGACAGCCTAACCATCTACGAGTGCAACGATGTTTTGCGTCATTTGGAGCTGCCTTTATTGGCAAGATGGATAGAGATTTCTTAGAAAGAGCACGCCCCATACCCCATAATGAAAGGGCTTCCGACGCCGTAGGCGCTTCTCCTGCACGCATCGTCCGAATTGCCTTCGATGGTGCGCACGGTGGAGCCGTCGCACGACTCCACGATGCCCACGTGGTCGGAGACGCCGTCTCCGTCCCAGTCGAAGAACACGATGTCCCCAGGCGCCGGCGCGCTGCCTCCCGGCAGCCAGCGGCCTGCGGCCTTGAACCACTGCACGCCCGTGGGGCAGTAGGAGAACTTGGGCACCGCGCCCGAATCGATGTACCCGCACTCGTTCGCACACCAGCTCACGAAGCACGCGCACCATTCCACGCGGCTCTCGAACCCGTACCATGACCAGTACGGCCTGCCGCCCACGTTGCCCAGCTGGCTCGAGGCGATCTCCACGATGTCGGCGGCATCCGCCACCTGCGCGACGATCGATCGCGCCTGCAGCATGTCGACCCGGTCGATGGCCACCTGCAGCTTCACAGCTCCACCTCCTTGCGTGGCGTGAACGCGATGAACTTCCGCAGCTCTTCCACGGTCGGCAGCCCCTCCGAATCGGAGACGCTGGTGACCTGGATCGCGCCGACGGCGTTCGCCCGCTCCAGCAGCGCATCGTCGTCAAGGCCCTCAAGCAGACCGGTGATCACGCCGGAGGCGAACCCATCGCCGGCACCGACGGTGTCGACCACGTCCACCACGAAGCTGGGCACCACAACCTCCGTGCGGCCGCCGTCGGCATTGCGCCCGAACGCCACCGAGCCGGTGTCACCGAGCTTGATGATGACCTTGCTGATGCCCATATCCAGATAGTAGTCGGCGATGTCGCGCGGGTCCTGGCGCCCGGAGAACAGCTGCCCCTCGGACAGGCCGGGCAGAAACACGTCGCATTTGGCGGCGAGCCGGTTGGTCGCCTCAATCATCGCCTGCTGGCTCGGCCACAGGGTGGGCCTCGGGTTGGGGTCGAAGACCACCGTCACACCGTGCGCCTTGGCGGCGTCCACCAAGGCGTTGACGGTCTCATACGTCTGGTCGGTGAGCGCGGAGAAGATGCCGGTGACGTGCAGGATGCGCACACCGGTGAAGTCCACGTCGTTCACGATGTCCGGGGTGGTCTTCGACGCGGCGGAACCGGCGCGGAAGTAGATCACCTTGGGCTCGCCGTCGCTGGAGCGGACCTTGAGCTGGAAGCCGGTGGCCGCGCCCGAGACGCGGCGGATGGCCGAGGTGTCGATGCCGGTGGCGTTCATGTAGTCCACGATGAGGTCGCCCTGCCAGTCGTCGCCCAGCTGCGTGACGTACCCGATGCTGTGCCCCTGGCGGCTGACACCGATGGCGACGTTGAATTCGGCGCCGGCCATCTGTCGGGGCAGCTGCCGGGCTTCGAGATAGGTTTCGGTGGAATCGGCGATGAGGTTCACCATGGGTTCGCCGATGGTCATGACTTCAGGCATGATGCGCTTCTTTCTGATGCTGTTTGGCGTGTCGATTCGGTTTTGGGATGACAGCGGGGTCAGGCGACCGCCTGGCGGACGAGAGCGACCTGTTCGGCGACGCGATCGGCCGGAATCGGGAACTCCAGGAAGACCGGCACGCTCGGGGCCAGCTGCGGCAGCATCGCCTGCCAGTCGATGACGCCGTCCTGCAGCATCGTGGTGGACAGCGCGGCCCGATCCGTCGCCCCGTTGACGTTCTTCAGATGGAAGACGGTGATGTCCGTCAGCAGTTGGACGAACGCCGCGTCGGTGTCCTCGCCGCGCCAGAACCAGTTGCCCAGATCGAAGGTGTATCCGATGGCGCCGCCGACCTCACGGATATGGGCGAGCGATGCTGCGGTGCAGGCCAGCGTGCCGTTCTCCGGGGTCTGGTCGTTCTCGATGGTCAGCGTCAGGCCGCATGCGGCGGCGGCATCGTCGATCGCGGCGATCACCGCCGCATCCACGTCCTTGACGTCGCCTTGGTTGAATTTGACGTTCCGGACGCCCATGCGCACCGCCTCATCCAGGAAGCCCTCGAAACCGGGGTTGGCCGCGCCGCCGATGGTCAGGGATTCCGGCACCGAGTAGAACAGGTCCAGCCCGTTGGCTTCGGCCGCCTCGCGGATGCGGTCGAATTCCGCATCATCCTTGATGTATTCGCGGCGGACCTCGGCCAGGGTGACGCCGTGTCCCGCGATGGTCGGCAGCAGCGCGGACTGCGCGGTGCCGTTGTTGAGTTCCTGCATGTAGACGAGCAGGTTGATGCCGATGGTGGTCATATCAGCTCCTTGATTGACATTGGTGACAATGTTGACGATGTTGGATACGGATCAGAACAGGGTGAGCGCGGCGAGTCCCATGATCGGGAACGTGCACAGCCAGTAGACCGGCACACCGTTCTTCAGGAAGGTCTTGGGCTCCAGCTCGTTATATTCCACGGCCCACATGTTCCAGGACTGGGTCACGCAGCTGGAGATGCAGGTCATCGACGGGACCACAAGCATGGCGAACAGGAACCAGACGTCGAAGATGCCCATGCCCATCAGGATGCCGATGACGGCCGAACCCGCGCCGTACAGCTCCAGCGGGCCACGGAACAGGGCGAGCGGCGCCAGGACGCAGACGGCCAGGCCGAGGATCAGCTCGTTGTTCGGCACCACCGAGGTCAGCGCCGGTCCGAAGTCGGCCATGACGGTGACGGCGGTCTGCTGGAAGAACCGCAGCACAAGCAGCATGATGATCAGGCTGCCGATGTCGCCGATGGCGGTTTTGGCGGTGGAGTTGAGCATGTCCACGAAGCCCTTGTAGGTCTTCATATGGCCGGTGCCGAGGAAGGCCAGGATGGAGGCCAGGAACAGGGCGGGGACCGAATCCCACTGGAACAGGATGCTCAGCGCCACAGGCACGATCGGCAGCACGTAGGTCCATACCGGCACCTGCGGGATCTCGCCGGTGCGATCGGCTGGGTTGCCCACCTCGTACGGGGTGCCGTTCTTGATGGCCTTCGAGTTGATCAAGATGAAGATGATGACGGCCACCATCTGGATGACCATGGCGGGGATGCCGAAGCCCAGATAATGGCTGCCCCATTCAACCACCTGGCCGTCGGGGGAGTCGTAGTTCTGGTAGAAGGCCGCGAACTGCGCGAACATCACGCTGTTAATCCACATGGCGGCGCCGATCGACAGGGTGAACACCGGCACGGACACGCGCTTGGGGACGCCCAAATGACCGAGGATCGGGAACAGGATCACGCCGATGGCGATAGCGGAGCCGACGCCGTAGGCGCTGGTGAAAATCAGGCAGGTCACCAGGGCCACGGCGATGGTGGCCAGCACCGGGCTTTTCTCACCGACCTTGGCGGTGCGGTAGGAGATCGAGGCGGCGATGCCGGTATCAACCAGCACACGGCCGAACCATGCGCCGCAGACGATCTGGATGATGGTCGGACCGTACGTCAGGGCCGGTTGCGCGAAGACATCATTGATGATGTCGAACGGCTCGCCGACTCCGAAGGCCACGCCGAGGAAATAGATGGCCAACCACACGATGGTCAGAATGAAGAACCCCACGGTGAGGTTGCCGCCACGCATGGCATAGAACACGAAGCACGCGAACGATGCAATGAGCAGTATGCCCATGATCCAGATAATCACGTCACTTCTCCTCTCTACGTTGAGCGGAACCGGCAATACCATCGCTGCCATCACCGTTTCCATTGTTACATCCATGTATTGTGTACCGATTTCGTTTATCGGTTACGTTAATCGGTAAACAACATGATATACCCGTCTTGTTTATCGGTTAACCACGGCGTGTCGTAAGTCAACAGTTGAACAGGCTGCGCAGATACGCTGGTTTACGCGCATCAGTCAACGGTTGAAAAGATGGTGGAACCACGCCGATTCCGCACACTTTTGCACAGCACCACTAGTCAACAGTTGCAAAGGTTGCGCCAACAGGCCGGTCTATGCGCGTAAGCCAACAGTTGAATACCTTGACCCGTACATACCGCCACGCAAACAGGCCCATCCGTGCACGATCCCCCAGCGCCACATCATCAACAGCTGAAAAGGTGGCGGAAACAAGCGCACCTATGCGCGTAAGTCAACAGCTACAAAAGGGACTGTTGAAAACCTTGCGTCCAAAGACCCATTTAAGCGCGTAATTCAACAGTTACAACGGTGGCCCTGTAGAAAAGGTGGCGGAAACAAGCATAGTTAAGCGCGTAAGCCAACCGTTGAAAGTGAGACTGTCGAAAACCTTGCGTCAACAGCCCCGCTTACGCGCGTAAGTCAACCGTTGGAAAGACGGCGACAACGGACATGACCGCTCAGATAAGGCAACAACTGACCGGTCTCACGACCGGAAACCCGGCATGACCGGTCTCACGACCGCCCCCCCCTGATATGGACGGGCTCATCGCGTCGAGTCGAACACGCATAGCCGTGCAGGAACATCCATCACCCCATACGGGCCGTCGGCGCCGTCATAGACGCGGGCCATCAGCGTCTCGGCCGCCACCCGCCCCATCTCGATCGGCCGCTGATCCAGGCACGTGATCCCGAACCCGCAGAACCGGGCCCACAGCTCCTCGGCGAACGCGCACAGCCCGACACCGTCCGGCAACGGCTGCGGCAGCGTCTCCAACAGGTCGCGCATCGTCTCCTCGTTGTTGGAGAACAGGCACACCCGGCCGTCGGCATACCGGGACAGCACTTGCGGCAGCATCGCCCGCAACCCGTCGACGGTCTCATACACCGCGATCTCGCCGCGGACATCCCCATCCCGTAGGTATGACTCCACCGCACCACGCCTGGCGGTACGCGTGCTGATCCCCTCCGTCGGCCGGGTCACGAAAACCACGGCGTCGAACCCCCGCTCACGCAGATGCCCCATCATCGCCGACACGGCCGCAGGATTGTCGGTCTGCACGCAGTCGCAGGCGATCGGCTGCACAATGCGGTCCAACAGCACCATCGGCTTGTGTCCGTCGGCGGCGCAATACGCGGTCAGCCACGTGTCGTTGCCACCCACGGTGTTCACGATCAGACCGTCCACCTGCGCGTCAAGCAGCGATTCGATGTTTGCCTGCTCCAGCTCACGCCGGTTGTTGGAGTCGCTGACCAGCAGCTGCACGTCACGTTCGCGGCACACCTGCTGGATGCCCTTGAGCAGCAGCGAGCTGAACGGGTTGCCGATGTCGGCGATCGTCACGCCGATCATGTGACTCACGGTGGCCTTCAACCCCTGCGCCATGCGGTTCGGCCGATATCCGAGTTCGTCGATCACCTGGGCGATGCGCGCCTTCGTCTCGTCGGACATATACCCGAAGTTGCCGTGCAGATACCGCGAGATCGTGGTCTTCGACACCCCCACGGCCGCGGCCACGTCACCCATGCTGGGTTGCCGGTTCGTCGTTCTCCTGCTCATGCCTCTATTGTCCACCATTTTCCGCCGCACTCCGGCAACATCCCCGTAATCGGATGTTGGACAGTTCCGTGGGACTTGCCGCACCACCGCATAGAATATTGCCGTTTGGCAATGACCCAAGGTAGGGAGAGACTATGTTCACCAACGAATATGTCAAGCGTGTGTATGCCCAGGTGGAGCAGCGCGACGGCGACCAGCCCGAGTTCCTGCAGGCCGTGCGCGAGGTTTTCGAGACCCTGGAACCCGTGTTCGATAAGCACCCGGAGTATGAGGCGAACGGCGTGCTCGAGCGGTTCGTCGAGCCGGAGCGCGTGGTCAAGTTCCGCGTGGTCTGGATGGACGACGAGGGCAAGCCGCAGGTCAACCGCGGTTACCGCGTGCAGTTCAACTCCGCCATCGGCCCCTACAAGGGCGGTCTGCGCTTCCACCCGACCGTAACCGAATCGGTAATCAAGTTCCTCGGCTTCGAGCAGATCCTCAAGAACTCCCTGACCACGCTGCCGATGGGCGGCGGCAAGGGCGGCTCCGACTTCAACCCGAAGGGCCGTTCGGACGCCGAGGTCATGCGCTTCTGCCAGGCCTTTATGACCGAACTGCAGCGTCACATCGGCCAGTTCACCGACGTTCCGGCGGGCGACATCAACGTCGGCGCCCGTGAAATCGGCTATCTGTTCGGCCAGTACAAGCGCATCCGCGACGAGTATTCGGGCGTGCTGACCGGCAAGGGCTTGGAATTCGGCGGCTCGTTGGCCCGTACCGAGGCCACCGGCTACGGCCTGTGCTATTACACGCAGGAGGCCCTGCGCGTGCTGCGCGGCGATTCGTTCGAAGGCAAGACCGTGGCGATCTCCGGCTCCGGCAACGTGGCGATCTTCGCCACCGAGAAGGCGCAGTCCCTCGGTGCCAAGGTGGTGACCGCCTCCGATTCCAACGGCTACATCTACGACCCGAACGGTATCCAGCTCGATGTGGTCAAAGACATCAAGCTCGGACACCGCGGCCGCATCAAGGAGTACGCCGACCGGGTGCCCGGCTCCGAATACCACGAGGGCTGCAAGGGCGTGTGGACCGTGAAGTGCGACATCGCCCTGCCGTGCGCCACCCAGAACGAGATCGACGGCGAGTCGGCCCAGGCGCTGATCGACAACGGCTGCACCGTGGTGTGCGAGGGCGCGAACATGCCGTCCACCCCGGAGGCCATCGAGGTCTACAAGGCCAACAACGTGCTGTACGGCCCGGCCAAGGCCGCGAACGCCGGCGGCGTGGCCGTCTCCGGTCTGGAGATGAGCCAGAACAGCTACCGTCTGTCTTGGACCTTCGAGGAGACCGACGCCAAGCTCAAGGGCATCATGGAATCCATCGTGGCCAACACCCTGGCCGCAGCCAAGGATTTCGGCATGGAAGGCGATCTGATGGCCGGCGCGAACATCGCCGGCTTCGTCAAGGTGGCCGACGCGATGGTCGCCCAGGGC
>OLQE01001726.1_pt1 | contig 10833 bp, 10 predicted proteins | sample 1643161 | NCBI WGS metagenome assembly OLQE01 (sample SAMEA3136650, study PRJEB25190) | human gut metagenome | reverse complement strand
ACGGCGAGTTCGCCGGCGACCAGCACAGCTGCGCCGCCGACGTGGCGAAGATGGCCCGGTACGCCATGAGGAACGAGACGTTCCGCACCATCGTCGGCGGCGGCGACACGGGCATCGTGGTGGATCGCGCGGACGGCACGAGGGCCACCATCGAGCTGGAGTCCACCGACGAGCTCATGGACTACTACGACAAGGCCATCGGCATCAAGACCGGCTTCACGGCGCTCGCAGGCCCCTCGTTCGCCGGCGCGGCGAGCAACGGCGAGCTGGAGCTCTACGCCATCGTCATCCACTCGACGTCCGAGGCGCAGCGCTTCAACGACGTCGAGACGCTGTTCGAGTGGGTCTACGGGCACGAGATGGACTATCCGCTGGCCAACAGCGCCCAGACGACCTCCATGACGGCGGGTGGCCAGACGTCCGAAGTGCCCGTGGTGGCCGAGGTGCCGCACACGGAATGGATCGACAAGACCGTGAAGGCCACGCTCTCCGACCCCGAGGCGTCGGTGCGCATATTCGACCTGAACGGCAACGTGAGCCAGTCGCTCGAGTTCGACGAGGTCAAGGGCGACGTGAAGGCCGGCGACAAGGTGGGTACGATCACGTTCAAGCAGCGCAACGCCACCATCGCCACGCTCGACCTCGTGGCCTGCGAGGACGTGGCGGCGCCCGACGTGTTCCAGGGCATCGGCATCTGGTGGGACCGCCTGTTCAGGGGCCTGTCCGGCCAGCCCCAGACCGCCTCGGCCGTCACGCTGAACGAGACGCCGCTCGTCGTAGACAAGACCGCCGTCGCCGGCTAGGCGGCGCGCCCGATAGAAGGAGCCGCACATGACCGAGAGATGCCCCGTATGCAACAACGAGCTGGCGACCGACGACGCTGCGTGCCCGCATTGCGGCTTCAAGCTGCTCGGCTCCACGCAGCGCTTCGCCCCCGTGGCGCTGCCCGACGAGTCGTTCTCGCCCGAGGCCAAGCCCGCCGCGGCGGCAGCCCTGCGCGTCGTGCGCGGCCCGCAGACCGGCGTGGTCATCCAGCTGGGCGACGCGCCGCAGACCATCGGTCGCAGTCCCCAGCGCGACGTGTTCCTGAACGACATGACCGTGTCGCGCGAGCACGCGCTCATCGAGCCGTGCGAGGGCGGCTACGCCATCCATGACACGAATTCCTTCAACGGCGTGTGGGTGAACAACGACAGCGTGGACGCCCCGCGCAAGCTGTGCAATGGCGACGTGATCCAGATAGGCGCGTTCTGCCTGCTGTACCAGGAGGAATAGGGGAGCGTCCGTAATCATGACTAAATGGCTAATGTACGAGATCGGAGGCTGTGGCACGATCTCCGCGCATTGCGCGCTGCCGTGACTTCCGCGGCCTGGTGCTTTCCCGATGTTGTCCGTGCGGAGGCGTGGGAAACGTGCCATAGGCTCCGATCTCGTCCCGGAGGTATCGTTTCCTCGAAGCGGACGAGTCGAGGGGCCCTCGCCGCTGTTCCCGGAAGCTCCTGCGGACGTGCCACCCTCGTGCGGCGCCCGCCGATGCGCCCCCTTCCGCGGATTTCCTCCGCCTACGACGGTTGAGCGGGCCGCTCGGCATTCGTTGCCGTATAATTCGCCATGGTAATCTCAAGCGGGGGAAGGTCGCTTATGGAATTGATGTCAGGAAACGAAGCCATCGCCCAGGGGGCATGGGAGGCCGGCGCGCACATCGGCGTCGCCTATCCCGGCACGCCCTCGACCGAGACGCTCGAGGCGTTCGCGAAGAAGGACGGCGTGTACGCCGAGTGGTGCGTGAACGAGAAGGTGGCCGTGGAAGTGGGCATCGGGGCCTCGGCCGCCGGCGCGCGGGTGCTCGCCACCATGAAGCACGTGGGCGTGAACGTGGCGGCCGACCCGCTGTTCACGGCCGCCTACACCGGCGTGGGCGGCGGTATGGTCATCTTGGCAGCCGACGACCCGGGCATGTACTCCTCCCAGAACGAGCAGGACTCGCACTACTACGCTCAGGCCGCAGCCATCCCGTGCCTCGATCCGGCCGACTCCGCCGAGGCTTTGCGCTTCACCCGCGAGGCCTACGATATCTCCGAGCGCTTCGACGTGCCGGTGATCATCCGCTCCAGCGTGCGCATCTCCCACACGAAGACGCCCGTCGAGGCAGGGGAGCGCGCCGAGGCGCCGGCGAGGCCCTATGAGAAGAATCCGGCGAAGTGGGTCATGATGCCCGCCTTCGCCAAGCCGCGCCGCCTCGTGCAGCTGGATCGCATCGATAAGCTGCGCCAGTGGGTGGAAACCTGCCCCTACAACGAGGTGGGGGAAGGGAAGGGCGCCATCGGCATCGTCTGCGCCGGCGCGGCCTACCAGCACGTGGCCGAGGCGCTCCCGGACGCGAGCATCTTCAAACTCGGGGTCACCTGGCCCCTTCCCGCGGCCGCGCTGCGCGATTTCGCCGACTCCGTCGAAGCCGTGTACGTCGTGGAGGAGGGCTCGGAGTACCTCAAAGACGCCGTGCGGGCCTGCGGGGTGCCGGTGAGCGAGACGCCGTGCCCCCTGCCGCGGGCCGGCGAGCTGTCGCCGGGGCTCGTGCGCGCGGCCTTCGGCCTTGAGCAGCCGCCCCATGCGCCGGCTGCGACCGATCTGCCGGGACGCCCTCCGGCGCTGTGTCCGGGATGCCCCCATCGCCTCGTGTTCAAGGAGCTCTCGAGGATGCGGGCCATCGTGACCGGCGACATCGGCTGCTATACCTTGGGCGCCCTGCCGCCGCTTTCGGCCATGGACACCACGGTGGACATGGGGGCCTCGGTCTCCATGGCCCACGGCTTCGAGCTGGCGCTGGCCGACACGGAGCATCGTCCCATCGTCGCCGTCATCGGGGACTCCACGTTCGCCCATTCGGGCCTAAGCTCGCTCATCTCCACGGTGTACAACCGCGGCGCCGGCACGGTGTGCGTGCTCGACAACCGCACCACCGCTATGACGGGGCGCCAGGGCAACCCCTTCAACGGCGTGACCCTGCAGAACCGGCCCAGCCGCGAGTTGAACATCGAGGCCGTGGTGGCTGCCCTCGGCGTCGAGGATGTGCGCGTGGTCGATCCCAACGACGCCGCCGCCGTGCGACGGGCCCTCAAGGAGGCCACGGGCAGCGACGACATTTCGGTCATCGTGTTTCGCTCGCCCTGCGTGCTGCTCGAGCGCCACGTAGAGCCGCCGCTGTTCGTGAGCGGCTCCTGCACGGCCTGCGGCGCCTGCGTGACCCTGGGCTGTCCGGCCCTCGGCCGCGAGGAGACAGGGCGCGCCCTCATCGATCCCGCGCTGTGCATCGGCTGCGGCCACTGCACCCAGTACTGCCGCTTCGACGCCATCGTCCAGGAATAGGAGGCCGTTCATGGAAAATGCCACTAAGACGGTGCTTTTGTGCGGTGTGGGCGGCCAGGGAACCATCCTCGCCGCCGATCTGCTCGCCTTCAGCTGCATGAAGGCGAATCTTCAGGTGAAGGTGTCGGAGATTCACGGCATGGCCCAGCGCGGCGGCGCCGTCACCACGGTGGTGCGCGTGGGCGAGGACGTGAAGTCCATGGTATCGGACGCGGGATGCGCCGATGTCGTCGTCGCCTTCGAGACCACCGAGGCCCTGCGCAATCTGCCCCAGCTCAAGGAGGGCGGCTCGCTCATCGTCAACGATGTGGCCATCCGGCCCCTGCCGGTGCTCACCGGTGCCGCCTCGATGCCCGAGAACGCCCGGGAGCGCCTGCGCGAGGCCGGGGCGCTGCTCATCGACGCCGACGCCATCGCGCGGGCGGCCGGCAATGCCAAATGCGCCAACGTGGTGCTCGTGGGGGCCTTGGCCGCGCGCCTCGATATTCCCGTCGAGGTATGGGAGGAGACCGTGGCCGAGCGCGTGCCGCAGAAGACCGTCGAGGCGAACCTCGCCGCCCTGCGCGCGGGCCGAGCCGTCATCGAGAACGAGGAGGGAGAATAGCATGACCGTTTCCCAGATCAGCGTATTCGCCAACAGCCGCCCGGGGCACATGAACCGGGTGCTCGACCTCTTCGAGGGCGCCGGCGTCTCCGTGCGCGGCTTCTCCGCCGCCGACACGGGGGAGTACGGCATTCTCCGTTTCATCGTCGATAGGCCCGAGGCGGCCATGGAGGCGCTTAAGGATGCCGGCTGCGCTTGCGTCGTATCCCCGGTCATCTGCCTGAAGCTCGTCGATACGCCCGGCGAGCTCTCGCGGGTCATGGGCGTGCTCGCCAAATGCGGCATCAACGTGGTCTACAGCTATTCCATGATCTCCACCTACATCGTGCTCTCCACAAGCGAGCCGGAGCGCGCCCAGGCGCTTCTGGCCGACGAGCCGGTGGAGCTCATTTCCCAAGAGGACATCGCGCGCATCGTCGCCGAGCGCGCCGCGAAGGAGGCGTAAGGGCGCATGAGCGAGGCAATGGATTCCATCGACGTGACAAAGAAGGGCGCGGCGCTGGCCGCCGCCGAGGCGGGACGGTTCGACGCCCTGCCCATTTACAAGCCCGAGATCGAGTGCGCCTCCCGCGAGGACATCCGCGCCCTCCAGCTGGAGAAGCTGAAAGAGACCGTGGCCTACGCCTACGAGCGCGTGCCCTACTACCGTCAGAAGCTGGACGAGATGGGCGTGGCGCCGAGCGACATCCAGACGCTCGAGGACGTGCGCAAGCTTCCCTTCACCGATAAGGCCGTGCTGCGCGAGACCTTCCCCTTTGGCCTGTTCGCGGTGCCGCTGGACGACATCCGCGAGCTGCACTCCTCGTCGGGTACCACGGGAAAGCCGGTGGTGGTGGGCTACACCGACGACGACATGGACATGTGGAGCGAGTGCATCGCCCGCCTCGTGCAGATGGCCGGCGTCGTGCCCGGGGACATCGCCCAGATGGCCTTCGGCTACGGCATGTTCACCGGCGGCTTCGGCCTGCACTACGGGCTGCAGAAGCTCGGCTGCATGATGATCCCCGCCGGCTCGGGCAACACCGAGCGCCATATCCAGATGATCGAGGACTACGGCACCACCGTGCTCGTGGCCACGCCTTCCTACGCCATGCACATCTGCGAGGTGGGGGAGAAGATGGGCTACGATTGGGAGAAGTCGCCTTTGCGCGTGGGCCTTTTCGGCGGCGAGCCCTGCCCGCCGGGCCTGAAAGCCGAGATCGAGCGGCGCATGCACATCGTTTGCACCGATAACTACGGACTTACCGAGGTCATGGGGCCGGGGGTGTCCGGCGAGTGTCTGGCCGAGCGCTACCAGCAGCACATCGCCGAGGATCATTTCCTGTGGGAGGTCATCGATCCGGAAACCGGCGAGCCGGTGGGCGAGGGCGAGATGGGGGAGCTCGTGCTCACGCCCCTTTGCAAGCAGGGCATTCCGGTGCTACGCTACCGCACCCACGACTTGACCGCCGTGCACACCGAGCCCTGCGCCTGCGGTCGTACGCTGGCCCGCATGGACAAGGTGCGCTCCCGCTCCGACGACATGCTCATCATCCGCGGAACCAACGTGTTCCCCTCGCAGATCGAGGACGTGCTCACGGGCATCGAGGAGGTCACGCCCCATTACCATATCATCGTGGAGACCCGCGGCGGCATGGACGCGCTCATCGTGGAGACCGAGCTGCGCCCCGAGGCCTTCCGCGACTCCTTCGAGGCCATGGACGCCCTGCGCGCCCGAATCGCCGAGAAGCTCAAGGGCACGCTGCTCGTGGCGCCGGAGGTGCGCCTGGTGGAACCCGGCGGCATCGAGCGCGCCATCGGCAAGGCCAAGCACGTCGACGACCGGCGCGAGAAGTAGCCCGGTTTTAAGACTGCGCCGGAAAGGTTTCATTGGCTATGACGGAAAGCGGAGCGACAGAGGCGACACCCGTTGTCGGCCGCTTCGCGCCGTCGCCGACCGGGCGCATGCACGCGGGCAACATCTACGCAGCGCTCATCGCATGGCTCGTGGCGAAGTCCCAGGGCGGGCATATGGTGCTGCGCATCGAGGATCTCGACCGCGAGCGCTCGAAGAGCGTCTACATCGACCAGATCCAGCGTGATTTCGAGACCCTGGGACTCTTCTGGGACGAGGGGCCGTACTTCCAGCATGATCGCGACGAGGCCTATGCCGAGGCATTCGGGCGCCTTGAAGCCCGGGGGCTTTTGTACCCGTGCTTCTGCACGCGGGCCGACCTTCACGCCGCCTCGGCGCCTCACCGGGGCGAGAAGCTCGTCTATGCCGGCACCTGCCGCCATCTGTCGGCCGCGGAGGTGGAGGCGCGCCGGGCAGCGGGACGCATGCCGGGCTGGAGAGTTGCCGTGGACGGCCGCACGATCGCTTTCGAAGACCTCGTTCAGGGAACCTACGCGCAAAAGCTCGACCGCGACTGCGGCGACTTCCTCATACGCCGCTCCGACGGCGCGTTCGCCTATCAGCTGGCAGTGGTGGTGGACGATGCCGCCCAGGGCGTCAATTCAGTCGTGCGCGGCGTCGATCTGCTTTGCTCCACGCCGCAGCAGCGCTACCTCCAGGATCTTCTCGGGCTGCCGCACCCCGCTTATGCGCACGTTCCGCTGCTCGTAGCCGAGCAGAACCGGCGCCTCTCGAAACGCGATCGGGACGCGGCCTTAGACGAGCTGCTGGCCCGGTTCGGAAGTCCGCGAGCCGTCATCGGACATATCGCGGCGGTGGCGGGGCTTGTTCCCGAAGAGGCGCCGACGACGCCGGAAGAGCTGCTGAAGGACTTCTCGCTGGAGGGTTTTCGCGACGGACTGCCCGATCTCGTGCAGATTCCCTGGCGCTCCTAAAGCAGGAGGGCGGCGGCGTAGAATGCGCCCAGAGCCACGTTCACGCTGCAGATCTGGCCCATGGCGCCGATACGCGTGGGCGCCGCGAGCGGATTTTTCCACAGGCCCATCATGAGGGGGTAGCAGCCGAGCGCCAAGAAGGGGAGCACGACGATGCCCCGGGGGAACCAGATGGCGACGATGGCGAGGATGGCGAGAACCCAAACGACCATGAGGGCGTGGTAGAGGGCGCGCGCCCTTTCGCGGCCCAGCAGCACCGGCAGGGTGCGGCGAGAGGCCTCGATGTCCTTCTCGATATCGCAGGTGTTGTTCGTCATCATGATGAGGCCCACGCCGATGATCGTGGGCGTGGCCCAAAGGAGCGCTATGAACGTGAACGTGCCCGAGAGTACCTGGTAGCATGCCAGCGGAATAAGACCGCCCATAACGATGCCGCTCACCGCCTCGCCGACGGGAAGGTAGGAGAGAGGCGTCTTGCCTCCGGAGTACATCACGACGATGACGGCTCCGATAAGCGCGATGACGAGGGGGACAGGACCCGCCTTCCAAATAACGTACAGGCCGAGCAGGAAGGCCACGGTCAGAAAGCCGATGGCCAGCCCGAGGGCCGAGCGCGGATTGACGTCGTTGTAGACGAGCACCGAGTCGGAGGCCTCCACGTTGTCCTCGGCCGTATCGGTTCCCTTGATGAAGTCGAAGTAGTCGTTGAAGGTGTTCACGGACGCCTGCATGAGGATGCAGATGAGGAGCAGAAGCCACGCCATGCCCACGTCCAGCGACCCGGTGTTGGCCAAGGCGCAGGCGGCGGCCACGAGCACGGGCATGATGGCCGCTGGCCAGGTATGGGGCGCGGCCAGCTGAAGAGCGAGGCGAGGGGAGAGGGGAGTCGTCGCTCCCCCGCTGTTCGTTTTTGTATGGGAACCCATGTTCGATTTCTCTTTTCGTCGCGAGAAGCGTTGTCGATTACCTGGCATTATAGAAGAAGGGCGCCCTAATGGAGCGCCCTTCAAGGGGTTTGCGCGTTGACGGCGCGTTTAGTTGGTCATCAGCGCGGCCGCGATGTCGCCCGAGGTGGACGAGGCCGGCTCCCAGGTTCCGTCGACCTTGGTGTAGGTGATGGTGATGGGCTGGGTGGCCGCCAGCTCGACGCCGTCGAGGGAGCCGATGACGATCTCGCCGATCTTCTGGTTGATCTCGTCGTTGGAGAGAGCGGCAAGAGCATCGGGATCGGCGGTGACCTCGTCCACGGCCGTCTGCAGCGCCTGAAGGTAGCCGGTATAGCTCTTGCAAGTAAGGGTGATCTGGGCCGTGGCGCTGTCGCCGTCGACATTGATCGAGTCGATCGCGTAATCGAAGCCGCTCAGGTAGGACTTCATGAACTCGACGCCGTCGATGCCGTAGACCGAAAGCTGGCTCATGTCGATGGACTCGGAGAACTCGTTGACGAACGCATCGTCGATGTTTTTGATGCTGTCCAGTTCGGACGCGAGCGATGCGCGAATGGCGTCTTCATCGCTCGTGCCGCCCGAGCAACCGGCCAACCCGACCATTCCAATGGAAAGCGTCAAAAGAGCAGCGAGAGCCACTAGAAAACCCTGTATAGATGATCGTGATTTCGATTTTACATAATCCATATTATCAGCCTTTCTTGTCAATCTTTTCAGAAGCCCTCCAACTTGAAACATTTTACCGTATATGGAAGGTGTTTAGCCCCAGGCATTGCCGCTGCCGCCGGATGGCTGCGCGGTGATGGTGGCGCCCTCGCCGAGGATCGAGGTGAAGTCTCCCGTTTGCATGGCCTCCATGAGCACGGGCATCATGAGCGCGATGCCGACGATGTTGGCGATGAGCGCAATGGCGCTGATGGCGAGACCCCAGATAAGCGTCTGGCGTACCGTGGCGGCATAGACCTTCTGGCGACCATCGACATCGTCTATCACGTGCTTGATCTTAACGAAGCCGACAATGGCGCAGACGAGGCCCACCGTGCTCAGCATCACGCCGCCGATGATGAAGGAGACTGGACCTGCAATGGCGGCTACCGTCGAGAGCGTGCGGGCGGATTTCAGGTCGGCGTCGATGAGCGCCCGTCTCTGATCCTGCGAGGGCTCCGTCGACGGCCCGGGTCGCTGGGGATTTTCGGGAGTCGTCTCCGGAGCTCCCAGCTGCTGGGGCTCGGGCGTTTCTTCGGGTTTCGAATCGCGGTGATCGGTCATAAAGGACACTCTTTCTAGGAAAGGCCGCTGCTTCCGAAGCCCTGCGCTCCGCGTGAGCTCTCGGGAAGCTCATAAGTGTTATGTAAAGTAATGGTGGGGGTAGCGATGATCACGAGTTGGGCGATGCGCTCGCCCTTTTCGTAATTGAACACCTCCGTTGGATCGAGATTGATGAGCGGCACCTTGATCTCCCCCCGGTAGCCGCTGTCTATGAGGCCCGGGGCGTTCACGATGGAGATGCCCTGTCGTGCCGCCAGGCCGCTTCGGGGAATGATGAGCCCCGCATAGCCCTCGGGAACGGCCAAGGCGATACCGCAGGGCACGAGTGCCCGCTCGAAGGGCAAAAGCGTGCCGCCCTCGGCGGCGCGCAAATCGAGACCCGCATCGCCCGGACGGGCGTAGGCGGGCGCTTCCAGGGTCTCGTCGAGCTGCTTGAAAAGAACGTCCATGGATCAGCCCAGCTCTTTCAGGGCCTCGGAGAACTCCTCCACATTCTGGAAATCCTTGTAGACGCTGGCGAAGCGAATATAGGCAACGTCATCCAGAGTGGCCAGACGGGCCAGTACCAAATCGCCCAAATCGCGCGATTTGATCTCGTTGCGCTGACTCGATCGCAATTCCGCCTCGATGCTCGTGATGAGTCCGTCGATCTTCTCGGGCGTGATGGGACGTTTCGCGCAGGCAATGAGCAATCCTCGCATGAGCTTCTCGCGGTTGAAGACCTCCGATGAACCGTCGGCCTTGATGACGAGAATGGGATTTTCGGCGAGCCGCTCGTAGGTGGTGAATCGCGTGCCGCACTGCAGGCATTCGCGACGGCGCCGGATAGAGGCGCCGTCGTCGGCCGATCGCGAGTCGACGACTTTCGATTCCTGGTAGCCACAGGAAGGACAGCGCATAGGTTCTCCTTCTCACTTTGATAAGTTGATTGCTTATCATACCCTATCAGACCTAGCGCGCTCCCCTCTTCAAAACATTGCTACCTTCACGACACCCGCCCTCGACGCTCTAGGCGAAGAAGATGAGGAATGACGCGATGGTGCTGAGCGTGAAGGCTATGGAAAATTCGATGCGTGCCATTTTTTACTCCTGACCTCTTGCGTAGAACCTTTGTTCGCAGTTATAATAGAGCGAACAAAGGTTCACGTCAAGAGATTTTTCAAACAAATGTACGCTTTTGTGAAAGGATGCGCTATGACCCAGAAAGTGACCAAGCGGCAACAGGCGGTTCTCGACTGCATCGAAGCGTGCATTCGCGAAAAGGGCTACGGTCCTACGGTGCGCGAGGTGTGCCAGAGTTTGGGGCTCTCCTCCCCTTCCACCGTCCATGTCCATTTGAAGGCACTTGAAGACAAGGGCTTCATCAAGCGCGACCCCCTTAAATCCCGCTCCATCGCGCTTACCTATCCCATCGAGGAGGTTCCCTCCCCTGTCACGGCTTTCGCGGCCGCCTACAGCAAGCTCGTCAATGTGCCCTTGGTGGGCAACGTGGCTGCCGGCTCCCCTATTCTCGCCGAGGAGAACATCACCGACACCATCACGCTGCCCACCGATATCGTCGGCGATGCCCCCTCCTTCATGCTCTCGGTGCGCGGCGAGTCCATGATCGAGGCCGGCATCAACGATGGCGACTACGTGGTTGTGAAGGAGCAGCCGGTGGCCAACAACGGCGATATCGTCGTGGCCATCATCGACGACGGCGCCACCGTCAAGCGCTTCTTCCGCGAGGCCGACCATATCCGCCTGCAACCGGAGAACTCGACGATGGATCCCATCATCACCACGGACTGCTCCATTGCCGGCAAGGTGGTGGCCGTG
>OLQE01001723.1_pt1 | contig 10843 bp, 7 predicted proteins | sample 1643161 | NCBI WGS metagenome assembly OLQE01 (sample SAMEA3136650, study PRJEB25190) | human gut metagenome | reverse complement strand
ACGAGCCAAGCGGACATGCTTGCATGTCCATTTGGCGACTGCCGCGAGGGTCAAAAACCCCGTAGCTTGCTGCGGGGTTTTTGACTATTTCTCTATTTCCACCACTGCCACATCATACGGCTTCATGATGCGTCCGCTTTCCAGCTTCTCGCCGGTGAGCAGATCGACGCTTCCCGCAAACAGTTCCGGCAGTGCAAGATCCTCTCCCTGGAAATTCATAATAAAGTAGAATTTTGTGGTGTCATTCTCACGGACAGCGACTTCCAGATCGTTTTTTTCTCCGATCACCGGAGCCACGCCCGCTCCCTGAACCGCCTGCTCCATCACGCGATCCAGCGAAGCTTCGTCCAGATTTGCGCCTACATAGTAGACCGTACCTTTTCCATAGGAATTCTTCGTCACAACCGGCATGCCAGCATAGAAATTGCTGGTATACTCCGCGATCACCTCAGCGCCTTCCGTATGCATCAGATCGCACAGCAGACGGCAGGTACCGGTAGTTCCATCCTGGAAGCGGACGGTATTCTCCTGTTCCGGAGCCAGGGCGTCAATCTCTTCCACCCATACGCCAGCCATACTGCGCAGCGGTCCCGGGTATCCGCCCAGATATACGTTGTCGGACTGTCCGACGATTCCGCTCATAAAGGTTGTGATCAAAGTACCTCCGGCTTTTACAAACGCTTCCAGCGCCTCTGCCACACCTTCCTTTACCATATACAGAACCGGAGCCACGATTACCTGATATTTGCTGAAATCCCCGTCCGTCGGGATCATGTCCACGGCGTAATTTTTCTTGTACAGACTGCGGTAATACTGATGGATCTGATCCACATACATCAGATCTTTGTTCGGTCCGCTGGTGTATTCCAGCGCCCAGTAGTTGTCCCAGTCAAAGATCACACCGATCCGGGAATCCGGCATGGAGCCAAGGATCGTATCTCCCAGCTGCTCCAGTTCATGACCAAGCTGGGCAACCTCGCGGAAAACTCTCGTATTCTCTGTTCCCGCATGGGCGATCACTGCTCCATGGAACTTCTCACAGGCACCCACGGAACGGCGCAGCTGGAAGAACTGGATCGTATCCGCGCCGTGCGCCATCGTCTGATAACTCTGTGCCCGCATCTGTCCCGGCTTTTTCAGAGAGTTGTACGGCTGCCAGTTCTGCTGGCTCGGCGTCTGCTCCATCAGCATGAACGGCTCGTTTTTCAGGCCGCGCATCAGGTCATGGCACATAGCGGTTCCGCTCCACGGCGTATCGTAGCTTGGATAATTGTCCCAGGAAACGATGTCCATCTCTTTGCCCCATTTGAAATAATCCAGTCCTTTATAGGTTCCCATCAGGTTGGTGGTAATCGGTGTATCCGGATCGTATTTGCGGATGATATCCCGCTCCATCTTAAAGTTCTCCAGAATACTGTCCGAATTAAACCGGCGGTAATCGATGGAAATTCCGGCAAACGCGGTCTTATCCTCACCGATTCCTTCACTGAGGGCATTGGGAAGAACGATCTCGTCCCAGTCGTAGATCGTATGGCCCCAGAACTCCAGATTCCATGCCTTGTTCAGTTCTTCGATGGTGTGATATTTCTTTCTCAGCCATACGCGGAAGGCTTTCTCACAGTTTTCACAGTAGCACTCTCCGCCGTACTCATTGTTCACATGCCAGCAGGAAACCTTGCCTGTTTTTCCATACCGTTCCGCCAGTTTTTCCACCAGGGCGGCTGCATATTTCTGGTAAATCGGGCTGTTGGGGCAGGCGTTGTGCCTCTGTCCGAATTTGTGATGCCGGCCTTCATAATCCGTACGCGCAGCCTCCGGATACCGTTTCACCAGCCATGCCGGAAGAGCTGCTGTGGAAGTAGCCATCACGATGTCATAATTTTCCTTCTCCAGCATCTCCACGATCTCATCCAGCTCACGGAAATCGTACTGCTCCTCGGACGGCTGGATCTTCGCCCAGGAAAATACATTGATGGTTGCACTGTTGATCCCTGCGTCACGGAACATCCGCATGTCTTCCTCCCATACCTCTCTCGGCCACTGGTTGGGATTGTAATCTCCTCCATACAGGATCCTCTTGAATGGTTTTTTCATTTTACTGTGTCCTCTCTTTCCGGCAGTCTGTCTGCGTCTCCGGGTTTCCGTTTCCCCGGAAGCAAAAACAAAACTGCTCCCTTTCTGTGACCGTTCAGTCAACTGAACGGTTACCCTTTCTGATAATTTGATTATACTACCGGTAGACAGAGAAATGTATAAGATGTTAAACTAAATAATATAAGATTTTGAAACTGCTCTGTCACAGAACACAGAAAGCGAGGTATCTGCATGGCAATCTATTTCGGACTCTCTCCCTTTGATCTTCCCCTCACCCTGGAAAGTATTGGAAATCACTGGACCCAGGAGACCATCTCCCGTCCGGAGGGCTATCCTCTGTACCACTGGCTCCAGACCGAACAGGGCAGCGGCGCCATAGAGATCGGCGCATCCGTCTTTTCCCTGAAACCCGGCGAAGGGATCCTGATCGCTCCTGATATTCCTCACCTTTATTACCGGACCGGCGAACTCTGGACAACTTCCTTTGCTACTTTCACCGGCACCCTGCGGCAGGAAATCCCCAAGATCACCGGCAGTGCTCCCTTCACCCTGGTATCTGCCGCTGACGGCCAGAAATACAGCCGCTGGGTCAGCAAGATCATCCAGGCCCACGAACACCGCCAGCTGGACGCCGCGGAACTTTCCGGACAGTGCTATGCCTTCCTGATGAGCTTCGCCTACGGCAAACAGAGCCGGGAACTGGCGGACCAGCCCCTTTATCAGAAATACGTCCTTCCGGTAATAAAAGAAATCGAAACAAATTACAGCCAGCCGCTGACCGTCACCGGCCTGTGCAGCCAGATCTATGTCACACCCCAGTATCTCTCCCGGCTGTTCAAACGTTTCCTTGGCAGCTCTGTCTATACTTATCTGATGAACTACCGCATCCAAAAGGCAAAAGAGCTGCTGATGAACCGCCCGGAGACAGAGATCCAGCACATTGCTCACCAGGTGGGCTTTCAGGACGCCAGCCACTTTATCTCCGTCTTCCGGACTGCCACCGGATATACTCCGCTGGAATTCCGGAAATTGCATTAGAGCGGCAGACGGACGATCTGCCCCATCTGCTCTGCCTCTTCCATGCTGTGGGTCACAAGGATCACCGTTTTTCCTTCACACAGTTTCCTGGTATAAGCCATGGTCCGCTCCCGGCTCTCCTGGTCCAGTCCCCGAAAAGGTTCATCCAGAAACAGGACCTCCCACCGGGCGTACAGCGCCCGGAGCAGCGCGACTCTCTGCCGCATGCCGCCGGACATTTCCCTGACCGGCTGTCTCTCACATCCGCCCAGTCCCAGCTCCTGCATGCCGCGGCTGATCTCTTCCCAGCTCCCTTTGTCTTTCTCCCAGAGCTTTTTCTTCCTGACCATACGGATATTGGCAAAAGCGCTCAGGTTTTCACAGAGTCTCGGCTCCTGAAATACCGCGCTGATCCTCTTTGTCTCCAGCCCTGTCACCGTTCCCCGGTCAGGGGTCTCCAGTCCCATCAGGATCCGAAGGAGCGTTGTCTTTCCCGCGCCGGAGGGCGCCATCAGGCAGGTGGTTCTTCCGGCCGGAAACGTAAGGGACAAATCCCGGAATACCACATGTTCCCCGTAAGCCTTTGTCAGATTTTCTATCACGACAGGCGTTTCATTTCCTGCCGGAAATCCTTTCTGTTTCTTTTCCCCCTCATGGATGTTCTGTTTTGTCATTGTCTCACCTCATTCTTTCCAAAAGGGATACGCCGCGGTCGATCAGATACAGAAAAAGCTTCTCAAAGGCAAAACTCAGCAGTACGATCACGATCGTCCACGCGAACAGATCCGGCGTGTTCAGATACACCTTCGCCTGATACAGCTGTTCCCCAATGGAATTATCTGGAATGCCGATGACCTCCGCAGCCACCCCCGCCTTCCAGCAAAGCCCAAGCCCCACCGAACAGCCGGTGCGGAAATACGGAAGGATCTGCGGCAGATACAGATATCTCAGGCGCACCGGCCGTGAAAGATCAAAAACATCCGCCATCTCCATCAGCTTCCGGTCCAACTGCTTTTCTCCATCCAGGACATTGGTGTAAATGATCGGGAATACCATCAGAAAGGAGATCACCACAGACAGGTTTCTCGACGGCACCCAAATGAGTACAAGGATGACAAAGGATGCTACCGGTATCGCCTTGATCGTGAGAACAAACGGCCGGAGAAATTCCTCCACCCGGCGGAATTTTACGGCAAAACCGGCTCCCGCCACGCCCGCCGCTGCCGCAAAAAGAAAGCCTCCTGTGATCCGCACCACAGAAAACAGCACGCTGCTCCAGAATTCCCCTGTGGGAAGCAGAGTCAAAAGACGCCGGAAAACAGCGGCAGGAGATACCAGCAGTATCTCCTGTCCAATCCACATGCTGACCAGCTGCCAGATGATCAGCCAGGAAGCCACAGCCCATATTTTTATTTTATTCTTCCGATTCGACGTAGTAGAAGTCATCTCCTGGCAATGTTCCTCCTATGGATTGCGGGTTCTGTTCGTTCAATACAGACAGATAACCGGAAAGTTTCTCTTTCATCTCTTCCCCGGCAAGGTAGACGATATTGCACTCCGGCAGCGCTTTCAGCGCCACTTCCTCCGTAACGATCTCATAATTTCCCACCAGCTTTGCGGCTTCCTCTGTATTTCCATTGACATATTCCACCGACTCCTGGTAATGTTTCAGGAAGTTTTCCACCGCTTTCGGGTGCTCCTGTGCAAATTCCGTGCGCACCACGGTAGCGCCGGTGATCATCGTACTCTTTTCTTCACCGTCTGCCTGTACCTTTTCCCATTCCTCCGTCAGATCAAGGGCAACGCGAAGGGAAGGATTCTTGGTCTGCGCGGTGGTCACAAACGGCTGAGGAAGCATGGCGATCCCGGAGCTGTCTGCTGTGATCGCAGCCACACATTCGGAATGTTCACTCTTCCACTCGATCGTCACGTCCGTTCCCGGTACAAGTCCATTCTGTTCCAGTACATAATTCAGCGCATACTCCGGCGTGGAGCCTTTTCCGCTGGCATAGATGGTCTTTCCTTTCAGATCCGCAGGGGACTGCACGGTATCGCCGTTCTCAACAAGATACAGAACGCCCAGCGTATTGACCGTAAGCACCTGAACAGCGCCGTCCGTATTGTTGTACAGAATACTTGCAAGGTTTGCCGGCACAGCCGCGATATCCACATTGCCCTGGGCGATCTGCGGCGTCACTTCGTCGGGAGACGCCACAATCTGAAAGGTATAATTTTCATCGGTGACCGCCTGCTGGTCCACATCATCCATGAATTTCACCATGCCCATCGCTGTAGGACCCTTGAGTGCGGCAATCCGAACCTCCACCGGCTCCGATGACTCCGGCTCGCTTTCCGACACCGTCTGGCCGTCTGATTCGGAGTCCGTTTGCGCCTGGCTGCCCGATTCCGAAACCGCCTGACTCTCAGTGTTTGATGCGGAACTTCCGGACACGGAAGATTCCCCGCCGCCGGAGCATCCCATAAGCGCGGATGCCGCCAATAATGCCGCCATCAACAGCGCAGACCATCTGCCGCCTGACTTTTTCCATTGTTTCATTTTTCACTATCCTCCTGTTGTACGTTTTTTCTGTCCTGAAAAATTTTTCGGTGTCCCTGTCCAGTCTTTTGCCGGTTGCTGTTCACGGCTGCATCGTCAGTAACAGTTCAGCTGGCTGAACGATTGCCACCGTTAGTCTACCAGCTTGTCCAGTTCCTTGACATGTTCGGTCTCACTGGAAACCTTATGATTTGCCTGAGCCGCGTATTTGTTGACCGCCGCCTGAGATTTTTTGATCGGCTGCATGGTTCCTGCGCCTGCCACACATCCGCCCGGGCATGCCATGCCTTCCAGCAGATAACCGTTGTATTTTCCTGCTTTCGCCATCGTCAGCAGCTTCCGGCACTCCCGAAGCCCCTCCGCGTTGGCAATTTTCACCTCACGGTCCGGATATCTCTGGTGGATCACATCCTCCACGGATTTTGCCACACCGCCGGCAACGGCAAAGTTCCGTCCATCCACAGAAGCATCATTGACGCCGTTGGGATCTTCTTCGATGGCTTCCAGATCCAGCTGGCGCGCCTCGAAAATACCTGTCATTTCCTCAAAAGTCAGAACGAAATCCACCTCACTGCGGACATCGTTGCGCATCGCTTCCAGCTTTTTCGCCGCACACGGTCCGATAAATACCACTTTCGCATTGGGATTATGGTGCTTGATCAGGCGCGCAGTCAGCGTCATCGGAGTCAATGCCATGGAAATACAGTTGGCGTAATCCGGGAACAGCTTTTTCGCCATGGATGACCATGCCGGGCAGCAGGACGTTGCCATAAAAGGCAGATGCTCCGGAACTTCCTCCAGGAAATCGTTTGCCTCCTGGGTCGCGCACAGATCCGCTCCGATCGCCACCTCAAAGACATCGGCAAATCCCAGCTCCCTCATCGCCGCACGAAGCTTTCCGGGCGTTACCTTCGGTCCGAACTGTCCGACAAACGCCGGCGCCAGTGCTGCATATACCCGCTCTCCTGACCGGATCGCGCGGATGACCTGGAAGATCTGTGACTTGTCCGAAATCGCGCCGAACGGGCAGTTGACCAGGCACTGGCCGCAGGAAACACAGCGGTCGTAATCGATGTCCGCTTTTCCGTTTTCATCGGAATGGATCGCGTCCATACCACAGGCAGCCGCACAGGGGCGTTCCTGCACGATGATGGCATTGTAACCACATACCTCCGCACATTTTCCGCATTTGATACATTTTTCCGGATCAATGTAGGAACGTCCGTTGGTCCGGTCCAGCGTCACCGCATTCTTCGGACAGACTTCCACACAGGGATGCGCCAGACAGCCCTGACATCCGTCCGTCACAAACACCCGCTTCTCCGCACAGGCATTGCACGCAAACTTGATCACATTGATCAGCGGCGGCGTATAATAGGTTTCCGTCTGATCCGCCAGTTCAATGTTGTCCGACAGCGGCGCATGTTCACCGGCGCCTCTGCACGGCAGTCCCATCGCCAGACGAAGACGTTCTCCTACGATCGCCCGCTCCAGAAAAACGTCATTTCGAAAGTTTCCGATTTCTCCCGGAATAATCTCGTAGGGAAGCTCCTCGATCCTTTTTCCCACATAACCGTCTGTCTCGTACGCCATCCGGGCAATCTCTGTAAAAATAGAATGGCGGATTCCCTGAATTCTCGTCTCTACTCCTCTCACTTGTCTACCTCCTGCTTTCTCATTGATTTATTGTAAAGATCATTCACAATCCTCTAGCACCTGTGAATATTTTGCAACAGCTCAGCCAGCTGAACTGTTACAATCTTTTTTCATTATACACAAATTTGTATGAAATTACAACCTGGCAGGAAGTACACAAAGTGAAACAAAATGATAACAAATTCCAACGACAGATCTGCCGGTATGATTTTTTATCTATGAGATTGTCCGGAGAAGTTTTCCAAAAAAATGCCTTATCTCCGGCATTCTGTCGGAGATAAGGCATTTCTTATCTTTGAACAATATAAATTTTATTCAGCGATTGCTTACTTATTATTCAGAGCAGCCTGTGCAGCAGCCAGACGTGCGATCGGCACACGGAACGGTGAGCAGGATACGTAGTTCAGTCCTACTTTGTGGCAGAACTCCACGGAAGACGGATCTCCGCCGTGCTCTCCGCAGATTCCCATTTTCAGGGTCGGTTTTGTAGCGCGTCCTTTTTCAGCTGCCATCTTGATCAGCTGGCCAACGCCTTCCTGATCCAGTTTCGCAAACGGATCGGACTCGTAAATCTTGTTCTCATAGTAAGAACCAAGGAATTTACCAGCGTCGTCACGGGAGAAGCCGAAGGTCATCTGAGTCAGGTCGTTGGTTCCGAAGGAGAAGAACTCTGCTTCCTCTGCAATCTGATCAGCGGTCAGTGCAGCACGCGGAATCTCGATCATAGTACCAACATGGTAGTTGATGTACTCGCCTTTTTCCTTCATAACTTCTTCTGCGGTATTTACAACAACTTCTTTGACAAATTTAAGCTCTTTCTTCTCGCCAACCAGCGGAATCATGATCTCAGGAACGATATCATATCCCATCTCTTCTTTCACTTCGATAGCAGCCTCGATGATTGCTCTTGTCTGCATCTTAGCGATTTCCGGATAGGTAACTGCCAGACGGCATCCACGATGACCCATCATCGGGTTGAACTCATGCAGTTCATCACATCTAGCCTGTACTTCTTCCGGTGTCAGACCCATATCTTCTGCCAGAGCTTTGATATCTTCTGCAGCAGTCGGAACAAACTCATGCAGCGGCGGATCCAGATAACGTACAGTCATCGGACGGCCTTTCAGAGCTTTGTACATTGCCTTGAAGTCCTCTTTCTGATAAGGGATCAGCTCGTTCAGAGCTGCTTCTCTCTCTTCTACAGAATCAGACAGGATCATCTTACGGATCTTCGGAATACGCTCCGGATCGAAGAACATATGCTCGGTACGGCAAAGGCCGATTCCCTCTGCACCAAGTTTTACAGCGTTCTCGGTATCTGCCGGTGTATCTGCATTGGTACGAACCTGCAGTTTACGGAACTGATCTGCCCAGCGCATGATACGTCCGAAGTTTCCGCCTACGGAAGCTTCTACCGTCTTGATATCGCCTTTGTAGATCTTACCTGTGGTTCCATCCAGAGAAATGTAATCTCCTTCATGGAAAGTATATCCGCCAAGTTCGAAATATTTTGCTTCTTCATCAATCTTGATCTCACCGCATCCGGATACACAGCAGGTTCCCATACCACGTGCAACAACAGCTGCGTGGGAGGTCATACCACCGCGTACGGTCAGGATACCTTCCGATGCATGCATACCCTCGATATCTTCCGGAGAGGTCTCCAGACGAACCAGGATAACTCTTTCACCTTTCTCATGAGCAGCTTTTGCTTCATCAGCGGTGAAGTATACTTTACCAGCCGCAGCTCCCGGAGATGCCGGCAGAGCGGAACCGATTACTTCGCCTGCTTTCAGAGCAGCCGCATCGAAGGTCGGATGCAGCAGCTGATCCAGGGATTTCGCATCGATACGGCATACAGCCTCTTCCGGTGTGATCATTCCCTCGTCTACCAGGTCACAAGCGATCTGGATAGCAGCCGGAGCAGTTCTCTTTCCGTTACGTGTCTGCAGGAAGAACAGTTTGCCTTCCTGGATGGTGAATTCCATATCCTGCATATCGCGGTAATGGTTTTCCAGTTTCATGGCAAGGCTCATAAACTGATTGTAGCACTGCGGCAGATCCTCAGCCAGCTTGCTGATTGGCTGCGGAGTGCGGACACCGGCTACAACATCCTCGCCCTGTGCATTGATCAGGTACTCACCAAAGATACCTTTTGCACCGGTAGACGGGTTACGGGTAAATGCAACACCTGTTCCGGAGGTATCACCCATGTTTCCGAATACCATGGTCTGTACGTTTACGGCTGTTCCCCAATCGCCCGGGATATCGTTCATACGACGGTAAACGATAGCACGCGGATTGTCCCAGGAACGGAATACGGCTTTTACAGCCTCCATCAGCTGTTCCTTCGGATCCTGCGGGAACTCCCGTCCCATTTCTTCTTTTACCAGCTTTTTATAGCCTTCGATAATGTCCTGCAGATGTTCGGTTGTCAGGTCCACGTCATATTCACAGCCTTCCGCTTCTTTCTTGGCATCGAAGATGGCGTCAAACTTGCTCTTGGCAATCTCCATCACCACGTCTCCGAACATCTGAATGAATCTCCGGTAGCTGTCATAGGCGAATCTCGGGTTCTCCGTCAGCTTTGCCAGCCCTTCCACCGTCTCGTCGTTTAATCCCAGGTTCAGGATCGTGTCCATCATTCCCGGCATGGAAATTTTCGCTCCCGAACGTACCGATACCAGCAGCGGATTTTCTACACTCCCAAACTGCTTGCCGGTTACATTCTCCAGGTCGGAAAGCTTTTCAAAGATGTCCGCTACAATATCCTCCCCAATCGTCTGATTTTCTTCGTAGTAGCGGTTGCAGGCCTGTGTCGTTACCGTAAATCCGAAAGGCTCCGGAAGTCCGATCCGCGTCATTTCCGCCAAATTCGCGCCTTTTCCTCCCAGCAGGTCTCTCATGTCTTTGGAGCCTTCGTTGAATGAGTAAACAAACTTTTTCTTTTCCACTTTACATTCTCCTTACTAAAAAATTAGTCTTTCTTCTATATAGCTTCTAACCTGATCAACAGGAATTCTAACTTGTTCCATGGTATCCCGGTCACGGATTGTCACACACTTATCTTCCGGCGTGTCAAAGTCCACACAGATGCAGAACGGAGTACCGATTTCATCCTCTCTCCGGTAGCGTTTGCCAATGGAGCCCGCCGCGTCATAATCCACATTAAAATACTTGGATAATTCTTCATAAATCGGCTCAGCTGTCGGTGCCAATTTTTTCGCGAGCGGAAGCACAGCTGCTTTAAACGGCGCCAGAGCCGGGTGGAAGCGAAGGACCACTCTTGTATCTTCCTTCCCTTTGCTGTCGGTAAGGACTTCTTCATCATAAGCGTCCACCAGGAAAGCCAGAGCCACGCGGTCGGCTCCCAGTGACGGTTCAATACAGTAAGGAACATATTTTTCATTGGTTTCCGGATCCATATAGTTCATTTCCTGCCCGGAATGCTCAATATGCTGTTTCAGATCGAAATCCGTACGATCGGCGATTCCCCACAGTTCTCCCCAGCCAAATGGA
>OLQE01001720.1_pt1 | contig 10850 bp, 11 predicted proteins | sample 1643161 | NCBI WGS metagenome assembly OLQE01 (sample SAMEA3136650, study PRJEB25190) | human gut metagenome | reverse complement strand
CTTGTCTGATTTTTCATCTGCTGCGTTGTCGTCAATCGACGTAGCCACCGCTACGTCTCATTCCTCCGCCTTGCATATGAAGAAATCACCCTGCGTCAATATAGCAGATACTTAATTTTCACTGTACTAGATAGCCCTGAACAGAAAAACAGGAGAATATCAATGACAAAAAAAGAACTGGCGCTGGAGATCATTCAGCGTCTGAAGGAAGCGTATCCGGATGCGGGCTGCACCCTGGATCATAATGAAGCCTGGAAGCTTCTGGTGAGTGTGCGCCTGGCAGCCCAGTGCACCGATGCCAGAGTCAATGTGGTGGTGCAGGATCTCTATGCGAAATATCCGACAGTCGAAGCCCTGGCAGAGGCCGAGCCCGAGGAGATCGAAGCTATCGTAAGACCCTGTGGCCTGGGGAAAAGCAAAGCCCGGGACATCAGCGCCTGTATGCGTATGCTGCGGGATGAGTATGATGGAAAAGTACCCGATGATTTTAACACTCTTTTAAAACTGCCCGGTGTGGGAAGAAAAAGCGCCAACCTCATCATGGGTGACGTTTTTGGCAAGCCTGCTATTGTCACAGACACCCACTGCATTCGCCTGACCAATCGCATGGGTCTCGTGGACGGCATCAAGGAGCCGAAGAAAGTCGAGATGGCTCTCTGGAAAATCATTCCCCCGGAGGAAGGCAGCGATTTCTGCCACCGTCTGGTCATGCACGGCCGCGAAGTCTGTACCGCCCGCACGAAACCTTACTGTGACCGCTGTTGCCTGAAGGACATCTGCCCGAAAATCGGGGTGTAATACGGGAGGAATCAATGGATAAGAAAACAACGGTATATTATGCCAAAGATGACGACGAGGCCGCCTGCGTCCTGGCGGTGCTTCAGGCCAACGGGATTGAGGCGGAGGAGAAAAGCCTGGGAGAGCAGGTCTACCATGATATTTACGGTGGAAACGGCGCTTACGGAAGAGAAATCCAGGTGGAGGAAGAGAAGGAAGAGCAGGCCAGAGCCATTATCTGGGCCTGGCAGGCGGGAGAACAGACTTTAACGGGAAAAAAATCCGGGGAAAGCAGTAATCTTGCCGGAAAAATCCTGCTTGCGGCAGCAGTTCTTCTTGTGATCGTTCTCCTCTTTCTGAAATAAAGTTTGCCAGAAACAGACAGAGTTCAAAAGAAAACGGTTGTACAAGAATCACATTTCGTATAGAATGATTTAGGATCAAAAGGTCAAAGAGTCGTTCGTGCCTGCACGATAAGACTTTTGAACCTGGGATTCGCAGGTATCAGTAAATAATATCAATACAGAAAACAAGGAGGAAACATTTTGATCGGAAAATATTTATGGGTATTTCTGATTTCCATGGTACCCATCATTGAACTGAGAGGGGCCATTCCCGTAGCTGTGGGAATGGGACTGCCCCTGATCCCATCGTACATCATTTGCATCATCGGAAATATGCTCCCGGTACCTTTTATTTATTTCTTTGCACGGAAAGTCCTGATATGGGGTGCAGATAAACCGGTTATCGGAAAATTCTTCACTTTCTGTCTGGAAAAGGGAGAAAAAGGCGGTAAGAAACTGCAGGCAAAAGCAGGCAGAGGTCTTTTTGTTGCCTTACTTCTCTTCGTGGGCATCCCTCTTCCGGGAACCGGAGCATGGACAGGTACCCTGGCAGCCAGCCTTCTGGATATGGATTTTAAGTCCAGCGTTATTGCAGTTATGTGTGGCGTTCTCCTGGCAGGCGTGATCATGGCACTGATCAGCAATGGTGTTCTGGGAGCTTTAAGCTTTATGCTGTAAAATCAAACCGCTATTCTGGAAAAACCCGGGATAAGCGGTTTTTTTTGTTGACAGTAAAGATGCAACGTGGGAGAATTAAGGTAAAATATGAGGAAAAAATGACATAGGAGAAGGTCTATGAAAAAGGAGCAAAAGAAAAAACAGGATAGCAAAATCCGGAGATTCTTAAAATTAAAGCCCACCCGTTTCGGGCTGATGGCTCTTCTGATCCTTCTGGCACTGGCCTTTCCGCTGTGGCATAGGGATGAAAATCCTCTTCTGAAAAAGAATAATGCCATCACCCTATACCGGGAGGTATATGAGGGACAGATGCCGGAACTTCGGACTGAGGTTTTCTTCCCGAAGAATCATTTTGATTATGAGAAGGTGACTTATGATACCTCCGCACTGGATGTCAATACGCAGGGGATGTATACAGTGCCTGTGTTGTATGACGGCGAAGCGACCAACTGTGTGGTGGAAGTGACGGTGAAAAGTCCAGAGACGGATGAAACCGGAGAAACAGCCCCGGCAGGTTCCGGAGAGGCCTGGGAGCAGGCAGAAGAATCGGAAACAGAATAGGAGGGACAGCAATGGGAATGTTACTGGCATATGAACTGGAAAAAGGAACAGAACGGGAACTAAAAGATCTGGCAGCAGCTCTGGGCCATCAGGTGAAAATAGTGAGCAACTCTAATTATGGCGATCCGCTAGGCTATGTGGCCGGGATCACCGGTTTTAAGAAAAGCGGCACCAGAGATACGGAAGGAAAACTGGGCAGTGAGATGCTGGTTTTCTGCGGTCTGGACCGTGAGGTGATGGATCTTCTGCTGGCGGGGCTGAGGGAGCGAAAACTACAGATTCCATTAAAAGCTGTGATCACACCCCACAATATCCAGTGGACCTCCAGAATGCTTTATCAGGAATTAAAAAAAGAACACGAAACGATGACAGCAATGAAAAAGAGCCCCCTGTAATGAGATAAGGGGGCATTTTTATCGGCCATCCTAAATGCTGCAGGGAGCGGTCTCAGGCATTAAAGAACAGCAGCGTGAAATAAGTGACCGTATCGTTTCCGTAATTGAAGCAGATATTCATGGCCTCCACGGTCTGCATGAGCATGATCCCGTGGCTTTCTACCGTGGCAACCCGTTTGTCCGGATGGCGGCAGGGAGAGTCCGGATAGGCACAGGTCTCGCACTGCATGCAGCCGGTAGAAAGAGCCAGCACATCGCCAAACTCCTGACGGAAGCGTTCACGAAGTTTGAGAGTCAGGTCTTCATGCTGCCTTCGGGCTTTCAGGCAGGCTTCAAAATTCAGGCTGTCTTCCACCTGGGCAATGGTGGAAAAAAGAAAGGCACGGGAATATTTTTCACATTCCCGGATGCAGCTCTGGATGGAACCGATAGCTGGCGGGCAGGCCCAGGAATGACCGTAATGCTCACATTCATGCTCACAGATAAAACGGACTTTTTCAGAAAAGATCAGATCCTTCCGGTCCAGATAATGAAATTCCAGGATCGGATAATCGTAAATAAAAGATTCAATGGTTTCTTTATATGACATAAAAAGGTCTCCTTCAAAGATTGGATCAGTATCGATTTCAGTATAAGCTCAGGAGGCCAGAACGTCAACCAAAGACAGGACAAAGAGAGGAAATAAAAATGAAACGACAGGTAAGTATTGAAGAAATCTGGGACGGTCGCTTTTATGATCCCGGGGATATGGTAAAGGCCGGCTGCGGCGAGTGCAGCGGCTGCTCTGACTGCTGCAAAGGCATGGGAAAAACGATCATTCTGGACCCGTTGGATGTCTGTCGGCTCACACAAGGCCTCCATGTGGATTTCCAGCAGCTGATCGGGAGCCATCTGGAGCTTAACGTGGTGGATGGCGTGATCCTGCCCAACCTTCTGGAGGCCGGAACCGAAGAAGTCTGTACCTTTTTAAACAAGGAAGGCCGCTGCAGCATCCACAGCATCCGTCCCGGCGTCTGCCGTCTGTTCCCTCTGGGGCGTTACTACGAAGGAGGCGGTTTCCGCTACTTTCTGCAGACCGGAGAGTGCAGAAAAGAGCCCAAAACAAAAGTGAAACTGAAAAAGTGGCTTGATACACCGGATCTTGCCCGCTATGAAAAATTTGTCAATGACTGGCACTATTTCCTGGAGGCTGTAGAACACATCATCGGTGATCTCTCCAACGAAGCCACTGCCAAAAAGATCAACCTCTACATCCTTCAGAACTTCTTCCTTCTTCCCTTTACAGGTGATTTTTACGAAGAATTTGACCGCCGCCTGACCGAAGCCAGAAGGATGATTGGGCTGGCATAACAGGAGAACCTATTTTATGATACAGACACTGAAAAACGTAAAAGAATATAAAGAGGAACTGATCCGTCCGGCCATCCGCGAGATGTTGAATGCCTTGGATATTTCCAAAGACTTGAAACCCGGCATGAAGGTAGTCATCAAACCAAACCTTGTCATGGCGAAGAAACCGGAGGTAGCTCCGGTGACAACGCATCCTCTGGTAGTGAAAGCTGTGGCAGAATGGCTTCGGGAGCAGGGGATTGAAGATATTACCCTGGCAGAGAGTTCTGGCGGTCCCTATACGCCGGAGCATATGAAGCGGATCTATCACGTCTGTGGTATGGATACCATTGGTGACAGCATTCACCTGAATGAGGATTGCTCCGCAGAAACGGTGAATACCAGGGACGGCTTTGCCAATCACAGCTTTCATCTCATCACGCCGATTGTGAAGGCAGATTATATCATCAATATCTGCAAACTCAAAACCCATGCCATGACCGGATATTCCGGCGGTATCAAAAATCTCTTTGGAACCATTCCGGGTCTTGAAAAACCGCAAATGCATTACCGCTGGCCGGAGATTGAGGATTTCTCCCGGATGCTGGTAGAGCTCGCAGAAACCGTAAGTCCGGATCTCACGATCATTGATGCCATCGATGCCATGGAAGGAAACGGTCCTACCGGCGGAACTTCCCATCCGCTGCATCTTCTTCTGGCTTCCCGTGACATCTGGACCCAGGATTATTTTGCAGCAGGCCTTATGGGTCTGGATCCCATGGAGATCGTCATGATCCGGCAGGCCGTGGAAAAAGGTCTGGCAAAACCGGATGAGATGAAGCTGGTGGGAGATCCGGTACCGGAAGCACTCATTCCTTTTCAAAAGCCGGATTCCATCAGCCTGGACTTTACTGCAAATGTGCCGGGCTTTCTGAAAAAGCCGTTTGTTTTTGTGGCTTCCCGCTTATTGAAATCCTATCCACAGGTGGATCCGAAACTCTGTGTGGGCTGCGGTAAATGTGCGGAAAGCTGTCCGGCGGGTATCATTCGCATCGAAAACAAAAAGGCAAAATTTCGGAAAAAAGGCTGCATCTCCTGCTTCTGTTGTCAGGAAATGTGTCCGAAAAAAGCGATCTATGTGCGAAAAGCACTGTGAAAAGAAAAGCGTATGGTCAGTCTTTAAAAACTGGTCATACGCTTTTTTACACATTTTATAAGGCGAAGAAGGATTCTCCCTCTATCAGCTTCGCAGGTATTTTGATATTCTGAGGAGGCTGACCGGGATGCTGGATGAGTTCCAGCAACAGTTCCACGGCCTTTTCGCCGATCGCCCGTTCATCCTGGTGCAGGTGTGTGAACCTTGGCTTTCCCAAAAGAGGAAGAGGCGAGTCGAAACAGAGAATGGAAAGATCTTTTCCAATGACACGTCCTACCCGCTGGGCAGCCTGTTCTGCCGCTACTGCCAGAGAATACTGGAGAGCAAAAAGAGCAGTGATCTCCGGATGCTCCGTAAGATGACAGGCGATCCGATGGATCATTTCCTCTGTGATATGATCGGAAGAAGAACCAAGATTTTTAATCCAGAGTTTCTGGTTCAAGGGAAAACCGGTAATAGCACTGTACTGGAAAACAGCATCGCAGCGTTCCTGGAGTACACTGTTATCGACGTTGGGAAGGAGGAATCCTATATTTCTATGTCCATGAGAAGTGATATAGGAAAGCCCCTGGGAAACTGCCAGCACATTGTCGGTTCCCACAGAGGTCTGCCGGATCACCTGGATATTCTGATCAATGAGGACCAGTGGATATTTGTCGATGACCATCTGAAGCAGTCGGGGATTCAGAAACTGAGAAGTTCCCGGGAAAACGATCAGTCCGTCTACCGGAGCACTGCTCATGCTGAGGATGGCTTCCTCTTCACGCTTGGGATCATCATGGGAAAGAGAAAAGAAAAGGTGTGCTTTCCCATGGCAGGCGTCTGTGATGGCGGTGACTGTTTCAAGACCAAAATGATCGTTTAATTCCGGATAGATCAGGCCGATCCGGGGAAGCAAGTCGCCGGAAAACGGAGACGCTTTAACGGGACTTCTTCCTGTCAGGGAAGAAGTGCTATGGCTGACAAACGTTCCACGCCCTTTCTGACGGGAAAGGATTCCTTCTTCTGCCAGCATATTCAGAGCCCGTTTGCTGGTGATCTTGCTCACATGAAAAAGGTCGGCCAGACCGCCTTCCGTCGGAACCTGATCACCTGGTTTATAGACACCATTTTCGATGTCCTGTTTGAGAGACTGATATATTTTCAGGTATAAGGGTTCATCCATAAATTTCTATCCTCCGTACATGTTGCAACGATTCAGAGCCTATCTTGATGGCAAGCAGGACTCCATTTCTGAATGAAAAGCTGCCTGCATCTGAATAACTACAAATAAAGTATACTATATATATTAACCTGTTGCAAGGGAAAGATGAAACCATTATGTAATGCGCGGGGGCTGAGTCCAGGTGGAGCATGGAGATCCTTATGCCAGCTTTACTAAAAAAAGATATCATATTTATATAAAACATATATTGACATGTCAAATAAGGAACTTTATAATAAAGCAAGGAAAAATGTGATACCGGCAGAAAAGGAGGAAACCGTATGTTTTTTACACTGGAAAAGCTGGAAAGAAGCACAAAAAAACTGAAGGATCTCCGCTACAGAGAACGGATGGAGATTCCGGTATTTGATGCAAGTACACCGGAGGAAGAACCGGTAGGAAAACGACCGGAGAGTGTCGTTTATACAGGCAGTCTGAAAAAAGGAGATTTCTGGATCGGAAGAGGCACCTATATGTGGATCCGCCAGTCCGTGGATATCCCGGCAGAATGGGCGGGAAAGAAGATTGCCGGCCTTTTTAATATCGGAAAAACAGGTGACGGACTGAATTCCGGTTTTGAGGGGCTGATTTATGTCAACGGTTCTCCTTACTGTGAGACCGGTTCGTATCATGAGGAAGTGATCTTCCCATCTGAACTGGCAGGAACCAAGGTAGAGCTTGCCATCCGTCTCTGGGCTGGTCTGGAGGGCGGCGGTGTGCCCACTCCTCAGACCCATCAGTTCAAACAGGCGGAGCTTGCCATTCTGGATGAAATTGCCGATGATTTTTACTACAGCAGCCGTGCAGCCGTTGAGACGGTACGTGTGCTGGATGAGAATGATTCTGTGAGAAGAGAACTTCTGACAGCCATCGACCGGGCGCATCTGGCGATCGACTGGAGAAAGCCGGGTTCCGATGCTTTTTATGAGTCTTTGAAAAAAGCACTTGCTGTCTGGAACGAGGAGGTTTCCAAAATTTCCTATACCAGTCCCGTGACCGTCCGCACCGTGGGCCATTCTCATATCGATGTAGCCTGGCTGTGGCAGCTGAAACACACCAGAGAAAAAGCAGCCCGCACGTTTTCTACCATGTGTACACTGATGGAGCAGTATCCGGAATTTACCTTTATCCAGTCTCAGCCTCAGCTCTACGATTACATCAAGACCGACTATCCGGATATTTATGAGCGGATCCGGAAAACGGTGAGATCCGGCAACTGGGAGCCAAACGGCGCCATGTGGGTGGAAGCAGACTGCAACATCTCTTCCGGTGAGGCTCTGGTGCGTCAGATCCTGAACGGCCAGCGTTTCTTCAAGGAAGAATTCGGCGCGACCTCCAACGTGCTCTGGCTTCCGGATGTGTTCGGCTACAGCTGGGCCCTGCCCCAGATCCTGAAGCGTTCCGGCATCGACAATTTCATGACGATCAAGATCAGCTGGAACCAGTACAACCATATGCCTCACGATACCTTCCGCTGGATCGGCGTGGACGGCTCCGAGGTGCTGACTCATTTCATGAGCACACCTGCCATCTCCGACAACGGCGGCTACACCTATAACGGCGTCATCGATCCCGTATCGGTCAAGGGCGAGTGGGATCTCTACCATGACAAAGAGATCAATCAGGAGCTTCTTCTGGCCTATGGAAACGGAGACGGAGGCGGCGGAGTCAACCGTGACATGCTGGAGATGGGCCGTCATCTGAAAGCAATGCCCGGACTTCCAAGGGTTACTCCGGGAACGGCTTATGACTATTTTGAAAAACTTCAGAAGACCGTTGCCAAAACCGATCGTCATGTACCCACCTGGGATGGGGAACTTTATCTGGAGTACCACAGAGGTACCTATACCTCACAGGCCCGGAATAAGAAGAACAACAGGAAGACTGAACTGAAGCTTCGCGAGGCAGAATGGCTGGCCAGTGAAGCTGCTGTAAAAACAGGTGATCTTTCTTCCTATCCAGCAAAGGAGCTTCATGAGGCCTGGAAGATCGCTCTCAGAAACCAGTTCCATGACATTATCCCCGGTTCCTCCATTCATGAGGTATACGAGGATTCCACGGCAGAGTATGCAAAAGCCAACGAGATTCTGGATACCATCGAGAAAAATGCCCTGAAGGTTCTGACCAGAGACGAGGTTTCCACTGTGACTGTTGTGAACAACAGCAGCTTTGCGGGCGAAGGCATCGTGACGGTAAACGGTTTCGAGGACAAAGAGGGAAGCTGGCTTTCTGCTGACGGCAAAGAGCTGCCTGCTGTCCGTACGGAAGACGGCTGGCTTGTGAAGATTTCCGGCATGGAGCCTACTGGCTTTACAACTTTGACTTTCAAAGAGGGAACCGGCGCTGAGAGCTTTTCTAAAGCGGACTGGACCAGAGAGATCGATACCCCGTTCTATCACATCACCTGGGATGAAAGCGGCCGCATGACCTCTGTTTTTGATAAGGAAAACGACCGTGAGATCTTAAAGGCAGGCGAGACCGGAAACCGTCTGGTAGTTTACGAAGACCGCCCGATGAACTTCGATGCCTGGGATATTGATATTTATTACCAGGAAAAGGGGTATGAGGTGGACGATCTGAGAGACGTTTCCGTGGAGAAGTCTTCCCTTATGACAAAGGTAAAAATGACCTGGGATTACGAGGATTCCGTGATCTCTCAGGAAATCCGGCTTTATAACGATGACCGCCGGATCGACTTTGTCACTCATGCAGACTGGCATGAGCATCAGCAGCTTTTACGGGTGCTTTTTCCGCTTGATATCCGCACCAGCGAAGCAACCTTTGATATCCAGTATGGAAACGTGAAACGTCCGACGTATGAGAATACCAGCTGGGATATGGCAAAATTTGAGACTGTCGGTCATCAGTGGGCGGATTATTCCGAGACTGGCTACGGCGTCAGCCTGATGAATGACTGCAAATACGGCTACAGTGCGAGAGGCCATGTCCTTGGCATGTCACTGATCAAATGTGGGATCTATCCGGATTATGCGGCAGATCAGGGAAGCCATGACTTTACCTATGCTCTTTATCCTCACAAAGGAAGCTGGCAGGAGTCCGGTGTGCAGAAGAGTGCATGGAGACTGAACAATCCGTTCTGGACAGTGACAGGAGCCGTGGATACAGAGAGTGCTTTCTGTAAGGCAGATACCGACCATGTAGCGATCGACTGTGTGAAGAAGGCGGAGGATTCGGAAGATCTGATCGTTCGTTTCCACGAGTATGAAGGCATGCGCGGTCCTGTAACTCTGCACTTTGGTTTCCCGGTAGCTTCCTGGCAGGAAACGGACCTGATGGAAAATCCGGAAGGCGAAGAACATAACGGAGAACTCAAAGTGACCGTACGTCCTTACGAGATCCGCACTTTCCGCGTGACACCAAAAAAATAAAAGTACTGCAACGCCGGTCCGTCTTCGGATGACCGGCGTTTTTTCGTGGCAGACCGATATAAAAAAACGGGCCAATAGTGCAAAGAGAAAACCTGTCCACAGGGAGGGGACTGTTGTATAATGAAGACAGCTTATACAGCAGATTTCATCCGAGCAAAGGAGAGAAAACATGGGAACAGAAGACAGAATCAGGGCACTGAAAGGGAAACTCATTGTTTCCTGTCAGGCGTTGCCTCAGGAGCCTCTTCATTCCTCCTTTATCATGGGAAGAATGGCCAGAGCAGCGAAAGAGGGAGGAGCCGCCGGGATCCGTGCCAACACAAAAGAAGATATCAAAGAGATCCAGGAGGTGACCGGCCTTCCTGTTATCGGTATTGTGAAACGGGATTATCCGGACAGCGCGGTTTACATCACGCCGACCATGAAGGAGATCGAGGAACTCATGGAGGTAAAGCCGGAGATCATTGCCATCGATGCCACCGGTGCCCTGCGTCCCGGAAATGTGACGCTGGCGGACTTTTTCCATCAGATTAAGGAAAAATATCCGGAGCAGAAGCTGATGGCAGACTGCTCTACGATCGAGGAAGCTTTTTTTGCTGATGAACTGGGTTTTGATTTCATCGGGACAACGATGGTCGGCTACACGCCGCAGAGCCGGGGAATGAAGATCGAAGCGAATGATTTTGAGATTTTACGGACGATCCTGAAAAAAGTAAAGCATCCGGTGATCGCAGAAGGAAATGTGAACTCTCCGGAAAAGGCAAAAAGAGTGATCGAACTGGGTTCTTATGCAGTTGTGGTCGGAAGCAGTATCACGCGCCCGCAGCTGATCACAAAAGGCTATGCAGAGGCTGTGGATTCTGCGGAAAAATAGAAAAGGAGAAACTTATAAATAACTAAACATATTGTTTAATGTGTTTAAATGTACCTATGGAGGTATTATTATGAACACATCAAATATCACGAATTATAAACCAAAAGATTTTGCTGAATTAATCGGTGTTTCTGTGAAAACAT
>OLQE01001716.1_pt1 | contig 10867 bp, 7 predicted proteins | sample 1643161 | NCBI WGS metagenome assembly OLQE01 (sample SAMEA3136650, study PRJEB25190) | human gut metagenome | reverse complement strand
TAGGGCAACGCGCGCGGCGGCGGATGCGCTACCCACATTCTGCAAAGGAGGATTTTCAGGGGATTTCCCGTCGAGGGTTCCTGCGGGGCGTTGGCCTTGCGGGCTTGGCAGCCGGCGGGTTGTGCACGGCGACTGCTGTTGCCGCTGCAACAGGATCAGCCGACGCGGCCTATGCGGAAGAGTCCGCGGCGACTGTGGGTAACGAGCTGATTGAGATTTACGGAGAGAACGTCAACCTTATGCCCGCGTATGGGGCTGAATGGGATGTCGTTGCGGGACCTGTGGGCTTCGAGTCCCGGGAAATCGGCGCAGACGAGATAACTCACACCGATCAGTGCGATCTGCTGGTGATCGGCGGCGGCATTTCGGGCACGATGGCCGCGCTGAAGGGCGCCGAGCTGGGTGCCAACGTGGTAGTGCTTGAGAAGATGAGCAAGGGCCGCAATACGTGGGAGAGCGTGGGCGGCTGCGGAAGCCGCATGCAGGCCGAGACGGGCAACGTCGTTGATCCGGCTCAGTATGTGGAAGAGATTCTGCGAGCTTCCTACTGGCGCGCCCGACCCGATGTAGTATGGTCGTTCGTGAACAACTCTGGCGAGGCAATCGATTTTATGCAGGACTCGTTAGATAAAGCGGGCCGTGATATCAAGATTTACAACACCACTCAGCCAGAGACGGGCTATGGCATCCAGGTGATTCAGGGTGAGCACAAATTCGCCGTTCCCGAGGACTATAACTGGACGAGCTGGATTTTCGGTCCTATCGTCATGGATGCCCTCACCGCTGTAATGCAGAACGAACTCCATATCGATCTTCGCTTTAATACCGCAGGTGTACAGCTGGTCCAAGATGCGTCGGGCCGTGTGACAGGCGCTGTCGCGAAGGATGCCGACGGCTACTACGCAGTTGAGGCGACCAAGGGCGTCGTGCTATGCACGGGCGGTTATGAAGCGAATCCCGATATGATGAAGGCGTGGACGCGCTCCGAGGATTACGCCGCCTCAAGCTGCTGGGATCCCTCTACTGGCCCCACCGGCGATGGGCACATGATGGGTTTGCAGCTGGGCGCTCAAATGGATCCCATTCCCCATGCGGTTATGAACTTCAATTTCGGTACGCCTGCGCAGTTCCTTGACATCCCGGGCATTTGGTTTACCTCCTCGCTTGGCATCGCCGTGAATTCACGTGGCGTCCGCTTTGTGAACGAGGGGCTGCCGATGAACTTCGTGTCCAATGCTATCAATGCGCAGCCTGGTCGCGGCAAGGGGTGCTGGATTATCTTGAACCAGGGTATGGTTGACGCCATGGCCGACATGCAGCCCACCGCAGATGAGACCATCAAGCAGTATATGGATAAGGGCTGGATGTTCAAAGCTGACACGGTGGCCGATTTGGCGCCACAGCTGGGGCTGGATGCGGCAATTCTCCAGGAAACCGTTGACACCTACAACGCCTATTTCTCCTCGGCCGAGAAGAAGGACTTGCAATTCCGCCGCAACTTGGAAACCGCCATGCCGTTGGCGGAGGGCCCGTACTACGGCCTCGTGACGAACAGCACGGTACTGACCGTGGTCGGCGGCTTGACCATCGACGAATCGTGCCGTGTGTTGAACTGGGACGATGAGCCCATCGAAGGTCTTTATGCCGCGGGCAATGCCTCGGGCGGAGTCTTTTCGGGAACCTATCCGCGCCACCTTCCCGCCCCCTCCGTCGGTCGAGCGGCCACTTTCGGTTATGTATCTGCCCGCCATGCCATTCAAGGAGAATAACTATGAGAATCGACAGCAAACGTACTATTGCGATGATCGCCGGAGTTGCCTTGACGGCCTGCTTGGGGCTGGCTGCCTGCTCGGCTGAGAATACGGGTTCCAACCTGTCCGAAACCGGCGATTCTCAGGCAAATACGGATCAGGTGTCCGCGGCCCCTGGCCAAAATGATCCTTACGTTTCCGACGATGCCTGTCTGGGCTGCCACGGCGGCACCTATGAAAGCGTTGCAGCGCGCACCGAATCGTATGGCGATTCCAATCCTCACGACTCAGTTCATGGCGGCTACCTGTCATGCAATGTATGTCATGCTAGGGGTAATGAGGTGACCAGCAACTATTGCCTCGAATGCCATGATTGGCCGCGCGATTTGGATTGTAATCCCTATGACTAGAGTCTGTTAGCGAGCAAACGATAGGCTGCGGCTGGCTGTTTAGGGGCGCAAAAGCGGCCTCGATGGCGTAACGCCTCGGGGCCGCTTTCGGTTTACCACAGTCCGAGCATATGTTGCATGCCGAGGCTGGCAGCGGCGATGCAGATCCAGCAGATGAGGCCCATGAGGAGGGGCTTGGCGCCGGACTTCACGAGCTTCACGAGGTCGGTGTTCAGGCCGATGGCGGCCATGGCCATGACGATGAAGAACTTGCTCAGGGTCTTCAGCGGCGCGAACACCGCCGCATCGGCGCCGGCGGCCACGGCGATGGTGGTGATGAGGCTGGCCACGAGGAAGAACAGGATGAACATCGGGAAGGCGCGCTTCAGAGAGAAGTTGCCGAGCGGGCCCTTGCAGCGCGTCGACGAGGGCTCGGAGGCTGCCTGAGCGTTGGAGGCGGACTCGTCTGCGCTCTCCTTGCGGGCCATGACGATGCCGAGCACGAGCGTGATGGGGATGATGGCGAGCGTGCGCGTGAGCTTCACGATGGTGGCGTCGTCCAGCGCGTTCGAGCCGGGGTGCATGCCGTCCCAGGCGGCCGCGGCGGCGGTGACCGAGGAGGTGTCGTTCACGGCCGTGCCGGCGAACAGGCCGAAGCCCTCGTTGGACATGCCGAGCATGCCTCCCAGAGTTGGGAAGATGAGCGCCGCCACCACGTTGAACAAGAAGATGACCGAGATGGCCTGGGCCACCTGCTCGTCCTTGGCGCGAATGACCGGCGCCGTGGCGGCGATGGCTGACCCGCCGCAGATGGAGGAGCCCACGGCGATGAGCGTGGCGATGGCGGAATCCATGCGTAGCACGCGGTAGAGAACGTAGCCCACGATGAGCGCCGTAGCGATGGTGGTGAGAATGATAGGCAGGCTCTCGGCGCCCACGGCGGCGATCTGGGCGAGGTTCAACCCGAAGCCCAGCAGGATGACGGCGTACTGCAGCACCTTTTTCGCTGTGAAGGCGATGCCGTCCTGCACGATGCCGCGCGCCGGCTGCTTCCACCAAAGGGCGATGACCATGCCGATGAGGATGGCGAACACCGGGCCGCCCACCACGGGCAGCGCCTCGCCGAGAAACCAGCAGGGAAGGGCGATGGCCGCGCACAGGCCGACGCCGGGGGCCACGTTCTTCACGTTCGCCACGATGATCTCCTCACGTCGCGGGATGTCAACAGCGATTGCAGAGTATAGCACTCATGGTTGGACGGATCGTGAACTTTAAGCGAACATCTGTTCATTTCTTGGGGAAGGTGCTAGACTGTTCTCCTTATAGCGAATTACTGTGAGAGGAGGGATGCGCGTGTCCACTCATCTTTCCAATATAGAAGGTATGGAAATGGCGGGGAAGTTGCCGGAGGTGCGGCTGGCGAACACCCCGTTCAAGGTGGTCTCGCCCTTCGAGCCGTCGGGGGACCAGCCCGAGGCCATCGCGGCGCTCGCGAAGGGCGTGGAAGACGGCCTGCGTTACCAGACGCTACTCGGCGTCACCGGCTCGGGCAAGACGTTCACCATGGCCAAAACCATCGAGGCGGTGCAGAAGCCCACGCTCGTCATGGCGCCGAACAAGACGCTGGCGGCCCAGCTGGCGGCCGAGCTGAAGGAGTTCTTCCCCGACAACGCCGTGGTGTACTTCGTCTCCTACTACGACTACTACCAGCCCGAGGCCTACGTGCCCTCATCGGACACCTTCATTGAGAAGGACGCCTCCATCAACGAGGAGGTGGAGAAGCTGCGCCATGCGGCCACCTCGGCGTTGCTGTCGCGGCGGGACGTCATCGTGGTGGCGTCGGTGAGCTGCATCTACGGCATCGGCTCGCCGATGGACTACGCCGGCATGGCGGTGTTCGTCGACAAGCAGAAGGAGATGGATCGCGACCAGGTCATCCACGAGCTCATCGACATCCAGTACGACCGCAACGACTACGAGCAGAAACGCGGCACCTTCCGCGTGCGGGGCGACGCGCTGGACGTGTTCCCGCCCTACTCCGACCACCCGGTGCGCATCGAGTTCTGGGGGGACGAGATCGAGTCCATCGATGAGATCGACCAGGTCACGGGCGAGGTGCTGAACTCCTTCGAGGCGCTGCCCATCTGGCCTGCGTCCCATTACGTCACGGCGCGCCCGAAGATGGACAAGGCGCTTGGCACCATCCAAGACGAGCTGCGCGAGCGCCTGCAGCAGTTCAAAGAAGAGGGGAAGCTCCTTGAGGCTCAGCGTCTGGAGATGCGTGTGAACTACGACTTGGAGATGCTGGAGACCATGGGCTTCTGCTCCGGTATCGAGAATTACTCGCGGCATCTGGACGGTCGCGCGCCGGGCGAGCCGCCCTACACGCTCATCGACTACTTCCCGAAGGACTTCCTCTGCATCATCGACGAGTCCCACGTCACGGTGCCGCAGATCCGCGGCATGCACGAGGGCGACCGCTCCCGCAAGATCACGCTCGCCGAGCACGGCTTCCGCCTGCCCAGCTGCCTGGACAACCGCCCCTTGCGCTTCGACGAGTTCGAGGAGCGCATCCCGCAGTTCATCTACGTGTCGGCCACGCCGGGCGATTACGAGGAGCGCGTGAGCCAGGCGAAGGTGGACCAGGTCATCCGCCCGACGGGCCTACTGGATCCGGAGATCGTCGTGCGCACGAGCGCCAGCCAGATCGACGACATCATCGACGAGGCGAAGGAGCGGGCGGCGCGCAACGAGCGCGTGCTCATCACGACGCTCACGAAGAAGATGGCGGAGGACTTGACCGACCACTTGCTCGACCAGGGCGTGAAGGCGCGCTACATGCACTCGGACATCGCCACCCTGGAGCGCACGGAGATCCTGCGCGATCTGCGCCGGGGCGAGTTCGACGTGCTCGTGGGCATCAACCTTCTGCGTGAGGGACTCGATCTGCCCGAGGTGTCGCTCGTGGCCATCCTGGACGCCGATAAAGAGGGCTTCCTGCGCAACCACCGCTCGCTCATCCAGACCATAGGCCGCGCGGCCCGCAACGTGTCCGGCCAGGTCATCATGTACGCCGACCGCATCACCGATTCTATGCGCCGGGCTATCGACGAGACGCGCCGGCGCCGCGACATCCAAATGGCCTACAACGAGGAGCATGGTATCAAGCCCCAGACTATCCGCAAGGCCATCAACGACATCATGGGCTTCATCACGGAAGATGTGGAGGGCACCACTGCCGAGCAGGTGAATAAGGAGCTGGCAGAGCTTTCCCGCGAAGAGGTCCTGCGGCTCATCTCGTCCATGGAGGACGACATGGCCGCCGCGTCCCGCGACATGGACTTCGAGGAGGCGGCCCGCCTGCGCGACCAGGTGGTGAAGCTGAAGAGCACCGTGGAGGACAAGTCCGAGGAAGACGTGCTGAAGGATCTGAAGAAGGGCGCGCGAAAGGGGAGCGCCTACGGCAACCGCAAGCACGCCGCCTACGGGTCGTCGCGCGCGAGTTAAAGGCGCTGCGCCCGGGCTCCTGCCATCGCCGCAAGATTCGTCTCGCAGGACGCCGACCTTCGCAGGACGGTGCCCCTGCGGGACGGTGGCGCGGCGGGGAAGTGCCCTCTGGGACGGCGCGGGCTGTTCAGTTTTCGTGGATTCGGGACGGATTGCGAACTTTACGGAAATGTAAGCTGCTCTGCCGTGAACGCCCCGTCACTTCGTCGTATAATCGCGAGAAAGCACCTGCACCACCTGAAGTACTTCCTAAGGAATAAAGCGATGCCCGATCAGCCCGCCTCCCAAGGTTCGAATAACCCCCGCAACAACCCGCGACAGCACAAGAAGCCCACCCGGCGCCACCCCGGCGCCTCCGTGCCGGCCTCGGTTCCCCATTCCCACGGGGTCTCAGCACCGCAGCCGCAGTCGGCGGCCGTCCCGCCGGAAATGCGCCCCCAGCCGGCAGCGCAGGCCCCTTCCCCGCAGCAGGAGCCGGCAGCGCCTCGCGAGCAGACGGACTATGGCGCCCAGACACATGATCCGCGCCTGCATGAGGCGCCGTCCTATCAGCCGCACGCCTATCAGCAGGCCCAGCCCCAGCCTCGCCAGGCGGCGTCGCCGCACGGCTATGCGGGCTACGCGGCCCAGGTGCCCCCGCGGGTCGTTCCGGCCACCAAGGCCGATGGCCAGGTGGCTCCCTATGCCGATATGGGGCGCTACAAGAAGAAGGGCAAGAAGAAGGCGAGCGTCGTCTCCATTATCGTCTCCGTGGTCATTCTGGCCGCCATCGGCGTGGGGGTGTACCTGTATCTGAACCCGCTGCAGTTCAACGTGACGGTCAACGGCATGACGCGCACGGTGGATCGGGGGACGACCTTGAACGACATGATCGCCGAGGGCGTCGTCTCCCCGCAGCCGGGCAATCTGCTCGCCGTCGACGGGGAGGTTCTGGAAGAGGGCGGCGGCGCTGCCTTTGCCGGCACGGTCAACGGCAATGAGGTGACCGACGGCGCAACTGAGCTGCACAAGGGCGATGTGGTCCAGCTGGACGACGGCGCCGATGTGACCGAGGAATACGATGTAACTACCGAGGAGACGGCCCCGGGCCAGGTGGAGCTGGGCGAGGGGGCCATCCACGTGTACGTGCCCGGTGAGGCGGCCCAGGTGGAGAAGCGCACCGGCAAAGTGTCGGGCAAGACGGTGGAGGAAACCGTGAAGGAGGGCTCCGACAACGTCTATCTGAAGTACAACGCGAACACGAACGGCGAGAAAGTCATCGCGCTCACCTTCGACGATGGCCCGTGGCCCACGACGAGCGAGCTGCTCGACGTTCTGAAGGAGAACGACGCCGTGGCGACGTTCTTCACCATCGGCGAGCAGATCTCCGACAAGACCGATTACGTGGAGACGATCCAGCGCATGGCAGCCGAAGGCCACCAGATCGGCACCCACTCCTACGACCATGCGGCCACCGGCGGCGGCAACGGCGTGGATATGACGCGCCAGAGCCCGGAAAAGCAGATCGAAGAGGTGCAGATGGGCCAGCAGGCCATCGCGGATGCGACGGGCAAGGAGGCCTCCAAGGTGTTCCGCTCGCCGGGCGGCAACTTCCACGACGAGATCATCTGGAACTTGCAGCCCTACATCACGGGCGAGATCGGCTGGAACGTGGACACCGAGGACTGGCGGCGACCGGGCGCCGACGCCATTGCGGAGCGCCTGCTGTCGGCAAAGTCGGGGGATGTCGTGCTCATGCACGACGGCGGCGGCGATCGCAGCCAGACCATCGAGGCGCTGAAGATCGCCCTGCCGCAGCTTAAGGCGGAGGGCTACAAGTTCGTGACCATCGACCAGCTTCTGGCCTACGACGACGCCAAGGCGCTGGCCCAGGAACTGGCCGCCCAGCAAGAGGCGGAATAACAGCATCTTTCGGAAAACTCGTCGGATAATCTTCGTAGGGGGCGACCTTGGTCGCCCCTTGTCGCGAGCATAGCCGTTGTCGGGAGGGCGGACCAAGGTCCGCCCCTACGGGGGACCGACCGTTGCCGACGGCTTACTGGCCGAGAAGTTCGCGGGCGTGGGCGAGGGAGGTCTCGGTGGCGGTGCCCGACAACAGGCGCGCCACTTCGGCCACGCGCTCGTCGCCCTCCACCGGGGTCAGAGCCGTTTCGGGCGCGTCGCCCGCGGTTTTCGTCACGGTGTAGTGGGTATCGGCGAGCACGGCCACCTGGGCCAGATGCGTGATGGCGATGACCTGGTGGCTTTCCGCCAGCTCCGCCAGCACGGCGGCGAGCGCATTGGCGGTGCTTCCGCCCACGCCGGCGTCCACCTCGTCGAAGATAAGGGTCTCCGTGCCGTCCTTTGCGCCCAAAGCCACCTTGATGGCCAGCATGACGCGGCTGATTTCGCCTCCGGAGGCGATGCGGGCCAAGGGGCGCGGCTGCATGGAGGCGCCGGGCTTGAACTCGAAGACGACGCTTGCGCTGCCCGCGGCGCTCCAGCTTTCGCGGGGCAGCGGCTCTACCGTGCACACCAGCGCCGCCGTCCCCATCTCCAGGCGCCCGAGCACCTCGTTGACCGCCGCCGCGAACCGCGGCGCGGCCTCGATGCGGGCTGCATCATAGGCGGCCGCCGCTTCGGCGAGGGCGCCTTCGGCCGCTTCCACGGCCGCCTCGGCGCGGGCCAGGTTCTCATCGGCGTCGTCGATGAGGCCGACGAGCGCCGCCGCTGCGTCCCAGCGCTCGAAGACGGCTTCCATGGTGGGGCCGAAGGAGCGCATGAGGCCCATGAGCTGCCCCATGCGCTCCTGGGCCGCAGCCAAAGACTCGCCGTCGAAATCGATGGCGTCGCAATAGCCGGCCATATCCCGGGCGACGTCCTCCACGACGAAGCAGATTTCCCTCAGCGACGCGGCGAAGGGGGCCAGCGACTCGTCGGCCCGGGAGGCCTCCTCGATGAGGGAGATGGCCGTGTTCAGGGCGTCCAACGCGCCGCCGTCGCCGGAAAGCGCCTCGGCTGCCCCGTGGGAGTTGCGGGCGAGCACCTCGGCGTGCTCGGCCCGGGCGAGCCAGTCGCGCGTTTCCTCGTACTCGCCCCCCTCGGGGTTCACCGCCTCTATCTGCTGCAGCGTGAAGCGGGCCTCCTCCAGCTGGGTGTTGGAGGCGCTCGCCGTTGCCCTCAGCTCTTCCAGGGCCGCCTCGGCGGCACGGGCATCGGCGAGGGCCTCGCGGAAGGCCGCCCCTACGGTGCTTTCCAGATCGGCCCAACCATCGAGGATGCGGCCGTGCTCTGCCGGCTTCAGCAGCGATTGATACTCGTGCTGTCCGCAGAGCTCCACCAAAGGCCCCACCGTGCGCGCGAGCTCCGAGACGCTGGCCATGGCGCCGTTTATCGTGGCGCGGCTGCGGCCGTCGGCGCTGACCTTGCGCACCGCGACGAGCTCCTCGGCGGCGGGATCGGAAGGGAACAGGCGCCCCCGCACTTCGGCGTTTTTTGCCCCCTCGCGCACGTAGGAGCTGTCGGCGCGCTCGCCGACGAGCAGCTTCACGGCGCTGACGAGCGCCGTCTTTCCGGCGCCCGTCTCGCCAGTGAGGACGGTGAGACGGGGGGAGGGCGAAAGGGAGGCCTCGCGGATGAGGGCCACGTCCTTCACTTGGATTTCGTCGATCATGGTTCCCCGCTAGAAGTCGATGACGTCGAAGACGATGCCCTGCTCCGCCTCAAGCACGCTGAACAGCTCGTCGGGGGCCACGCGGCGCACGGCCCGGGAGACGGATACCTCGCCGCCGTGGGTGACGATGAAGTCGGCCTGCAGCTTGCGAGCGCAGGATTCGGTGAGGGCCGCGTGATAGGGCAGCCCCTCGTGTTCCAGGGCGAAGCGCACGTCGGGGCCGTCGATCGAGCACACGGACAGAAACGCCATGGCCGAGCGCAAAGCCGAGCGGACGTCGTGGTCGGAGAGGGCCTCGGCGAGGGCGGCGCGCACCTCTCCGAAGGCCTCGGCGGAGACCCACAGCTCCGCGGCCCCGGCCAGCTCCATGGCATGGAGCTTCACCCAGGCGGCGGCGGTGCTCTCGCGTTCGCCGATGAAGTCGAGCAGAACGTCGCTATCGATGAGCAGGCGCATGGCTATTCTCCTTCCCTGGTTGCGGGCGCGCCGTCGCGGGCCTCCCAGAACGACGCCGGTACGGGGCGCGTGGCCTGGCGCAAGCGGAAGCGCAGCTCGTTGGCCTGGGCGTCGGTGAGGGTGATGCGCAGGGGAGATTCTCCCCGTTGCGCATCGGGCAGCTCGCCGGTGGCGAGTACGTAATCGTAGGCAGCGTTCACCAGCTCGGTGGGGGACGAGCCGATGGACCGCAGCTTCGCGTTCACCTGGTCGCGGATTTCCAGGGGCACTCGGGCCGTTACCATGGCGTGCATGGCCGCTCCTTTCTCTTGCTTTTGGCGCAGTATAACGGAACACCGAACAAATTGCAATAATAATACGAACAAGTATTTGCATTATGGTCAAAAAGTGTTATGCTCCATGGACAAGGAGTCGACGGCTCGTGTCTTTTTCGGTAAGACGCTTGCCTCAGTCGGTCGATTTGGGGAAGATGGAGCGATGCAGCGCACCGGTCGGCATGTTCGCCCGGGGAAAGCTGCGGCGTAATGGCAGAACGGAAGGGAAACCTTGGCACAGCGAGCGTTCGGAAAAGGAAAAGCGACGAGGGTCATTCTCGCCCTGTTGCTCGCCTTCTCCCTCGTCGGCATCGGCGCGGTTCCGGCTGCGGCCGATCCTGCCGACGACACTCAGGCTGCCGTGGATGCGGCGCAGGCCACGCTGGACGAGGCCGAATCCCGCATGGCCCAGATCAATAGCGAGTACGAGCAGCTCACCGCCGAGGTGGCCGAGCTGCAGACCAAGATCGACGAGACGGCGGCGGCGGCCATGGAGGCCCAGCAGGCCATGCTCGAGGGGCGCGCGGCTTTGGGCCAGGTGGCCGTGGGCGAGTACCGCGACGGCAGTTCCATGGGGCTTTTAGGCCTCATCCTTGATTCGAAGAACTTCGACGAGCTGCTCCGCAACATGGAGTACGTCACTCAGATCATGTCCTATCAGGCCGACGAGGTGGCCGAGCAGAAGGAGCGCAAGCGCGCCTTCGACGACGTGAGCGACGAGCTGAACGCCCAGAAGAACGAGCAGGAAGAGGCGTTGGCGGCCCAGGAGGCTAAGCGCGCCGAGGCCCAAAGCGTCGT
>OLQE01001714.1_pt1 | contig 10872 bp, 6 predicted proteins | sample 1643161 | NCBI WGS metagenome assembly OLQE01 (sample SAMEA3136650, study PRJEB25190) | human gut metagenome | reverse complement strand
CCGCGCATCCGGTGCGCGGCGGGCGACGCCGTTTTTCCGTCCGGTTCAGGCGAACAGGGTGCTTTGCGCGGGCTCGTCCAGCCGGCGGGCGATCAAAGGCAGGTAGACGGGATCGTATTCGCTGCCCACGCACTCCAGGTTCTCCATGCGGCAGGCGAGCATGGTGGTGCCCGATCCGAGGAACGGGTCGAGGACGCGGCCGCCGGGCGGGCAGGCCAGGCGGACGAGCCAGCGGACCAGGTCCAGGGGTTTGACGGTCGGATGCGCGATGCGTGTCACGCCGGCCGGACGCGCGCCCGCGGGCGGGCCGGCGGGGAACACGCTCTCCGGGTATTCCGTGGCGTCCGCGCGCAGGCCCAGCCGTTCGCATGCGGCCGTCCAGTCCGGACCGCCGGGCGTGACCATCCGCTCCGCGGCCTCGACCGGCCGGTCCATGCCGGTCGCCTTGGGGCAGTAGTAAAAGGGCGGCGCGTCCAGGAGGCGTGCGGTCGGCGGGTCCATGGCCAGATTGGACGGGTAGCGGCCCTCCAGACGCGGCTCGGCGGGGCGCGGGGTCGTGGACGCCTTGAACGTGTCGCCGTGTCTGGGGCCGTGCGAGTCCAACGCGTTGAGCCGGTACCGGTCGCGCAGTTCGTCCATGTCGGCGTCCAGGCGTGCGGCGTCCACGTTCAACGCGCCGGTCCCGTACTCCAGGAGCGTGCGCCCCAACGTGTCGCCGCGCGGCCGTTGGGCGACGATGATCGGCTCCCATGCGGGTTTGAGCGCCGGGTTGAACCCGCGGTAGGGGAGGGCGCGCGCGTCGGCCGGCATGTAGTCGCCTTCGCGCTGCGTGCGCCGGCTCATCACGTCGTCGCCGCTTTCGCGCGCGGGCCGCGTGTCCGGGTGGCCGAGCGTCCGGTCGACCGCATGGTCGCCCCATTCGCCCTTGGGCATGCCGCTGGAGTACAGCCAGCAGATCTGGTCGCGGATCAGCCAGCCCGCGTCCTCGATGGCGCACGCCATGCGATGCCAGGTGCGCGTGCCGCCGAACGCGAGCAGGTACGCGCCGGGCGTGACGAGGGGGAGCAGGCTGCTCCAGAATCCGGGGTCGAACGCGATGCCGGTGCTGTCCCAGCGGGCGACCCGTCCCGCGGTGCCCAACCCCAGCTCGTAGGGCGGGTCGGTGACGATCGCCCGACAGGAGCCGGGTTCCAGGATGTCGGCCAGACGGCGCGCGTCCGTGTTGTACACGGTCATGCCGTCGGAATCATGATAGGGGGTCATACGGCATGGGTATGCGTCCGGCGGCTAGCGGAGCCCCCGGTCGTGGTGGGCGACCTCCAGGAGCGTGGGGATGCCGTCCCGGTCGCGGGTGACGTGCAGCCGCCATCCGCCGGGCCCCATGGTGACGCTCGTCCGCCATATGGGATTGCCCCACGGTCCCATGCGCGGCCCGCTGTCCGCGCCGGAGTTCTCCCGGAGCATGTGCCGGTCGCGGCCGGGCAGCCGTTCGTCCAGGCCGGTGAGCGCGTCGACGACCGCGTTGAGGATGCGTGAGCGTCCCACGGTCGCCTCGGTGCGGGCGACCGTGTCGAGGAAGCCGGGCGCGTACGCCCACCGGCCGGGAAGCGGCCGGTGGGGTTTCTCGCAGGCGGGGATGCGTTTGGCCCAGGCGATGCGGATGTCCAGGTCCATGCGGTCGCCCGGGTCGGTGAACCAGTCGGCCGTGTCGGGCAGTCCGCCGCCCGTCGGCGGCGCGTCCACCGCGTTTTTCGTCGCCCCGTCGACAGGTCGCTCGCGGGTCGTGGCGGGCTTGGGGCCGCGTCGTTGTCTCAGCCATGCGGCCGTGGAGCGGGCTATGGCGGCGGGCGTGCGCCGTCCGGCGGGCCAGTACCAGGTGTCCCCGTCCGCGCTTATCGCGCGGACGACGCTGCCGTACGCCGCGTACCGTTCGCCGGCCGCCGCATTGAACGCGTCGACCGCGTCGGGCGTGTTGAGAAGGACGATGTCGGCCAGCCCGTTGAGCGTGGTTGACAGCAGAAGCATGCTGGGCGGCTCCATGCGCCCCTTCTGCCGGGATATGACGGCCAGGGGCCGCCGGCCTATCATCCGGGCCCAGCGGCGCGCCTCCTTCGCGGTGTCGGCGCGGTGCGCGCCGGGAATGACGGTGTTCGCCCCGTATTCGCTGATCATGATCGTTCTCCTTATCCTGCGTTTCCAGCCGGTCATGCGTCCCTGACGCATATACGCGGGATGCGCGGGCCGCCGCCGGAACCCTTCTCGTTGCTTCACTCCGGCGGCGTCCCGCGGTCACGCATGTTTTCCGTTAATTTCGGGGAGGTGGGCGGATGGCCGTCGCACGCAGGGGGCGTTCGCGCGTTGACGGGATATTGGAGCTGGCGTCGGGCGTGCTGATCGCGCTCGCCGTGCTCGCCTCGTTCCACGTATTGTGGACGGCGGGCGGCGTCGGATTGGACACGGTGCACGCGCAGGAGACGATCGCCCGCAACGCGGGCTTCCCGGACGCGGGGCACGCGGACGGGGTCGCGCAGGCGGAGGCGGGGGAGCCGCCGGTGGACGGCGAGCCGCTGGACGGCCAGTTCATCGGCTGGATGCACATCCCCCGTCTGGGCGCCGACTGGAGGCGCGTCATCCAGCAGGGCACGGACCAGGTCGTGCTGGATAATCTGGGGCTCGGCCATTATCCGGGGACCGCGATGCCGGGAGGCGTGGGCAACAGCGCCTTCGCGGGGCATCGCACGCCCGCCGACCTGGGGTACGCGGACAGGCTGGAGCACGGGGATGCGATCGTGGTCGAGACCGCGGGCGCATGGTACGTGTACCGGGTGGATGTGACGTGGGTGACCGACGCGTCGGACACGTCCGTGCTCGCCGCGGACGGGGATTCGCGCACGCTCACGCTGACCACGTGCGAGCCGATGTGGGTGGAGCCCGCGCCGGAGCGTCTGATCGTCCGCGCCCACCTGGCGTACTGGGCGCGCCATGAGGGCACGCCCATCGAACTGCTCGGCGACACGGCGGATGACGCCTCGCCGTCGGGCGTGCTGGCGCAGGTGCGGGAGACGGTGCGTGACGTGAGCGTCAGCATGCCCGTCTCCCCGCTGCTGTGCGCCGCCTGTCTCGGCCTGTGGGCGGTTCTCGCGTTCCTCTCGTTCCTCCTGTGGCGGGGCGACCGTCCGAAGCGCGTCCGCTCGTGGAACGTGATGGTCCTGCTGTGGCGACTCCAGTCGGGGCCGGTCGTATGGCGCGTGTTCCTGTACGCGCTCATGTGGCTGGGCGTCATGTTCGCCTGCTGGGCGTGGCTGTGCCCGTGGCTCGCCTCCCTCATCCCGTGGCTCGGCACGCCGAACCCGGGCGTCGTCTGAAACGGGGACGCATACATGCGGCTGCCGGACGATGGCGACGGGGTTCGCGCCCCGGACGCATAGACCGGCGAGGATGACGCCCGAGCATGGCGTCGAGGGTTTGAGAATCGAAGAGCGGATCGAAAGTTGTTCCCCGCGCAGGGCGCGGGGGCGGTGCATGGCGTGAGCGCCATGCTGGGCGGCGTCCTTCCGGAGGCCGCCCGTCCGACGCCGCAAGGCAAGAGCGGACACCCCGATAGGGGCCGATACGGTTTTCGACGGAGGCGTTTCGTGGATTACGGTCGGCGTGCCGGGGGATGATGCGACAACCGTCATCAATCGCATCGAACGAATAATCGCCAAGAATATTCGCGCTTTCGCCCTCGCCGCCTAGCGGCGGGGCGCATGGCCGGCGTCCGGGCCACGGTAAACCAATCGGACGCGCCACCAACCCCAAGCCGGTCGCGGCGGTGAACCGGGGAGGACACTTCAGCCGCCGCCCCACCCCGGACGGGTCAGAGCCGGGAACGCCCCATAGGGGGCTACGCACGTAGAGGACCATTCCATCATGTTTCCGGACGCGGGTTCGACTCCCGCCGGCTCCACTCGGACGGCAGTCATGAGCCGTCGAAACCCGCCGACATGACGGCGGGCGGGAACGTAGCATCAGTGGCAGAGCGCCCGACTACGGTCGGGAGGTCGCGGGTTCAAATCCCGCCGTTCCACTACACGCCGTTTGCAGACGGCGTGGAAACGTCGAAACGAACCGCTTGGACCCCCACTGCAATGGGCGGAGGACGGGACGGGACGACGGGGAGGTAGTTGAATTGGAAAAACGACCGTGTGGTCGACGCGGGTTCGATTCCCGCCCTCCCACTATGGGGTTCGTCGATTACTCCTTTTGAGCGGACGCGCACGCCAGACGCGCCCGCACCCCTTTGGCGGGGGATTCGACAGCGCGCAGCCCTCCCTGCGGCGAGTGAGTCCGCGGGGAGGGCGTTTACGGGCCTGTAGCTCAACCGGTAGAGCGTCGCGTTCGCAACGCGAAGGCAGCGGGTTCGACCCCCGCCAGGTCCACACAAGGCTCCGCAATGCTCCCGCAGGCATCGGAGTGTCCCGTGGGGTTCGGGAGGCCCGCGACGGGTCGCGGAGGGAGGCTTCGCGTAGGTTCGCCCCTCCGCCGACGGCAGGGTAGCGGCCCTGCAGGAACGGAACCGCGCGCCGGCGGGATGGATGCCGAACCATCCGCCCCGCCGGGAACGGATTGTGGCGCAGCTTGGTCAGCGCACCTGACTGGGGGTCAGGGGGTCGCCGGTTCGAATCCGGCCAATCCGACTGGTCGGATGGCGTCGAACAGCATCCGATGTATCGTCGACACGTTTCGACGGCGTGACGGCGGCACGCTCCCGACGAAAGCTGGTCGGAGAGTATGGAATCCCGGACAGTACGGTTCGGGTGGCAGTCGGCGCAGTACCGCCGACAGCGACGATGGTTCAATTTGGTAGAACGCCCTACTGCGGTACTGCGGTTGGGAGCTGCGGGTTCAAGTCCCTGTTCGTCGCGCTCAAGGCATGCCATGGCCTAGACGGAAGCGATTCCGGCTGAACATGATGGTTTCTCCCACACATCGGCGGGGATGGCCCATGATCATCCCCGCGCCTGCGCCGGTGGTCCAACGGCAGGACGACGGTCTCCAAAACCGTCAGCGGAGGTTCGACTCCTCCCCGGCGTGCGTGTTCCCGGTCCGCGGGCGGGCGACCCCGTCCGCGGCCCCATCCCACAGGACAGCGGGGCGGGCGGGTCCAGTCCGCCCGCGGATCGGGAGCCTCCCTTTCGCCTTCGTGGCCCAGCGGATAGGGCGCCCGCCTCCGGAGCGGGAGGCCACGGGTTCGAATCCCGTCGAAGGCACTCGGGTGCGGGCCGTCACACGCCCTGTCCCTCGCGGGCGCGTGACGCGTACTCACGGTCCCGCACCCACTTGTCCCGGTGTTGTCAACGGTCAGCATTCCGGCCTCCCATGCCGGCGGAGCGGGTTCGAATCCCGTCCGGGGCACAAGGTTCCACATCATCCGCCGTGAACGGAGTGGAATGGCATCCGGGCCCTTCACGGGGGTCGCGGGATGCCGTCATGGAGTCCGGCGGGACGGACATCATGACACGTTCTCACGGGCGACGCCGACGCGTGACACCCAGTCCCGCACGGGAGGGCCGTAGGCCGATCGGATAGGCGGCCGGCCGGCAAGGCCGGTGGTTCCGGGTTCGAGTCCCGGACGGTCCCACAGGGCATCACCCGATGCCTCCCGTATCCTGCTCCTCTAGCTCAACCGGTAGAGCAGGGGCCTTTTAAGCCTTGGGTTGTGGGTTCGAATCCCACGGGGAGCACTCATGCCTTTGTAGCTCAACGGACAGAGCGACGGTCTACGGAACCGTGTGTTGCAGGTTCGAATCCTGTCAAAGGCACTTCGGGACGGTTGAAGCTGAATCGTCCCCGGCGTGATTGCAAGCACGCCGACAGGGGCTAACGGAGGGAGGAGGACGCCTCACGCGGGGCGTCTATTCCCTCCTATGCCCCGACAATGCCGACATGGAGTAACCGGTCATCTCGCCGTCCTCATAAGGCGGAGGTTCCGGGTTCGAGTCCCGGTGTCGGTACGATGCCGTGCGATTGGCCGTCGCACGGCGTTATGGGAGTGGCCGAACAACCCCGTCGGAACGGTGGGGGTAAGGCGCACCCGGCCTTAGCGGGCCAGGCTTAGCGGCCTGAACGGGTGGCACGTCCAGAGGGTGCATACGACAGGCACCGTTGTCCTCGACGCTGATGGTAAAAGCCAATCCATCCTCCCGCTTTTCTCCAACACGCCGATGGTGTCGGCGTGCGCTCAAGACCGCCTGTCCCACGGTCGGGGAACATAGGACTTCGCCTTGGTGATGTCAATGGTCAGCATCCCAGTCTTCCAAACTGGTCGAGCGGGTTCGAATCCCGTCCAAGGCTCTGCGCGATGTCGGCATGTCACTCATGGTTTTTCCGCCGGCATCGCGCCCACGGGGTGATGGCACATGATGGAAAGACGAACAATGTTCGGCTTGCAGTGGGGAACCCTCACCCTGTTTTCGGTGGCGTACCCAAGCGGCAACGGGAACTGACTGTAAATCAGTGGCTTCGGCTTCGCAGGTTCGAGTCCTGCCGCCACCACGCAGTCCACGACTGCCGTCCGCGCCGTCCGGCGTGGACGACGACACATGACGACAGTGTCGGATACCCGACCGGCCGCCGTAAGCGGCCAACTGGTTGATTGGCCGAGTCAGGCTTAAGGCGCCGCCCTGCTAAGGCGGTAGACGGATATTCCGTCTCGCGGGTTCGAATCCCGCATCAACCGCCCGACCCTGCGGCGGACACCATGGTTCGCGCACGCCGCGGGGCGAAGAACGGGATTGTTCGGGCGAACGCATGTTAAGGGCAAGTAACCGTCGCGCGGACGGCGAACGCACGCTAAGCCCGGAACCATTTCCATCCCTCCCGTTCGGGGACGCCGAGTGGTCGGTATGTTCGTATTCCCCGCCTTGCGGGGCTGACCCGGCTATACCCCGGTTCGACTCCGGGCGTCCCACCATGTCCTCCACGCGCGTCAACGCCGCCCCGATCCGTTCGTCATATGGCGGATCGCGGGAACGATGGCGGGGGAGACGGGTTTTATTTCCTTAGCCCCGTCCATGATCCCGCCAGCGCGCAGACTCTTCCCCTCTGATGCAACCGGCAGCATACGGGATTCTGGATCCCGGCATCGTGGTTCGAATCCACGGAGGGGAGCGCAGGGCGTGTCAACGCCGCCCGCATGCGGTCTTAGGCATGGTACCGCATGCGGGAGCGATGATGGTCGAGACGAGTATGCCTTCCTATCCTTTCGTCGTTGAAAACCTTCAGCACGCCCCATTATTCCCCGCTGGTGCAACCGGTAGCACATCGGCCTTTGGAGCCGCTTGTTCGAGGTTCGAATCCTCGGCGGGGAGCCATGCCGATCCCACTCCGGAACGCCCAACCCCTCTTCTCGTTCCGGAGTGACGACCGTACGGGGCCTCGAGGTCAATCTCTCGCCTCGATGGAAACCCGTATGGCGCGCGGCGTTCCGTCAACGGTTTTTCCCTTCTGTTTTCCCGTTGCGCCGGAACCGGCCGGTCGGCCAAAGGAGCGGCGTCCGCCTTCGACCGTGCGGAAAGGGACGCCAACGGCGATTACGCCAACCGGGTTGGCGACGGTCTGCAAAACCGTGATACGGCTGGGTTCGACTCCCGCAATCGCCTCTCATCGGATACGGATAAGCGGGACGGATACATGCCGCCGTCCGTGTCGGGCTTCGCCGTCGGTCAAGGTTCACCTGACCGGTGAACCGGCGGAGCTGAGGGCATGGGTTTGGCCGCATCGGACCGTCGCCCACCCGCCGTATCCGGTCGGACGCAAATCCGCCACGGGCGGATGCGCGCCCCTCCGTCCGATTACCCCGGACGGAAAACGATGGGGTCGGAGTGAGGACAATTCGCTCCGATTCCACTCCCGCCGCGATAGCTCAGCCGGTAGAGCATCCGCCTCGTAAGCGGAAGGCCACGGGTTCGAATCCCGTTCGCGGCTCCCAGTCGGATGCGTCAACGCCGCCCGCCGCAACCTATTCCCTTCTGTTGTGCCACGGCGGGAACGATGGCGGGGAGACGGGTTTGACAATCCTCCCGTCGATGAACCACCAGCGCATCCGACCCGACTCTCTTGCAGCCCCGTCCGGGTTTTGACGGACACCGCCGGTTTGAGTCCGGTGCGGGGCGCTCAACCCCATGAGGCTCAGGGCTGCGCGGTCGGGTCGCCCATTCGGTTGGGTGGCTGAGGACTGCGCGTGTCCGGGCGGGGTTCGACAAGGTCTTGCATTCGCGCGCCATGGAGCCGTGTGCGAGACCGGTCGTCACGGGATGGTGCATCCTCCACGGGAGGGTGCGGGTCAGCCGTTTTCCGTGGCGTGTCCGGGCGGCTTTCATGACCGTCCCGGACGGTTCCCGTGTCCAGTGTGGTGACTGGAGATGCCAACCGCGTCTGCCTGTTCGATTCAGGGCGGGAATACTACGGGCGTCACTCATGAGGCCGCAAAGCGCTGGGTTCCCGAATGGGAGTAAGACGCGCATCCGGCGCACCGGATGCGGGGTCGAGCAGTTCCCATGCCGTCGGCGCGCCCGTCAACACCCCATCTCGTGCGCGGGATGGGGCAGCTCACCCACCCAGCAGTGGGCAGAGTTCCCTGAGTCGCCGCGTGCGGCTCTTGCCCCAGTCCGCCGGGGTGACGGCAGACGATGCATTCCCCGCATTCGCGGGGCTGACCCCGGTCTTAGGCGTCGTCCAACGGTTATCCCGTCGAATCATGCAGCGAGGCATCGGGTTATTCCCGGCGCATCGCCGTCCGACACGGGGGCGGGGCGAGTCCGGTCGGTGTGCCCGTCGCACCTGCGGGGCGGGCGCGCCTCACCGTCACACCATGACAGACAACCGTGGTGTGACGCAGGGCCGGGAGCACCCGGCTCACCGCAGGAAACCCATCCGGATGGATGGTGGCATACGCCGGTTCGGGGACGCCCGGCCGACGGCCCGCTGGTGTAACGGCAGCACGCCCGCCCTGTGGCGGGAGGTCCGGGTTCGAATCCCGAGGCGGGCGCCGACGCCCATACGATCCGCTCTTCGACGATCCCATAAGGGCCGTGAGGGTTCCGTCGTCGGACGGCGGAACCCTCACGGCCCTTTTCCATCCCCTTCCGCGCGGGCGCATAGACGCTCCCGAATCCGGGCGCATTCCCGGATGACCGTCATCCGGACGATCGGAAGGAGTCAAAGGAAATGGAACACGCCATCAACCGGCGTCTGCTCGCCGGACTGTGCGCCACCGCCGCCCTCGCCGGCGGTCTCGCGGTCGGACCGACCGCCATGGCCGCGAACACGGGTCTCGTGCTCAAGGCCGCGACCGGCAACACGCTGGCCGGTCACACGTTCACCGCATACCGGCTGGGCGAATACACCGACGTGCAGGAGACGTCCGGCAGGGTGCGCAGCCTGAACGTGGTCGGCGACGACCAGTCGAACAGGTGGGTGCAGGCCGCGATCGACGCGTACAACGCCGCCATGGACGGCACCGCGGACGACATCACCGTGCCCGCCGGCTACGATGCGGCCGGCGCCGTCGCCAAACTCGAGGACGGCAAGGACGCGAAGAAGCTGCGAGGCATCACCCGCTACCTGGCCGACACCGGCAGCAAGCCGTCCGCCGCGGCCACCGCCAACGGGTCCGGCACGCAGATCACGCTCAACGTGCCCGACGGCCTCTACCTGGTCGTCGACAGCGCCGGCAACCCCATGCTCATCGGCACCAAGGCCAACGGCATGGATATGGTCAACACGCCGCTCGGCGAATACTACGTCAAGGCGACCGCCATCACCACGGACAAGAAGACCATGAGCCCCGACGGCGACTACCTGGACGAGACCACCGCCACCGTCGGCACCGTCATCACCAACCAGGTCAAGGTCACCATCCCGAACAACAGGAACGGCGGCGCCGTCACCCTCAAGATGACCGACACGCCCACCGGCATGACCTACGTGAAGGGCAGCCTGCGCGCCACCGTCGACGGGGCCGACGCGACCTCCAGCCTGACCGTGTACGACACGGCCGGCGCGACCGTCAGGGGCGACGCCGCGTACGTCGACAAGACCGGTAGACGAGTCGACCCGGATCTGACCGTCCCGCAGGGCGGCTTCATCATCGACGCGAAGAACGCGCTCTCCAAGTACGCGAACAAGCAGATGATCATCACCTACAAGATGACCGTCACCGCCGCCAGCGCGTCCAAGCCCGCGGAAAACGAGTTCGCCTCCGGTGGCGTGTTCGCCGACGGCCCCTGGTGGTCGAGCGTGGACGCGGATGACACCGTGCCCGTCAAGGCGTACTCGTTCGACCTGCACAAGACCAACCAGTCCGACACGTCGCAGAACGTCAGCGGCGCCGGATTCAAGATCCAGGACCAGAGGAGCGGCAAATGGCTGACCCTCGACTGGAGGACCGGCATGTGGAGCCAGGCCGCCAGCCAGGAGCAGGCCACCGAATTCCTCACCGGCGACACGAACCACGACAACCAGGTCACCTCCGCCGACTCCGCCGACCGGCAGGGCGACGTCACCTTCCCCGGCCTGGGCGAGGGCACGTACCTGGTCAAGGAGACGCGCGCCCCCGAAGGGTTCAAGAGCGACGCGATCGCCCTCCCGTCGTTCACCGTGACCATCAGCGACAAGGGCGCGATCACGTTCAAGGGCAAGGACCTGCCCGCCCTGACCACGGACGACGGGGACGGCACGGTCACCGTCGCCGACATCCAGAGCCTGCTCCAGCTGCCCGCCACCGGCGGCGCGTGGACCATCGCCTCCTTCCTCGCCGCGGCCGCCCTGGTCGCCGGCCTGGCCGGCGGCATCGCCGTGCGCGCACGCCGCGAACGCGCCGACGCGGAC
>OLQE01001713.1_pt1 | contig 10880 bp, 11 predicted proteins | sample 1643161 | NCBI WGS metagenome assembly OLQE01 (sample SAMEA3136650, study PRJEB25190) | human gut metagenome | reverse complement strand
AGCATTTCCCCCATACAGATAATATCCATGATTAAACCTCCATTTATTTCTTTTTGTTCTTGTTTGCTGGATGTAATTATATTACAATTGTACGATGAACTCAAGGTTATTTTGTAATACTCTGTCGGCTGCAAGGCCGGAAAGGATTTGTCTATGAAACCAGCTCTCCCATCCTCCCTGAAAGAAGAACGAACGCACGGAAGCGAACTGTTCCACTTTGGCTATTACACCGCAGATGCTTCTGCCGACTCCTTTTTTGTCGCTCCGCACTGGCACGAAGAGATCGAAATCGTCTATTTTCAGGAGGGACATTTCATTCTCGAAGCAAATATGGAGCGCTATCCGGTCGATTCGGAGGCCATCTACTTCATCCGCTCCGGAGAACTGCACCGGATCTTTTCCGCGAACCGTTGTGCAGAGTCCGCGGTTGTCTTCTCTCCGTACCTGCTTACATTTCTATCCAATGATGCCGCACAGAGACGGCTGCTCGGACCGCTTGCAGACGATACACTGCTGCTGCCGCGCTGCATCCATTCAACAGATCCCTGCTTTGGACAGGTGCTTTCTGAATACCAGAAAATAGTACGGCAGTGCCACAACCAGGACGGGATCGATGTGATAGAAGCGACACCGCAGCTCTTCATCAAAGCAGCGCTCTTAAATATTCTCGGCATCTGCTCCGAGCACGGCCTGCTCACATCAAAGCAGCCGTCACGTGATCAGAATATCGAGGATCTGAAACGAATCCTTTCTTATATACATACACACTATATGGAGCGTATCTACGTCCGCGACCTCGCCGGTCTTCTCAGCCTGAACGAACAATACTTCTGCCGGATGTTTAAAAAGGCCATTGGACAGTCGCCGATGGCCTATGTAAACGCATATCGTATTCGCCGGGCCTGTGCCCTGCTCCGTGACAGTACGCAACCGGTCACGGACATCTGTCTGGAATGTGGATTTTCCAACTTTGGAAACTTCCTGAGGGAGTTCCGCAAGCAGACCGGACTCACACCGCTGAAGTATCGCCGGAAGTCTCACGGTTAAATTCAAGAATGCCTTTCGTCCTGAACACCTGCATCATCTCCATCGTGAGGCTGACATCTTCCCACTCCGGCACCTCTGCACGCGGACACCACCTTGCCTCTGCAAGTTCACTCTGATCCAGCCGGATCTCATCGTCTCCGTCCGCTTCACAGAAAAAGCCCATCAGCAGGGTCGAAGAGGCTGACCACGGCTGGCTCTTATAATAATGAAGATTCTTTACCTTCAGTCCGACCTCCTCCATGACCTCCCGGTGCACGGTCTCTTCAATCGTCTCCCCGACTTCTGCAAATCCGGCAATCAATGCATATTTCTTATAGCTGCGCCTCGCATAGCGAGTCAGGAGAATCTCATCTCCCTTTGTCACGCCGACGATCACTGCCGGACAGATCTTCGGGTACTCCATCAGTCCACAGCTCGTGCAGTGCATCATACGCTCAATGTCATCGTGTACCATCCTGTGCCCGCACTGCGGACAGTAACGCCGCGTCCGGTACCATTCTGCCAGCTGAAAGCCCGTCACTGCTGCAAATGCAGCTTCCCGCGGCCTGGCCGTCCGAAACAGCTCCAGCGGCTGCCAGCCGACGCCTTCCGGAAGCCTTTGTATCGCATCTGCCCCAAAAGCTTCCGCTTCGGGAAGGAAATAAGCAACCCCGTCAATGGAAAATAAATACCGGAAGGTATCTTCCATTTGACCGCCAGCTTCCTCATATGTTAGAAAAGTAAGCTGACCAGCCTCATATCTGCCCAGCACATTCCGGTTTTGATAACATAAAATCCGGTCTCCGGGCTGCGGAGTACATGCTCTGTATTCGTTATGGAATCTCCCGGCTCCTATATCCTGTATCATATTATCCCACCATGTTCCATGTAAATTTCATCGCAATGTCCTGCCCGGTCTGTGACGGTGTCTTCTTCTGTGCCGCCTCCAGCGCATCTGCCTCCGCCTGATACTCCCGTACCTCGACGCAGAAGCAGCGACGGTCCCCTACGACATAATAATAAATATCCTGGTAATCCACACCGGAAGGCTCCACTGTCAGCATATACAGGTAATCCTTTGCATCGGTATATGCTGCGCTCGTGCTGATCTGCGCATCTGCATTGCTGTATACTGCATTATTGGTAAGCATATCACGCAGTTGCTCATACTCCAGTACCGAATAGTTTGTATCCAGATAGCTGCAGACAATCGTAGACGTATCTTCCTCCGCCTCTGCTCCGCTCTGCTTGTAGGTCCAGCGTTCTTCCTCATCCTCTGCCTTTGTCTGTACCCACGCGCTATCCACCGACCAGCTTCCGGTCAGTTCCTGTGCTTCTGTCTGCTCTTCCGGCTCCCCGCCGATATTCACCACCGCTGCATCCAATGACAGCTCCTGTGCAAATGTCCCGATTGGCTGGCTAATACAAACTGCTGCCAGAACTGCTGCCGTCAGACGCGCCGCACAGAGCATATCCTGATAATGTCGATTTTTCATACGAATCGTCTCCCAATTGTAAAATCTCTTATCAGTATAAGCATAAACCGGCGTTTTGTCACGAAAGGATTTCTTAATTTTTACACTTCTCTGTGTTTCTTCATATGGCTCACGGTAAATTCTGTGTCATCTATGTAAGCTTCTTGTAAGTTTCTTCTTTTGTTTTGTAATTTTTTTAAATTTTCTCGTTTTTTTTGCATAAAAATATGGAATTTTTTCACAAATAATTGTATAATATACCTTATAGCACCCATGGCTTATCTCAGAAATGTGTCAGCTGACGCTGTTCCGAACCGTGCGCCGGATTTCACATGTGTTCGACTTGATTCTGTGGGGTTAAGAAAGAGAAAGAGAGGTCTCATCATGAAACAAGACACTATGTTAGCAATGATTCTGGCCGGCGGACGCGGCAGCCGACTGCATGAGCTGACCAGCAAAGTAGCCAAGCCGGCAGTAGCATACGGCGGCAAATACCGCATCATCGATTTTCCTCTGAGTAACTGTGCCAATAGTGGCATTGATGTCGTTGGCGTCCTGACACAGTACGAGTCCGTGCTTCTGAACAGCTATGTATCCGTTGGCGGACGCTGGGGACTCGATGCGAAGGACAGCGGTGTTTACGTCCTTCCCCCGCGTGAAAAGGCAGACGCAGAGCTTGATGTTTACCGGGGTACTGCAGACGCGATTTCCCAGAACATTGATTTTATCGATAAATTCGCTCCGGAATATCTTCTGATTCTCTCCGGTGACCACATTTACAAAATGAACTACGCAAAGATGCTTGCATTCCACAAAGAGCACAAGGCAGATGCTACGATTGCCGTGATCCCGGTTCCGCTAAAAGAGGCAAGCCGCTTCGGCATCATGAACACAAATGAAGACGGCAGCATTTACGAATTTGAGGAAAAGCCGGCTGAGCCAAAGAGTAATCTCGCATCGATGGGCATCTACATATTTAACTGGAAGACTCTGCGCAAGCTCCTTCTGGCAGACATCAAGGATCCGAACTCCCACCACGATTTCGGAAAGGATATCATCCCGACTCTTTTAAACGATGGCAAGAGCCTGTACGCATATCAGTTCAAGGGCTACTGGAAAGATGTCGGAACGATCGATTCGCTCTGGGAAGCCAACATGGACCTGCTTAACCCGAAGAATGAGCTGGATCTGAACGACCGGAGCTGGAGAATTTACACGGAGGATGTGACCGCGCTTCCGCAGTACATCAGCGCAGATGCCGAAGTGAAAAACGCCTATATCACACAGGGCTGTGTCGTAGCAGGCAGCGTACAGAATTCCGTCCTGTTCACGAATGTCAAGGTCGGCGCAGGCGCCAAGGTCATCGACAGTGTGCTGATGCCCGGTGCAGTCGTAGAGGACGGTGCAGTCGTCACACGTGCACTTGTGGCAGACGGCGTACAGATCGGAAAGCAGGCCGTAGTCGGCAGTGCAGACAGCGAGCACATTGAGCTCGTGGCAAAACGTGTAAAGGGGGCTGAATAATATGTACGATGCATTTGGAATTGTAAACTCCGCTTCGCGGAATATTTACGTGGAGGGCATGCAGGATTATCGTCCTATCGGCGCCTTTTCCTTTCTCGGAAGATATCGTGTCATCGATTTTCCGATCTCAAACATGAGCAACAGCGGTATTGACCGCATCCAGGTCTATGTCAACCACAAGCCACGCTCTCTTGTCGAGCATGTCGGTACAGGCCGCCACTACAACATCAACTCCAAGAGCGGCCGCCTGCATCTGCTGTTCAGCGAGGCACGCGCAGTAAATGACCTTTACAATACGGATATCGCTTCCTACCTTGAAAATATGGAATACATCCGCCGCCTTCGCAATCCGTATGTTGTGATCGCACCTAATTATATGGTCTACACGATCGACTACTCGTCTCTGATTCAGACGCATGTCGAATCCGGCGCAGATATCACTCTGCTCTACCACGCAGTAGACAATGCAAAGGACGCCTATTTAAGCTGCAACATCCTGAACCTGAACAAGCAAAAGGGCGTACTTTCGATCGAGCCGAACCATGGAAATGTAAAGAACCGCAATATTTTCATGGATACTTATATCATGAAGACAGAGCTGTTCATCGAGCTTGTCTACAAGGCAAAGGAAATGTCTTCGATGTTCACACTCTCCGATATCGTCAACGAAGAATGTGGCGAGCTCGATGTACGGGGCGTTGCACACCGTGGCTATTTTGCATCTATCACAGATTTCAAGAGCTATTATGAGGCCAATATGGCGCTGATCGATTATAAATCCGCACAGAACCTCTTCCATGAGGAATGGCCAATCTACACTCGGACGAATGATTCCTGCCCGACCCATTATTTCGATACGGCAAGCATCAAAAATTCCGTCGTATCCAACGGCTGCATGATACACGGCACGATTGAAAATTCCATCATCGGCCGCGGCTGTGTCATCAAAAAGGGCGCCGTCATCCGCAACAGCATCGTACTCGGCGGATGCGTGATCGGTGAGAATGTCCACATCGAAAATCAGGTCGTAGACAAGCAGGCCAAAATCACCCGCGGACGGGAAATTATCTCTCAGGAAGGCAATCCTGGATATATTAAGCGGGGAGATATGCTCTAATCCGGACATATGCCGGTCAAATGCTCCACTGACTTGAGGCTTAGTGCTCTGCACAAATAAAAACCTCCGGGAATCGGAACCTGCTCATTTCACTTGAGCATGCTCAGGATTCCCGGAGATTTTTCATTCTAACCAAATATCCGTTACAGCCCCTTTGCCTTTTTCACACACGCCTTCTGTGCTTCGATCACAGCACTGCGGAAGCCCTTTTCTTCAAGCACACGCACAGCCTCTATCGTCGTCCCTGCCGGTGAGCACACCATATCCTTCAGCTCCCCCGGATGCTTCCCAGTCTCCAGCATCAGCTTCGCACTTCCCATCACTGCCTGAGCAGCAAATTCATATGCCTGCGCACGTGGCATTCCATCTGCCACAGCCGCATCTGCCATCGCTTCCAGGAATAAAAATACATAAGCCGGAGAGCTTCCGGAAACGCCGACAACCACATCAATCAGAGCCTCCGGTACGACCTCCGTCCGTCCAAAGGTGTTGCACAGCTCACAGACCAGTGTCGTCTCCGATTCTGTCACATGTGAATTTACGCAAAGCCCGGTCATCCCCGCGCCTACCATCGCCGGTGTGTTCGGCATCGTCCGTATGAGCTTTGTCTCACTTCCGAGCCTTTGAGATAGCCAGTCAAATGTTTTTCCCGGTGCTAATGAAACGAACACCTGGAACGGGCGCACCGCTCCTCTGATCTCGGTAAGCACCGCTTCCAGATACTGCGGTTTGACCGCCAGAAACACGATATCCGCAAATTCCAGCACTTCCGTATTGGTTTTTGCTGCCCGGATTCCGATCTGACTGCTGATCGCTTCCCGCGTCTTCTCGCTTTTCGCCGAGGCGATCATCTCCTGCGGCTGCACCTTTTTGCTTCCGAGCATTCCGTGTATCATCGCCTTAGCCATGTTTCCACATCCGATAAATCCAACCTTCATATGCCTGCTCCTCCTCTATTTTATACTCATACTGATTCTTTCTTATCCCTTTTTTTCGGATCTGTCAAGCACTTTCGATCCGTCAATGCTTTTCTTTTCTCGCAATTACAAACCAGGTGCTCGCCGGATTAGACTCCTCATCCAGCAGCCGATCCGTATACCGAACCTTTGAAAAACCGGCTTCCGTCAGCATCTGCAAAATCCGCTCCGCATCATAGATTCGTTCCCGGATCACCTCTGTATGTACCAGCTGTCTTCCCTCAAACACCTCAATTTGCAGACTCACAAGCCCATCCGCCGTTCGATGAATCTGAAACTGCAGCCGCTTTCCATCCAACTCGCCCAGATCGACCGGCTCACATTCTTCCGTCTCCTCCCATTTCAGCAAGTCAAACAGAAAATATCCTCCCGGTGCCAGATAGCTGTATACATTCCGCATCACCTGCTGCAAATCTGCCGGTTCCAGAATATGATTCATCGCATCGCAGGTGCTCGTCACAAGATCAAACTGCCGGTCACTTTCATAGGTAACCATATTTCCCTGCTCAAATACCAGCTCCGGATACTTCTCCTTCGCCATCGCGATCATTCCCTCTGAGAGATCCATTCCCTGTGCATCCATCCCATACGCATGCATCCTGCTGCAGAGCACACCGGTTCCGCAGCCGATATCGAGCATCGACTGCACACGAATCTGATTTTTTTCCATCCAGCGCTGCAAAAGCACTGCAAACTCCTCCGGATAATAGTTCCAGCCAAAGGCGTCGTAGACACGGCTGAATAAATCACTGTACATTTATTTCACTCCTCATTTTTTCTTTCATTATAAATGATATTGGAGTCAAAAGATACTTTGATTTCAACATATCATTGCATTTTTCTTCCATATGCGCTATAATGTCTGGCAAAAGGGGAGCTTGCCGTGAGCAGGCTGAGAACAGGCTGTATCGTCTGGACCCAAAACCTGATTTGGATAATGCCAACGTAGGGATATATCATACGCAGCATATTTTTTTGTGTTGTCTTTTTACGGATATGTTCGGACGGACATGTCCGTTTTCTTTTTCAGGCTTTGTGCATGGCTGCTCCCCCGGCAGATCGTGTATCACAGAGAATGCATCGCTCATACGTGTCTCTTCCAGACATGCATGCTATATTTGTGATTGCAATGTTCGGATACCGATGACTGTTATCTTATGTACGCTCAGAATCTCAAGTGTACAATCAAAGAAAAGGAGCAAAAATCATGCTTGGAACCTGTCTTGATCAAGTCAGAACATTTGTGCCGCTCGTGCACAACATTACCAATTACGTCACCGTCAACGACGTGGCAAATATTCTGCTCGCCTGTGGCGGCAGCCCGATCATGTCGGATGAGCCGGAAGATGTCGCGGACATCACCTCGATCTGCGGCGGTCTGAACCTGAATATCGGTACATTGAACCAGAGAAGTATCGAGGGAATGTTCCGCGCCGGACACCGCGCAAAGGAGCTTCAGCATCCGATCCTGCTCGACCCGGTCGGTGCAGGCGCTTCCGCCCTTCGGACGAACACCGCGCTTCGGATCATGGACGAGCTGCAGCCGACCGTCATCCGTGGCAACATCTCTGAAATCAAAACTCTCGCATTTGGAAGCGGAACGACAAAAGGCGTTGATGCCGATGTCGCCGACGCTGTAACGGATGAGACGCTTGACTCTGCCGTTGCATTTGTAAAAGACTTTGCAAAAAAGAGCCATGCTATCATCGCCATCACCGGAGCGATTGACCTCGTAAGCGACGGCGACAAATGCTACGTCATCCGCAACGGTCGTCCGGAGATGGGTAAAATCACCGGAACCGGATGTCAGCTCTCCGGCATGATGACCGCATTTATCACCGCAAATCCGGACAATAGACTGGAGGCCGCGGCAGCAGCCGTCGCTGCTATGGGTCTTGCCGGTGAAATCGGCTGGAGTCACATGCAGGAATTTGAGGGTAATTCTACCTACCGCAACCGCATCATCGACGCGATCTGCAACATGACCGGCAACATTCTGAATCAGGGGGCTAAATATGAAGTGCGATAAAAACAATCTTCTGCTCTATGCAGTCACGGATCGCTACTGGCTGAACGGACGCAGCCTGTGCTCAGTCGTAAAGGAGAGCCTGGATGGCGGCGTCACCTTTGTACAGTTGCGGGAAAAAAAGCTGGATGAAGCACATTTTCTTGAGGAGGCAAAAGAACTTCAGCAGCTGTGCCGCAGCTATCACGTTCCGTTTGTCATCAATGACAACGTGGACATCGCACTTGCAATGGATGCAGACGGAGTACACGTCGGCCAGAGCGATATGGAAGCCCTGGATGTCCGCGCAAAATTAGGGCCGGACAAGATCATCGGCGTCTCTGCGCAGACCGTTGAGCAGGCCATCTTAGCCGAGCGGCACGGAGCCGATTATCTGGGCGTCGGAGCTGTATTTCCGACCGGATCAAAGGATGATGCCCAGGAAGTCTCTTACGACACCTTAAAAGCGATCTGCGACGCCGTCTCGATCCCGGTCATCGCAATCGGAGGTATCACCAAAGAAAATGTCGGTAAACTCTCCGGCAGCGGCATCTGCGGAATCGCAGTCATCAGTGCCATTTATGCACAAAAGGATATTCAGAAGGCAGCAGCGGATCTGAAGACCGCGACGAATGCAATGCTCGCATAATTTTAATATTTCTATACCGCTCTGCGGCAGATTGGGGGCACCACCTTCTGTCGCGTTAAAAAACGTATGCTGAACATCAGGAAGGAGAATCATTATGAAAAGAAAAACAGCATTAACGATCGCCGGAAGTGATTCCAGCGGAGGCGCCGGTATTCAGGCAGACATCAAGACGATGCTGGCAAATGGCGTCTATGCCATGAGCGCCATCACCGCTCTGACCGCCCAGAACACAACCGGCGTTACAGCCATTTTAAACAGCACCCCGGAGTTTCTTGCCCAGCAGCTCGACAGCATTTTTACGGATATTTACCCTGATGCCGTCAAGATTGGCATGGTATCCGACAAGGAGCTGATCCGGGTCATCGCCCGGAAGCTGAAGCAGTATGAGGCCAGACGCATTGTCGTAGATCCGGTCATGGTCGCCACAAGCGGCGCACGGCTGATCAGTGAGGATGCGATCGAGACTTTAAAGCAGGAACTGTTTCCGCTTGCCACCGTGCTGACGCCAAATATTCCGGAGGCAGAAGTACTCTCCGGACAGTCCATCAAAACGGCCGAGGACATGATCTCAGCCGCTAAGGTAATCTCTGATTCCTATCACTGTGCGGTACTCTGCAAGGGCGGACATGATCTCAATGACGCCAACGATTTGCTTTATTATGAAGGTATGGCACGCTGGTTCCGCGGAAAACGCATCAATAATCCGAACACACATGGTACCGGCTGTACCCTTTCCTCCGCAATCGCGTCCAACCTTGCAAAAGGCTACGACCTTCCGGCAGCTGTAGAACAGGCAAAAGAATACATTTCCGGTGCACTCGCCGCGATGCTGGATCTCGGAGCCAGAAGCGGTCCGATGGATCACGGCTTTGCCATTCACAACGCTTTCACAAACGAGAAGGAGGTCTGAATCATGGAAAAACGAACTTCCCTTCTGGATAATGCGCTCATCTGGTTCGGTGCAGGCGTCTCTATCGCAGAAATTTTAACCGGAACTTATTTTTCTTCTCTTGGCTTTGGCCGCGGACTCGCCGCTATTTTCGTCGGACATGTCATCGGCTGTATCATGCTCTTTCTCGCCGGTGTCATCGGCGGAACCAGTCGGAAAAGTGCCATGGAAACGACAAAATCCAGCTTTGGCAGCAAGGGCGGACTGCTGTTCGCCATCCTGAATGTCCTGCAGCTCGTCGGATGGACCTCCATCATGATCTATGACGGTGCACTCGCCGCAGACGGGATCTTCTCCGCCGGACGCTGGGTATGGTGTCTCATTATCGGACTTCTCATCATTGTATGGATCCTTATTGGCATCACAAACCTCGGCAAACTCAATACTGTTGCCATGGTACTTCTTTTCCTGCTGACGATCGTACTTTGCCGCGTAATCTTTTTCAGCGGAAATGTAATCACCACAGTTCCGGACGACAGCCTTTCCTTTGGCGCTGCTGTTGAACTGGCCGTCGCCATGCCGCTCTCGTGGCTTCCACTGATCAGTGACTACACCCGCGAAGCAAAGGAGCCGGTCAAAGCTACTGCCGTCAGCGCGGTTGTCTACGGACTGGTCAGCTGCTGGATGTATATCATCGGCATGGGCGCTTCCCTGTTCACCGGGGAGTCCGATATTGCGCAGATACTCTTAAAAGCAGGCTTAAGTATTGCCGGGCTGCTGATCATCGTATTTTCAACCGTCACGACAACGTTTCTGGATGCCTACTCTGCCGGAATCTCCAGTGAATCTATCCTGGCAAAGCTGAAGGGCAACCATGCGGCAATCGCAGTGACCATTATCGGAACCATTGCCGCTATTCTGTTCCCGATGGATGACATCACCGATTTCCTCTATCTGATCGGCTCTGTCTTCGCACCGATGATCGCCGTACAGATCGCAGACTTTTTCATTCTGCACCGGGATCGTAAAGAATCCGACTTTGACTGGCGCAGTCTGATCCTCTGGTTCATCGGTTTTGTGATTTACCGGATGCTGATGAAGGTCGATCTTCCGGTCGGCAATACACTCCCGGATATGGTAATCACAGCAGTGCTGTGCTGTCTCATAAAATGATGATGCCAGGGTCAAAAGGTCAAAAAGCCGTTCATGCTTGCATGA
>OLQE01001707.1_pt1 | contig 10902 bp, 8 predicted proteins | sample 1643161 | NCBI WGS metagenome assembly OLQE01 (sample SAMEA3136650, study PRJEB25190) | human gut metagenome | reverse complement strand
ACCTGACCGTGAAGGCCGGGACCATGACCCTGAAGGTCCCGAAGCTCAAGGGCGCGCTGTTCGAGTCGGCGGTCATCGAACGATATCGCAGGAGGGAGGAGAGCGTCGAGGAGGCGCTGATCGACATGTACCTGGCGGGAGTGAGTACGCGTCAGGTCGACGACATCAGCAGGCTTTTGTGGGGAGAACGCATGCCCTCCCAGACGTTGAGCGACAAGCTCAAGAAGGTGTACGAGGACATCGACCGATGGCGGAATCGCCCATTGACGGACCGTTCGTACCCGTATCTGTTCGTGGACGGGGTGTGGCACAAACGCGCCTGGGGCGGGTCGGTCGAGAACGTGAGCGTGCTGGTCGCGATCGGCGTGGACGACACCGGGCATCGTGAGGTGATCGGCGTGACCGAGGGCATGAAGGAGGACAAGGCCAGCTGGGAGCAGTTCATCAGAAGCCTGATCGAACGCGGGCTGAAAGGCGTGCGCCTGGTCGTCGGCGACCGGTGCGCCGGGCTCGTGTCCACCGTGAACGCGATGCTGCCGGACGCCGGATATCAGCGGTGCATGGTCCACTTCATGCGCAACGTGCTCTCCAGGGTCAGCCACAAACACATGGCATGGGCCGCGTCGGCGCTCAAGGCCATATTCGCCATGGAATCCCGGGAATCCGCGTTGGAGAAGGCCGAATGCGTGGCCGCGCAGATGGAATCCACGGGATTGAAGGCCGCGGCCTCATGCCTCAGGGAGGGCGTCGGCGAGGCGACCACCTACCTGCTCGACGAGTATCCCGTCGAGCACCGGCGGCGGATCCGCACGAACAACATGATCGAACGGCTCAACCGGGAGATCCGCCGCAGGACGCGCGTGGTCGGCTCGTTCCCCGACGGCAGGAGCGCGCTCATGCTCGTCTGCGCGCGCATCCGCTACGTCACCGCCAACCAATGGTCCACGCGCCGCTACCTGGACATGTCCCGGCTCGGTGACACCATGCAGTCAACCGACTGAAACCGACCCGGCAACGGGCCAGACCGCTTTTGCGCAAGACTTCGGGCACAACCACCCCCTCATCCGAGTTAGGGGAAATGCGGAACAAAAAATCAGTTCATATCAATAAATGCTATTTGCTCAGTTCTTCCACAAATGTATAAATAAAGTAAACAACAAGAGGAAAACAGAACAAGTGTAATTTATACAGCTAGGTAATTATTTAAACAAAGAAAACAATTTTAAAACACACAGATGGCAAAGATTTGAGTGTGAGCGTATTGGAGTCCACTGGATTCAAATTAGATTTATTCAAATTAAACCATAATTATATTATGGGATGAAAATAGTATCAGCAAAATCCACATGAAAATAAAATGTCATGTGATAGCTCACACTCAAATCCTAATCGAACAGACGGTGGTAAGCACCCATCTGTTCATTTCATGCTAACGCCATTTTAAGGAATTGCTCGGATGTCGCGCGCAGTTCATTGAGCCGTGCGACATCCAGATTGGACACAAACGGCTTGATCTTCGTTCCGTCTTCGAAATCAGGCGGCAACAAATGCTCTTCAGGCAATCCAAGCCTAGCGAGAAGAGTCTTCATACGAGAGCTGCTCTTCTCGGTGCCAAACGTAAGGAAAGGCTTTCCATAAAGAATAGAGAACACCGTGGCATGGAATGAGTTAGATACTACGCACGCGGCCTTGTCGATTAACGTGAGGAAGTCAGCAGGGCCAATCCCCCACACGTTGATGGAATGCGCCTTATAATGAATTGGATTCCTCGAGTAGTAAACGATAGTCAGATTTCGTTCTGCTGCGAGCTCATCAATATATTTCACCATGTCTTTATTCGGCCACAGCGTATAGGCAAAGATATACTTGCCTTCTTTGAGCCTCTTCTGGAGTTCGGGTGCTTGAATATGCCGATAGTCCTTCAGATCAAGCAAAAGCGTCGGATCAAGCGTTTCGACGATGGATTTATCCGTCAAGTCCTGAAACTGCCCAGCAACAGAAATCTCACGCACGGATACCGAGTCAAAACGATTTAGCCAACCGGAAATCCTCTTCTTGTCTTCTGCGGTGAAATTCTTCTCTACAAACTTGGCATGTGACATACTTGGCGCATACGCGATTTTCTTGGTGTCGTTAGGCGCAAATGAAAGGAAGAACGGCGGAACAGGACCGCGAGTACAATCCAGATTCCAGATTTGATCGCTTCCGCAAATAAACGCATCAAAGTCGTTCAAATCCTGAGCCATCTGCAGGTCTGCGTCAGTGCCTTCGTAAGTATTCTTAGTCAGATTAAAATGCCTGTGCCAAAAAGTCTGGAAACTGCTGCGTCTGCGTAGATTGCCCGGAAGGAACAGCAAATCCACGGCAAACGATTTGATACCGTATTTTCGGAAAATCCAGTAATTCCGGAAATCCTCACTACGATAATCAATAACGTGCACATCATGCCCGAGATCAGTAAGATATTTCCTCAACGCATAAGTTTGCAGAGCGGAACCAAAATTATATGCACAATGGAAAGTGATTGTTCCAATTTTCATTTTATCCATCTCCTCAAATCTTCATTTCCCTAACATGTTTTCCGTGATTATTCCTTGAACCCTTGCCCTTAACCGCGACGGACAGGGTTTTCACAGACGGATAGATGTCTATGGCAGACACCACGAGCACAGCCAAGAACAGCACAGCCGATACCAACATATACGCAGTCGGGTGCCACGCCAATACACATGTTTGCACAGATACTAGCAGAATATTCGCCAGCATAAGTGGCCGGTTCACGTCGATTTTGACGATCTGATTGGCCATAACCACACGTATGGCGTACATGACCAAATTACTGCCGACCATAGCCCATGCAGCACCTTGTAGACCCATAACACGGATAAGCAGCCAAGTCAGCACGATGACCACAATCGCCGCTGCAGCAGTAGATGTCATCAAGTGCCGAGTCTTCATGCTCGCGGTGAATACCGTCCCATAAAATCCCGCGAATACATTAAACAAAAACGCCAGAATAAGGATCGGTATAATAGGCCATGAATCATAGAATTTTTTCTGCAGCAGCAATGAGGCAAGCCATGGAGTCAGCAACATGAGCCCCGATGCCGCAAGAAAACAGAACGTACGGAATACAGCGAACACGTTGCTGTAGAACTTGCCGGTATCCGTTTTCTTGAACTCCTGGAATGCGGACAAGCTCCATGCCTGCCAGAACGTGGACGAAACCATGTTCATTACGTTAGGTATCTTACTGGCCGCAGCGAATAAGCCAGATGCTCCGATGCCAAGCATGCTGGTAATGAAAAACCTATTTACACTCGTGCCGACCCACCAAAAAATGGCGTTCGGCATCAACGGCACGGAATACAGCAACATCTTTTTGAGGACCCGCCAATCACGTTCTTTGCTTGGAAGGGCCACATATCCCCAAGAACCTCCGAATATGAGATACAGAACGACCGCGATCAATCCTCCGAAGATCAAAGAAACGAAGTATCCCTCAACCTTCCAGCCAAGCAATCCGATAAGCAAGCCAGCCGAAGATGCGGATGCAAGGGACGATGCAATGGATGCCCAGGTGATGAGCTTTATCTGGTTTAAGCCACGAGCTACATTCGCCAAATATGCATTGAATGCGGACGAGACAAAATATGCCAGATAAAGCCATTCATAGTTCCCAAGACCACCAAATATCGGCAAATTCAGCAGTGGAAGCAACAGAAGCATAAGCAGGCAGCCGTACAATGTGACCCAGAATCCGACAGATATGTATTGCTTCTTATCGCTCGGATCATCAATGATATACCGCGTTGTGGCATCGCCGATGGACAAGGTCAGGACCGGAGTAATCAAGCCAGCCACGGTCAATGACATGTCCGTCACACCATACTGCGCCGTCGTAAGAAAATAGGTATACAACGGCACCAGTAAGAATGTAATCAGTTTCGTAGATACCGTGTTCAACGTAAACAGGCCGATATTTACAAGAAGATTTTTGTACTTACCCAAAAAGCCATTTCCTTTCGTGAATTAATTAGTGTCTAATGGCTTTTAGCGAATCAATCACTGTTTTCGGTAGTACTGTTTTAGCTATATTTTTAATCCTTGTTTTTGGGTCAACGCGATTATCAATGGAATCGATGAAATCTCTCGCATTTCTCTCATCTTCTTCGCATGTAAAACATTCAAATAGGATAGGCTTCTTTGCATCCTGCGATACAAAGCGCTCTTTAATTGCTTTGAATTCGTCTTTCGATGATGCACATAAGTATTCGAATCCAAGAGATTCCGCCCACGCACGCGCAGACGAATGTTTCTTATCAATACCTTTTGTAGAGATGTTATGTCCAGCCGCCGCAATAAACGAATCAGCAGGTTTACCAATCCGACTGCCTACATGATTAGACAATTTAAAGGTCATTCCAAGGTTATTATTGATTAGAAGTATGCGGACATTCGGACCAATTTCTCTACACCCCAATGAATTCATATCATAAAAGAAAGCCAGATCTCCAGTGATGCAGAAACAAAGTTTACTCGTAGCAAAGCTCGCTCCAATCAATGTCGACATACACCCATCAATACCAAATCCGCCAACGTTCGCACTCGAATGGATATTCTTCGTCATTGGGAAATAATCCCAGCTTGACAACGAGCTCAAAATTGCTGGATGGACAACCGACCCATCAGGAATCACAGGAGATAGCTGCTGAGCTATCCAGATATTTGAGAACGGAAATTCCGGCATATTCTTTCGAAGCTGAGCATCGTATTTACGCCATAAAGAACGATACTCTGATTCGACAGATTCATTCTCTATATAGTGAGAAAGGAAAAATTCAATTGTGCATTGAAATACATTTTTGAGTTTAGCAAAATGCTGACGGAACTCCCCATCCGGAGACACCCTCCAAACAGGGCAATGAGTTCCAGTCAGAAAGCCCATGGTATTGTAATCCCCCGTCATCTCACCCAAATGTATAACGAGATCAGGGTTAAATGCAGAACGCACAGGATTATTCTGCAATTGAATGCAAGAAAGCGCTGAGCCAAATGAGAACTTACCACGATAACCGCTTGAGACGTCGGAAAAGACTACTGCGTTGTGCGTTTCAATAAAATGCTCTAATGCTTCGGTCTCCGCAGCGCTGAAAGTGCGATGAGCTCCAAGAAGCACGGCAACTTTACTCTTTGAGGACAATTTCGGCCATTCATCAACTCCTTCCGGAAGGAATCGATTAATTTTCTGCACTTCCGGCAGAGAAGAAGCACCGAACGTGTAGTTGCCGTCAGTGATAAGTTGCACTGCTACTGGGCCACCACCATCACGAGTAAGCTCAGATAAAGCAATATTGACACGTAGTTCCTCGTCCCTGGCCATTCTTTCGTTCTCAATCATCTCGAGAGAAGTATGATAACGAGCAACATCATTCGGAATAACCGAACGATCAATAATTTGCGTAGACAGATTGCCAATGTCTTCAGTGAAATGCATAGAAGTGAGGGCAAGAACAGGAAGTTTCCGATAAAAAGCTTCAGTCAAACCTGGCATATAGTCACGAGAAGCCGTGGCACCCGTACATGAAAGCACGACCGGTTCTCCTGATTCGCCGGCAAGGCCGCATGCCATATATGCTGCAGAACGCTCGTCAAAAGCAGAAAACACTCTGAAAAAAGAGTCGTTTTGTACACTATACACAAATGGAACATTTGTAGTGCCCGGAGATGCAATCACATTCCTGATTCCGTATTTCTTCAACAAAGCAATAACTATCTGCACATTACGAGCATCAGAATATTTCGCCATAAAAACCTCCATTTTAATTCATTTCAAAATAACTTATATTAGAAAATACTCAATATAAGTATACATAGATTATACCTGCATAGATAGATTCAAAATTTCTTCATAAAAAGTTTAATGTCACGTTTTATATTATGCACATTGTCTAATGCGTGAATCCTTAATAATATAAATTGAAATTTATTGGAAAGGCTGAGATTATGATAAGCACGCATCGAACAAGTCTCTAGTATCTTTTTCCGTATTGAATGACGTAACCTCCTTTTTTCCTCTGATGCCGGACAATCTATTAAGAGAATATATATATACAAATATAGGCGCACAATATGTGCATCAAATTTAACGGAAGGACCTTCCGAATATGCTATTCGCTGAATCTCGGACAACGATTTGAAAGCACTATCAACCGTTTCGAACGAGGTCCTTTTAGAAAGAGACCCTTCAGTAATACGATATCTGTAACAAGGCTTGCTCACATAAGCAACACGGCCACATTGCCGCAAAATTTTATTCAAAAAAAGGGCATCTTCAAGAAGAGAAAACCCCTGAGGATACAAAATATGCGAGTCAACAAGAAACTGCCGATTATACATAAAAGCCCAGGAAAAATAACCTATATGCTCGGCATAAATATACTCAATACATTTATGCCCAGTACTTGTTTTTACATCTGGAAAAGAATATTCGACTGGCCTTTCCCCCATAGATCCATCTGGGAATAGAGTCTCAAAATTGAAAGACACCATCTGCGCTTTGTATTGTTCAGCCGTTTCAACCAGCAAAGACACAGAATCCGGCAAATATGCATCATCCGAGTCAAGAAGTAGAACATACTTCCCGTGCGCTTTGCTAATTCCAAAATTTCTCGCCGCAGAAACGCCCTCATTGTCTTTAGAGAAAACAGCCATCAAAGGAAAACGCTTCTGCATATTCAGTAAAATAGACAGAGTCGAATCTGATGAACCATCATTAACGACAATTACCTCTAAATTTTGATAGCTTTGGCTCAAAACACTTAGAACACATTCTTCAATATATTTTTCCGCATTATATGCAGGAATAATAACTGAGACTTGAGGAACACTTTTTTTTAGCATTACATATTCCTTACTTCAATAGAGATATGAGAAGAACATTATTCATGTGAGCTCTAAGACGCCTAGCAATTTTTTTACCGGCAACAATGATTAGCTAGCTTAGAGAATAGATTTCTAAAGGCATCGCCCATATTCTCAAACTTAAACTCTGTAATTAACCTCGACAGCACTGCTCCAGTACGATGTCCAACATAAAAGGCAAGACGGTGGGCTACTTGATCCTTGTATCTTTCTTTTGGATCTCTCCATGAAGCAGTATAGTGATGAATACTATATGTATTTTTCTTAATATGAAATCCTCCTATACCATAAAGTGGATTGAAACAATCAGAAGGTAATATCGTCCATTCCCCAATTGACTGTCTTTCATCCTTTTTTTGGAATCCTTTTTCCACCAGAAGCTGCGTAAACACTTCATTAACAGTATGCTTTAATCTGAAGTCATCAGAATCTACATACTCTAATGCATCATATTTTGAAAGCACTTCTCCAGCCAAAGAATCATGCTTTTCACACAACAGAAAAAGCCCGCTATTAACAGTGCATGTGCTCTTTTCAATTGCAGAAATACACTTATAGGAAGAAACAAGACCTCTTATATCTTTAATTAACTCACTCCCAAGATCCATATAAATTCCACCGTATTTATATACAGCCCAGAATCTAACGTAATCACTTACGAAAGCCATTCTTCCTGATTCATAAGCTGCTTTTGTAAACGGATGGTCATTTACATTGAAATTATCTTCATTCCAGCATTTAATTTCATATCCAGGAGCATATTTCTTCCATGTCTCAATTACATCCAAAGCATGCTGCGAAAGCTTTTTCCGCCCAAACCAACAATAATGTATTATCTTTTCCATGATTACCTCATCAAAAATCCTAGTAGAGGAGCTCTCCGCATTACAGGTTTAACGTCAACACTTGTCAAACAATAGAATTGATTCTGCACCCATCTAAACAGCTTTCCTATTGCCTGAAAAGCTTTCCCCAAAAAAGTCTCTTGCTGATGAGAGAATGCCTCGAGCTGTTGCTTCCTCTTTTGTCAGCACTTTCCATTTCAATGCATCATATGGCTCATTAAGCATCTTAAATTTCGCGCAAAAAGTATTAATCGCTTCAGGCCACGAAGTCACTTCAGCAATCTTTTTTGTTGCATACATCTCTTCTGAAGCGCGATGAATAATCCAGCCAAGATTATTATGCTCCTTCGTCATCGCTAAATCATCCTCTCGTATAAATCAATCAATGCCAGTGCATACTTATTTTGTAGACATCTCTCATTGACATATTCTCGGCAAAAACGTTGCATGGCCGAATAGTTCGACACACTAACTGCGGAACAGTTAAGCATGCTATTAGACAAATCTACCGTATTCCCTGATTTAAAAGTGAACCCGGTTTTACCTTCTTCCACAAGCTCCGGAATGCCACCAATCCTAGCACCGATAATTGGAGTCTGGGCAGCCAAGGACTCCAAACCGGAATATGGCATGTTCTCACGCCATTCGGAACTCAGCACGGTGAAGCGGGCGTTGCCAACTTCGCGTTGCAGTTCCTCCCCGCTCTTATACCCCAACAGGTGAATACGTGCAGCGGCCTGCGGGCCAGCTGAGGCTATCAGCTGTTCAATGGCGCCACGTTCCGGGCCATCACCCACAATATGCAGATCCCATATATCTGGGAGCACCTGAGCATTCTGGTCATCGCTTTGCGCAGCAACGTTCCCCTTAGCAAGCCCTGCAGCTTGTAGGAACGCCTTCACCAGAGTAAGAATGCCTTTTTCCTTGGAAAGACGTCCGAAGAACAGGAAATAGGGTCGTATCCCAGCTTCTGCATCTTCGAATTTGTGTGTGTTCACGACTTTGACACCCATCGCCACCTGCGAATCGGTCAGAAAATTCTGCATCGCAACGGTCTTATCGGCGAAGCCACCCTCATCGAGCTTGCTTTTCATGAACTTCGAAGGCGCAATAATCAAATCAATCTTGTCATACGAATGATGGAGTTTCAAGAACTCCGCTTCCATGGTGGCTAGAGCGCTCTTTGCCCGCGATCCCTTCACGCACACGTTCTTCGTGGCATGCATGAAATGTCTGTCCAGGCAAGCGTCGCAGACCTCTCCCCTACCGTTCACCATGGTGTAGGCCGGGCACAGCAGAATATAGTCATGCGCCGTGTAAACCACCGGCACATGGTGCTTCTTCAGATATGGAGCATCTAGAATCGACAGCGTAAGCTGGCGGTGCACGTTATTCATATGGATGATGTCCGGCTTGAACTCCTCCAGCAGCGCCTCGAACTTACGCTTCGCCTCGAACGAGTAAATCAGCGTGGAGGCTTCCTGCACCTTCTTGAATGCGGAGATCTCCCCCACATAATCCTTTTCAGAGACAAAATACTTGCTCCAACGACTTGGTTCGTTATTGGGATGCTTCATGGAGAAGAACGCCACCTCATGGCCAAGCGCCTTCAAGCCTTCGGCCAAGGCAAAGAAATATGTTTCGGCGCCGCCCTTGCGGTAGAAGTACTTGTTGACCAGCAGAATGCGCATCATTCACCGACCTTCTCGCCCTTGTACAAAGCCAGAGTCTGATCCACTACCGAGTCCCAGCTGTATTTGCCGGTAATGAAATCAGCGGCCTCATTCTTATACTTCTGGACTTTCTGAGGATGTCGGATCAGTTCATTCAATGCCTTGTACAACGCATCCGCGGAACCATGCGCAAAGGAGGCAGCCTTATCCTCCACCACTTCCGTACATTCGGCGATATCCGAAGTCAGGCAGCAATTGCCATAGCTCATCGCCTCGAGCAGACTCATGGGCATACCCTCAAGATCACTCGGCAGCACATAGATATACGCGTTGCTATACAACTCCTGCAGCATACGCCCCTGTACAAAGCCGGTCAGTATGATACGCGGGTCCTGCGCCGCCATCTGTTTAACCTGCTCATAGTATTCCGTTGAATCGGAAGACCCACCAGCAATAACCAGCTTCTTATCCGTATCGAGCTTGCCGAACGCGTCGATCAGATAGTGCACGCCTTTTTCTGGAACGATACGACCAAGGAACAGGATGTAGTCATCCTTGTGCAAACCATATTCGCTGGTGATTTCCTGTGCCGTAACCAGCTGTTTGCGTTCTATGCCGTTGGGAATGAACCGGGTATCACGCTCATACGTGTTCTTGAAGTATTCCTGCATGTTCCGGCTGAGCACAATGACCTCGTCCGCGCACTTGGCCGCGGTACGTTCGCCGAACTTCAAATACGTGGAGGCGAACCTTCCCCACTTGGCACGCTGCCAGTCGAGGCCATGGATAGTGGCAACGGTACGAATTCCCGCCCAATGCGCCAGTCGGAGCATCACACACGGCCCTTCGGCATGGTAGTGAATCACATCCGGCTTCGCTGCAATCGCCTTCAACGTGGCGAAGAAGGATGAGGACAGCGCGGCCATACCCTTGGCATCGAATGTGGTTACGGGAACGACATGAACACCCTGATAGGAGAATGGTTTGTCCGAAGCATTGACGACATCGTCGAATTCGGCTCCTGCCACATTATGACCTTTGCGATTGTATACTACAACCCGATTCCCCCGTGCCGACATACGCGTAGACAGCTCATCGACCACGATTTCAACACCGCCCTCACGAGAAGGTATACGCTTATGCCCGATAAATGCAATTCTCATATTTTGAACAAGCTCCATAAATCTATCGCGCGAGACCTTCTTTAAAAGAAGCAGAATAGGAATAACCAATATGAAAGCGCTTATCAACATTGCTGAACGCAGGTAACCTCCTCCTCCGCACATACATCTTTTTCATTCTTTCATTGCCTATAGACGGGGGCATTGTTGACGACAGTTAGTGCAATAGCAGTGATGCAGTAACACTGCAATGACGCAATATCTTTAAATTCTAAAAATAAATTTTGGCCTTTCGCTGTTTGGTGTGGGTGAGTGGGTCGGGGGGTGGTGGTGCTGGTC
>OLQE01001705.1_pt1 | contig 10914 bp, 9 predicted proteins | sample 1643161 | NCBI WGS metagenome assembly OLQE01 (sample SAMEA3136650, study PRJEB25190) | human gut metagenome | reverse complement strand
GACGATCCTGGAGTTGGCGGACAGGCCGTTCATGGCGTTGGAGCGGGACAACGCATAGCTGATGTTCTTCGCGGAGCGCTGCATGTTGGCGATCACGCCGTCGGTCATATCCGCGTCGTCCAGCTTCCACAGCTCCGCATCGGTGTTCAGCCACAGGTCGGTGCCGGCCTCCAGGCCCTCGCGCAGGTCCTCGTACGAGAACACGGAGTAGGACGCCTGGTCGGTCACCACGAAGCCGTTGAAGCCCCACTCGCCGCGCAGCGTATCCGTCATCAGCCCCTTGTGGCCGCCGGTCCAGCGGGCGCCGATGCGGTTCATCGAGGCCATCATCGCGGTGGCGCCGCCCTCGCGGACCGCCATCTCGAACGGCTTCAGGTACAGCTGGCGCACGGTCTGCTCGTTCGCGAAGATCGCCACACCCATGCGGTTGGTCTCCTGGTCGTTCAGCGCGAAATGCTTGACGGTGGAGACCACGCCCTTGGACGCGGCCCCGGACACCACACCGGCCGTCATCGCGCCCGAGAGCACCGGGTCCTCGGAGAAGTACTCGAAGGCACGGCCGCCGTACGGCGAACGGTGGATGTTGCAGGCCGGCGCGTACCAGACGGCCACGCCCAGCGCCACGCTGTCCTCGCCGATCGCCTTGCCGAACTCCTCGGCGAGCGCGTCGTTCCACGTGGCCGCGAGCACGATCTCGGAGGGGTAGCCCATGCCGTTCTCGCCGCCGACCAGCGTGGAGGAGATGCCGGCCGGCCCATCCTTGTCCACGGTGGCGGGCAGCTGGGTGGAATCGATGCGCTGCGTGGCATAGCCGCCGACACGCACCAGCTTGTCGAGCTCCTCGACGCTCATCTGTTCGATCAGCGCGTTCCAGGATTCGTCGTCGTATGCGGTGTCCATGAGCATCGACACGTTGAGCTCCCCGTAATCGGGGTCCACGGTTTCGGTGACGGGCGTTTCCTGCGGCTCGCTGGTCGTGGTGTCGACGGCGAGCGCGTCGACGAACTCCTGCGGCGCGTTCCAGGTGCCATCGGCGTAGGCGGATGGCCAGGTGCCAGTCCAGTCGGAACGGCTCAGGTAGGTGTAGCCGCTGTCGTAGGCGCGGATGTCCACATCGTCGAAACGGTTGACGATCGGCTCGCCGGTCGCCGCGGAGGTGGCGTAGGCGTCGGAGTCGAAACGGTGCTGGGTGATGGTGGAGACCATATCGGCGTCGCCGTCCGAATCCATGCCGTCGGCGGTGGTCAGTCCCTTGCTGGCCAGGATGTTGTTCAGCGCCTCGTGGCAGTCGGAACCGAGCGCGAACCGGTAGTCGCCGGCGTCAAGCACATAGGTGCCTTCGCCTGACGCATCGTAGGCCTTCATCGCCTCACGGTCCACATGGATTGTGACCTCCTGGCTGTCGCCCGGTTCGAGCAGGTCGGTCTTGGCGTAGCCGACGAGTTCGACGGCGGCCTTCTCGATGCCGTGCTCACGGTCGTAGTCGGTGTACGGGGACTGCATGTACAGCTGCACCACGTCCTTGCCGGCCACGTCGCCCTCGTTGCTCACCGTGACGGTGAAATCGTAGCCATCGTCCGCCTCGGCGCGCTCCAAACCGCTCCAGGCGAAGTCGGTATAGCTCAGGCCGCGGCCGAACGGATACTGCACGGTGGCCGCATAGTCGTATTCGCCCACGTCCTCGGTGCCGAGCACCATGTCCTCGTAACGGGTCTCGTAGTACCGGTAGCCCACGTAGATGCCTTCGGCGTACACCATGTAGCTGTTGCCGAACCGTTCCTGGCTGTTGGCGATCGTGTAGGACCCCGAGTTCGCCATCGACGGTGCGCTGGTCAGATCGTAGGCGTAGGTGTCGGTCAGGTGCCCGGAGGGATTGGCCGATCCGGACAGCAGCTCGCCCACGGCGGCCGCGCCGGTCTGCCCGAGCGCGCCGATCCACAGGACGGCGTCCACGCCGTCGCCGTCGAGCACGTCGAGCTCCATCGGGTTGACGGTGTTGAGCAGCACGACGACCGTCTCGAAATGCTCGGCGGCCATCTTGAGCATGTCGCGCTCGTCATCGTCCAATTGCAGGTAGGTGTAGCCGGTGGCCAGCTCCTGGCTGGGCAGGTCCTGGCTCTCGCTGCCGGAGCGTCCGATCACCACCACCGCCGCGTCGTCGTAGCCGGCGAACGAGTCGCGCACCTCGTCGGTGTAGGCGGAGGCGGGCACCTCGTTGACCGCGAACTCGCCCTCGCCCATCGCGTTGGTGGCGGTCTTGCGGTAGTCCTTGCCCGCACCCTCGATATAGAAGTCGGTCAGGGTCGGGTTGACCTCGAAACCGGCGTCGTCGAACGATTGCACCAGCGTCTCGGCCTTGCTCGCGTCGATCGACCCTGCACCGCCGCCGCCGTAGACGGGGTCGACGAAGTCCTGGCCGAACACGGAGATGCGCGCGCCTTCGGCCAACGGCAGCGCGTCGTTCTCGTTCTTGAGCAGCGTGGCGCCTTCGCGCACGATATCGGTACCGACTTCACCGAGCGCGCGCTCGCGCTCCCCCTGTGACGTGTAGTCGGAGGTGAAGTGTTCGGCGCTCTCGCCTTCCGCGGACACGACCTTGGAGGTCGGCTGGTTGAAGTACACGGAGATCAACGCCGAGTACTTGTTGGCGTACACGTTGCCGATGGCGGTGGCCACGGCCAGCGCGACGGCGATGACGATCATCGCTATGGATGCCGGCAACGGCATCGCCTTCTTCGGTTGCGCCGCATCCGTTGCGGCGTTCGGGTCCTGGCGGCCCGATCTGGCATCGTTCATGCCTCTTCTCCTTCGCAGACGTGCGGCCCCCTCTTCGGAACCGTCGGTACCGCCGACTGTACGGCCCCGAGGCACGACCGCGGCCCGGTCTGGCGGCAACGACCGATCGGCGTCGTGAACGACGCGGTCCGCGCGTGTCCCGCCGTTTCCCCCCGCGGGTCGGTTACGATGGGTCGCAGAAACCCGGCGAAGGAGGTGGGATGCGGGTCGCGATTGTGGACGACGAGGAGTCGATGCGGACGACGCTGTGCGGGTACTGCTCCCGTTACGCAGAGGAGAACACGATGCCGATGGCCGCCGAACCGTTCGACAGCGGCGACGCACTGCTCGCCGGATATGTCCGGGGGCGTTACGACGTACTGTTCCTCGACGTGGAGATGCCGGGCACGGACGGTTTGGAGACCGCACGCCGGATCCGCAGGGTCGACGACGCGGTGGCGATGGTGTTCGTGACCAACATGGCGCAGTATGCGATCAACGGGTACGAGGTGTCGGCCGTCGACTACGTGATCAAGCCGCTGTCCTACTATGATTTCTCCCTGAAATTCACCAAAGCGGTCCGGCAGGCGGCCGGACGGGCGGCGCAGGTCGTGGCGATCGACACAGTGGATGGCATGCGGTCGGTGGCGGTCGGCGATATCCGCTACGTGGAGGTGCTGGACCACTATCTGCTGTTCCATACGGCGAACGGCGTGCACAAGGCCCGCGGCAGCATGAGTCGTCAGGCGCAGGAGCTGACGCCGTACGGGTTCTACCGCGTGCATAAGAGCTTCCTGGTCAATCTGCGGCACATCGACGGCATCACGGCCTCCAGTGTGGACTGCGCCGGAGCGAGGCTGCCGCTCGGGCGTGCCTACAAGGGCGGTCTGATGGCGGCGTATCTGGCGTTCCTCGGTTCGTCTGGGCCGCGGGCGGCCGGAGGGGTCGCATGATGGACGGGCACGCCCTGCTGCTGGAATGGTTCGATTCGTTCCGATTCGTGTTCACCGTGCAGTTGGCGGTATGGATCTTCGCGCACCGCGGCATGCCACGCGCCCGGGGGTACGCGGTCAAAAGCGTTGCGGTGGCGATCGCCGGCGCGCTGCTGGCGGTCGCGCACATCGCCGTGTTCACGCTGCCGGTACCGTCCGGATGGCCGACGATGTCGCGCAGGGCGTTCGTGGCGGCCTGGGTCTTCGTCACGTTCCTGCTGGCGTTGGCGGGCGTCCGATGGCGCCGGGAGATCTCATGGACGAACGCGCTGAGTCGTTGGATGCTGGGCATCTGTCTGGAACGGTTCGTCACCGCGTTCGTCCACAACATGCTGTTCCTGATCGTCGTGCCGGACTTCCGTGCGCTGCACCCATGGTCGGCCATCGGCATCGATCTGCTCGCCTACGGATCGTGCTATGCACTGGCGGCTTGGCTGCTCGCGCCGTTGTTCGACCGCGACGTGATGCCGGAACGGGAGGAGAGCCGCTCCCTATGCGGGCTGTACGCGGTGAGTTTCATGGCGCTGTCGCTGACGTCCAGCGCATCGATGGGCGTCAGCGAATACGATGTTCCCCATATCGCCGCCGAGACCGGCATGACCGATTCCCTGGACGCCGTCCTGTGGTTCTCCACGGCCATGGCCGGGGTGATGGCCGTGGTCATCTTCCTGTTCCAGTACACGATCCATCATGTGGTACGGTTGCGGCACGAGACGGCGATGCTGAACCTGCTCAATGAGCAACGCGCCAGGCAGTACGCAACGTTGACCGGCAGCATGGAATTCATCAACCATAAGGTCCACGACCTGAAGCATCAGTTGGCGGCGCTCGAGTTCGCCACCGAGGATCGCAGGCGAGGGCTCGTCAGCGAGGTCGGGGACGCGCTCACGGTGTATGACGCGGCGATGCGCACGGGGAATGACGCGTTGGACACCATGATGACCGAACGCAACTTCTTCTGCGCGCGGCACGGCATACGGCTATCCTGCATGCTGACGGGGTGCGACTGGGACGCCTTCGACGTGGTGGACCTGTTCACGGTATTCGGCAATGCGCTCGACAACGCGTTCGACCACGTGACTCGCTTCGATGACCCCGATAAACGTGTGGTGTCCGTCAGCGCACGTCAGCACGGCGACCTGGTCGTCATCACGTTCGACAACTACTGCGAGACGCCGCCGCGGCTGCGGGGCGACGGCCTGCCCGCCACCACCAAGCCGGACACCGCATCGCACGGGCTGGGCATCAGAAGCATCCGCATGATCGCGCGACGGTACCAGGGCGACATCCGCATCGAGGCCGCGCCTCCGGTGTTCACGCTGCGGGTCTCGATGTCCGCGGCACGCCGTTAGCGCACCATCAGCAGACGAATTCGCCGGTCAGCGGGTCACGGCCGTCGCGGCGGATGACCACCGAGGACCGATCATCCAGCCGGCGCAGCTGCTGATCCGCGACCGCAGGGGGCACCAGCACGCGCAGCGCCCGGTCCATGGCCGTCACCCTCACCGGCAGATCACCGACGTATTCGCCGTCCGCCATCAGCATGGGCGGCATCGGGTATCCCTCGATGTGGGAGATCTCCACTTCGCGGACGCGGCGCCATCCGAACAGCGGGTGGGCAAGCAGCCGGCCGTTGTAGACGTTCGGCACGATCCGCGCGAGCTCCCCGAGCTTGGGCATGTGGTCGAGCCACACCAGGTCCAGCAGCCCGTCGTCGAAACTCGCGTACGGGCAGACCTCGATGCCTCCGCCGATATGCCGCGAGTTGGCCACGGTCAGCAGCGGCGAGACGATGTCCCGCTCATCCACACGGCCGTCGGCCAGCACGGCACGGATGTGGTATCCGTATGCCTTGAGCCGGGTCAGTTCCACCGCCACGGCGGCCAGGTACCGCAACGACCCGTTCGGCAAATGCGAATGGTTCGCCCGGTCGTTGATGCTGGCGTCCACCCCGCAGGACAGCATGCCCGCATAGTAGCGGTCGATGGACGCGGATTCGCCGATGCCGGTCACATGCCCCATGTCCACATCAAGGGATGTGCCGCATGCGATCGCGCCCACAATGCCTTCGACCGCCGTCTCGATACGGTTCACCGGCAGCTCCAGTCCACGGGCGAAGTCGTTGCCAGACCCCACCGCCACGATGCCCAACGGCTTGCCGCTGCCTCCGATGGCGTTGGCGCCGAGCGCGATCATGCCGTCGCCGCCCACCACCACCAAGGCATCATAGAGTTCCGCGTGCTGCCGCGCGTTCGCCAACGACTCCTCGAAGCTGCCGCCGGTCAGATCCATGACGGCGAAGCCGTACCGTTCGCCCTCCCGACCCAGCAGGTCGAACGCCCACTCATAGGCTTCCTCGCCATGACCCTTATCCGCGATGGGGTTGCCGATGCACGCCACCGTTCCGATCGTTTCTGCCATACCGTCACCTTATCCGATGTCGGTGGTTCCACGCCAGTGTTTCACGGAATGTCGCACCGTTGCGGACCGGCACGGGATCGCCGCTCCACCCACGCCGCCACGGGAACGCCCGTGGGCGATCGAATCGTCACCGTCACATCCTCATCCTCGATGGTGCAGGACTCCAGCTGCGCATCCTGTGCGGAGGCGATCGTCCGCGCCGCCGCACATGGATCGGCGCCGCCCTCCAACAGCATCCGTGCCGCGGATACCGCGGCCGTGTCGGCCACGCCACGCGCCTTCGCCCCGGCGATCAGCACGGCGCCTCCCGCCGCAAGTGCCCCCATCAGCAAGGCGACCACCAGAATCAGCATGACGCCGGTCACCGTGCCCGACCCCTCGTCGCAATCGCCCCAACCGCGGCCACGACGCCACTTTCGTTCAACGGATGCATCCTTCAATTCGTCCACCATCAACACCCCTTTCCGTCATCCACCGGATTGGCAGCGGCAACGCCGTCACTGTGCGACGCCGGTGGCCTCAGCCGTTACCACGGTAGGCAGCACACCCAGCGGATCAGGGATAACCGGGCAGGACACCGTGACGCTCACCGCTTCGCCGCCATGCGTCACCGACACCGACGAGTCCGATCCAGCCACCGCCTGGGCGGCTCCGACCGGGTCCGACTCGTCACCGGCAACGACGATCTCGCGAACGGCAACGGCCGCCGCGTCCTGACAGCTCATCGACACCGTCACCGTACGGGCGAGCGCAATCAGCACCACGGCAACCAGGACGACGGCGGGGAGCACCACCGCGAATTCCGCGGTGACGGCCCCCTCGTCCGCCGCCAGACGCCAGCCCCGCCACAGCCGACGGTTGCGACGACGTTCATCGACGGTTCCGAAGTGAATCCGCCGGATGTCGCGTCGTTGATTCATCCGCTGGCTCATGCCACGTTCAGCGCCTGCTTGACGATATCCGTCAGCAGGTTCTTCACCGTTCCGGATTTGAGAATCGCGACCAGCAACGCCGCGAATCCGGTGGCCGCCACCAACACCACCGCGTATTCGGCGGTGGCCGCGCCCTCCTCCGGCTCCGCCGTCAGCGTTCTCATCCGTGCGTCCAACAGGCAGATCCCGCGTTCCGCCCGCTCACGCCATCCCGCCACGCGTTCACGCAACGGCACCGATATGCCGGTCCCCGCGCCGATGGCATCCGTCTGCTTGCTCATGATGTCCCCTTACGTAGTAGTGCGCCCGATCGGATGACCGGGTGCACACCACTATGGACCACAACGGATTCCGGCGCCATGGCATCCGGACAATGTGGTCGAACGATACCGGGTTATCCACACCTCGGGCATGTCATCCACCGATATTGTGGACGGATGGCTCATACCCTGGAAGCACACCACAGCGGCGGGTCAGAGGAACGACACCACCGAGGGGATCACCCCGACGCAGATGAACGCGGGCAGGAAGCACAGCCCGGTCGGCATCAGCAAACGGACGGACAGTTTCGCCGCGCGCCGTTCGATGCCGGCCCGTGCGGCCCCATCGACGCGTTCGATGGCGGCGGTCAATCGCTCCTCCGGCGAAGCACCGTACAACCATGCGTCCTCCAACGCATCCCTGACCTGCCGGCAGCTCACCCCATGCCGCCGCTCCTGGACGCACGGCACCACCCACGCCTCATGCCACGGCATCCCGCGGCGCAGCCCATCCGCCACCCCGCACAGATCGCCGCCGAACTCCCCGCCAACCACCCTCCCCACCTCGTCCAATGCCGTGGGGATCGATGACCCCTGCCGAATCACCACGGCCAGCATCCCCATCACCGCAGTCACGGAGGGGTCCTCCCACACCGCCTCCGACGATCCGCCGTCCGGCAACCGGCCATGGCGTCGTCCCAGCAGCATCCACGCCATGCAACCTATTGAGACCGCTGCGCCCCACATCCACCACCCCATCGTCATGAATCCCCCTCATCCTCGAACAAGGCGCGCAGCCACACCAGACCAATCAGATAGCAGCCCCCTCCCAGTCCCAGACACGCCATCCCGCCGGCCGAACCGAGCAGGAACCCCACCGGATCGGCTCCCAGCAGCATGCCCATCGCCACCGTGAGGAACGGCAACGCCGACAACAACCTGACCGTGGACAACGGCATGGCGAAGGCGTTGCGGCGCAGGTCCTCCATCATACGCAGCCGTCGATAGTCGTCGGCCACCACGTCGAGACAACGCACCATCTCGCAGCCCGAACGCTCGCTCAGCCGACACGCGGCCGTGAACTCGAACGCCATTGTCTCCACCTGCCGCATGGTCTCGTCACGATTCCGAGCACGCCGCAGCACCGCAACCATCCTGGCCACGGTAATGGACCGTGTGGCGAACGGATACCTTCCGTGACTCCCCAATGCCTCCTGCACTGTCCCACCGCCGCGCAGGCGGCCACGAACCTGGGCGAGGAACTCCCCCATGCCCTCGCCCGTCGGTACACCGGCACCGGCGTTGCCGCCACCGCCACAGCTCCGCCACCGCAATCTGCATACCGCGCTTGGGCGCCATGCGGTGGACACCGCGGCAGCCACCGCAACAGCCGCGCACACCGCCCAGCTCATCATGATTCCGCCGCCATCCACCGGCGCCGGAACGGTTCCCATTCCGGCGCATACGCGGCGCGGCGGCCATCCCATACGGCGATCGGCACGCCGGACAGGCTGCCGCGGTCATATATCAGGCAACCGATCTGACCGATATACCGCCGGCCATTGCGCCGTTCCAGATGCAGCACCACATCGAACGCACCGGCCGTCAACATCGCCAACGCCTGGGGAGCCAACCCCGCCAATAGTCCCAAGGCTTCCATCCGCGCCGGCACACGGGCCACGCCGTCGGCGTGCAGGGTCGTCATACCGCCGTGATGCCCGGAGTTCAGCGCACGCAACAAATCGGCGATCTCCTCGCCGCGACATTCGCCCAGCACCACACGGTCCGGGCGCATACGCAGCGTGGCCTTCACCAGTTCCGGCAATCCCACCGCGCCGGCCCCCTCCACGTTGGCCTCGCGCGAAACCAGCGACACATGGTTCGCCAGTCCCAGCATGCCGAGCTCACGCACCTCCTCCACCGTTACGATGCGTTCGCTCGCGCCGCATTCGGCGAGCAACGCCTTCATCAATGTGGTTTTGCCGGTTCCCGTGCCTCCGGTGATCAGGATGGTCGCGCGCCTTGATACCAGCCCTCTGAACAACGGCAGCCACGTCTTCGGCATGGCACCCCGGACCGCCAACGATTCCAACCTGGGTACGCCGCATTCCGGGAAACGAATCGAGATCGCGGCACCCTGCGGCACCAACGGCGCGATCACCGCATGCACGCGTATGCCGCCGGCGGTCGAGGCATCGGCGATCGGACAGGCATCGTCCAGCCGTCGGCCAAGCTGCGCGCACAGCTGCACGGCATAGTCGCGCACGGTCTGCGGGGAACGGAACGCCGCATGCGGATGGAACTCGTCCATCCCGTTGCCGCGATCAACCCACACACGCCCGTCACAGGTCACCGCCACGTCGGTGACGTGCGGATCGTGCGCCACATCCTCCAACGGCCCCAGCATCAATCGGTCATCCATCCCCACCCCCTTGGGCCATCAGCGACTCCACGCTGTCCGTCAGTCGCCGGATGGCACGACGGTTGCGCCCTCGGAGCGCGCGCAAGCCCAGCCCCTGGAGCATATCGTCATGCAGATGCCTGTCATAGCGCACACAGGCTTCGAGCGGCGCATCCAGATAGTCCTCGGCCTCCACGCCGCTCACCACGCCTTTGCCGCGCGCGCCATGGGGATGAACTCCAACCAGCAGCGTCCTCTTGCGGAGCGTGCCGGGGACGTGCTCCAGCCAGACCTTGGCCCTGGCCAATCCCAACACCGACAGCTCCACCGCCACAACCTGAACCCCGGCCGCCACACCCGGCAACCTCTGACCGAGAGGATCACGCCCGGCATCCACTACCACCGTCTGGCTTGACTCGCACAGGGCGTGCAACACCGCCTCCATCTCCCATGAGCCCGGAGCCTCGCCGCTCCATGGGTTACATGCCAGTACACCGATACGACCCCACTGCGGCAGCTCATGGGCCAGCGCCCCGCCGTCGATGCGTCCGAGCGGGGCCTCCACCGTTTCGAAGCGGAGTCCGGATTCCCCTTCCAGGCCGAGCAGTACATCGAGGCCGCCGCCGTCGAAATCGGCATCGACCAGGGTGCACCGGCGGTCGCGCCGGTCCAATTCGGCGGCCAGCATGGCCGACACCGTGCTGGCGCCGAGCCCGCCGCTGACGGCCGTGACCGCGACCAGGTTGGCGTGCAATGTGGCGGTGGCCAGCGCCGGCGGACGAACGCCCCCGCCGCGCCCGACAGAGGGTAACGCCATGGCGGAAACCGTCCGGTGCCGCGCCTGCACGGCGACGTCCGTGGTCTTGTCCCGCCGGCTGCGCGGCGGTGATGTGGTTCCTGATGTGATGCTCATACGACGATTGAATGCTCTGCCCCAACTCGCGCTCAAGCCCGATGGGCCAATGTGGTCGAACGATGCCGGGTTATCCACACCGCCGGCGTGTCATCCACATGAGCGACCTGCACACATAACGAAAAGACCCGCCGAAGCGGGTCTTCCGACAAGTCCAACAGCGGCGGAATCGCAACACAACATCATCGTTGTAACGGTAAGTCTTTCCAATGCCCGTCCA
>OLQE01001702.1_pt1 | contig 10917 bp, 8 predicted proteins | sample 1643161 | NCBI WGS metagenome assembly OLQE01 (sample SAMEA3136650, study PRJEB25190) | human gut metagenome | reverse complement strand
CGCGCCCGCGCCGCCGGCATCCCCGTGACGGTGTTCGACCGCACCGTGTACGAGGACCGCGAGGCCGCCGACGGACGCATCGCCGCCATCATGGCCGAGGCCGGAGCTGAGTACCTTGTCATGGCCGGCTACATGCGCAAGCTCACGCCGGTGGTGCTCGACGCCTTCCCCGATCATGTGCTGAACCTGCACCCGGCCCTGCTGCCCGCCTTCAAGGGGGCGCACGCCATCCAGGATGCGTGGGATGCGGGTGTGAAGGTGACCGGCGTTACCGTGCATCTGGCCAACGAGGACTACGACAAGGGCCCCATCGTGGCCCAGCGTGCCGTGCCCGTGCTGGAGGGCGACGACATCGACGCGCTCGAGGCGCGCATCCACGAGACCGAGCACGTCATCTATCCCGAGGTTCTGCGCGCCATCGCCGAGGGCCGCATGACCATGGACGAGCGCCGCATCATCTGTATTCGTTAATCGGGAAAGAGACAAAAGGGAAGGCCCGCAACAGGGGAGGGGTGTTGCGGGCCTTCGATTGGTTTGAAGCGTCATGCTAATTCAAGTAGCGCGACACTCTGTAACCTTCGTGAATGGCGTTTTGGATATTGCTGGGATTGTCGCAGGCCGCGCGGTAGACCGAGATGCCTGCGTCCTCTAGCTCTTTGGCGAGGCTGTTGTTCGGCGCCATGTCGAAACACTCTATAACGGTATCTGCTTCAAGGCTTTTCTTATACCCGGCGGCAGTGGTGAAGACTACCTTGCTCGATGTGGCGCTTTCTATGGTCGCATTGTTGAACATGGTGACGCCGTGGCTTGCAAGGTGAGCTTTCACATATTTTCTCACCCAGTAGGATTGACCGGCACTAACGTCAGCATCGCTCTTTTCGTTAATGAGGGTGACGTGTTTGCCTTGGGCGAGAAGCTGCTGGGCAACATCGGTTGCCTGCAGGTTTGCGCCAAGAATGATGACCCTATCCCCGATTTCAGCCGATGCGTAATCATTCATGGACGTTGTGCCATCAAAGCGGGTTTCGCGCATCCCGCCCGTTGCCACTATGACGGCGTCAGGGGCGATTTCCTTGACGAGCTCCGCTGTAACATCTGCGTTTGTGTTGACCTCGACTCCTAAAGCATCGAGGCGGTCGGCTAAGTACTTTTTGAGCACAGCGAGATGTTCGTGAGGTCCTTTTACGGCATCTGCAAAAGCGAGCAGACCGCCCAGTGACCCGCCTTTCTCGTAAAGGCTCACATGATGGCCGCGCTCAGCGGCAACACTTGCGGCCTCCATTCCCGCAGGGCCTCCTCCGACCACCATGACGGAAAGAGGGTTTTGCGCCGGTTCAAGATCGTAGCCTTCAGGAAACTCATCGGTGTAGGCGAACTGGGTTGTCGGGTTGACGCGGCACATTTCCGCTTCCCCATAGGGCTTGCCGTGGCAATGGAAGCACCGAGTGCACGGCGCAATTTCATCGAAGCGGCCCTCCATGAGCTTGTTTGGCAGTTGGGGGTCGACGGTGAGCGGCCGATTCATGAAGACGAGGTCAACGTTACCGGCGGCAACTGCATTATTGATGAGATCGGGAGCAATGCGGGGATCCATATAGCTTGCGCACCCGACGGGTATGGAAATGGCCGACTTGACTTCGCTCGCCAAGGGGATGAAGGCGCCTACTCCATCGTGGGCACCATCCATCAATCCCCCGAAGTGCACACCGAAGTCGAACTGTCCTCCATTGCCCGATGTGCCATGGGCTCCCGTAACGCAATGCATCGTGTCAGAGGCCCAGCAATTCGCCTCTTGCTCAAGTGTTCCTATGCGCACTTGCACCATATCGGCGCCGGCGTTTTCAAGGGTTTGTGCAAGGAATTTCGCCTCGTCTATGGTTATATAGCCGTCATTGAGCCCGAGTACGCTATCGTTCTCCTCAAGCGCATTGATGAGCACGAGGATGTTGAGGTCCGAACCACATCGGCTGCGAATCTCTTCGACAATTTCCCTGAAGAATCGAACGCGGTTTTCTTCGGTTGCGGCACCATACTCGTCTTCTCGTCGATTGATGCGGCGAGTGAGGAATTGGTTGAGTCCGTCAGTGGTTGCGCCCTTGATTTCGACGCAGTCGAAGCCAGCCTTCACCATTGCCACGGCGCTATCGCCTATGCCGGTCACCATGCGCTTAATCTCTTCAAGGCTATAAGCGTTCACATCGCCAGGATCGATGGGAGAGCCAATGCCGATCTGAGAGCCGATGTAGGCGCCTCCTTCGTGAACGCGATCGACGATGCGCCGCGCCTCTGCGATGCCCTCTTCAAGAGTGCCGCATACCATAGGGCGGAAAGGATTCATGCCAAGGCCCCCTACGGTGCCCTCCTCGAGGATAACCAAGGCAGCTCCTCCGTCGGCGATGCGGCCGTAATAGTCGATCGTGTTTTGCGTAAGTTGAGGCGATCGGCTGCTGCCCGTGTCGGAGCCGGCAGAGGCTTTGCAGATGCGGTTACGCAGGGTCATGGTCCCTACCTGTATCTCGGTGAAGAGCGCCGATACGTCACCATTGTTTTCGTCGTAAGTCTCCTGGGGGTTCAAATCGACCCAAGCCGGATTCTCCTCAGCTCCTGTGTTTGCAGTAAGGGTCTGCTCCGGCGCGCCGTCGGCCCTGGACGCCTCCTTTGCGCTTGGAGCGCAAGAACTAAGAAGTCCAGCCGTTGCAAGGCCGGCAACTCCGAAGAGCGATCCTCCGATGAATTGTCTCCGTGATACTGGTGCCATACTCCGCTCCTTCTCTTTGCAAGTTGACTCCTCCCAGCGGGAGTTGAAGTGTCTCAAGTATGCAGTCGCCACCGTGATTGCGGGAACCGACCGGGACGGTTGAATTGTTAGATATACGGTTGAATTTTCTCAACTACTACGGAAAATCCCTGCTCGGCGCAAGGATGAATTCATGGTTGAGGACAGCGCTGCCCAGGGTAGCGAGTTGCTTTTCGCGTATAATTTTGCAGAGAGGAGGTCTCTTGTCATGAAGACGCAGGACGTGTGGCGGTATGGGTTTTTAGGTTTCGGTCTGGTTTGGCCCTGCTTCTCTTTGGCGTCAGGGCTCTTGGGCTCTGCGCAAGCTGGCGCTCAGGAGGTTCTCTCGTCTTCTTTTATGTTCCCATTCGGAAGCATTATTTCCGCGATACTGATTGCTTTCGTGAGCGATCGGGTTTTTCCTCTATCGAAGCGTCGATCTCTTGCCGTACTCGTTGCAGGGGTTGCCATAACAGCTTGTTTCGCAATCTGGTTGTTGGGGGATGTCAGAGAGCCTTCGCTGCTCTTTTTCTCATGCGTTTTGTATTTTGTCTTAGGGGCTGCGTTGGCCTACTTTAATTGCGCATGGCTCGAACTGTACTCGCGCCTCCCTCCTTATGATGCGGCGTTGTATCTCTGCCTTTCTCACTTCCTGACGGCGCTTTGCGGCTTTATCCCAATCTTGCTGCTCTCTTTCCTCATGGAAAGAATGCTTGTTGTCATTGCCCTCATTTTCGCAACGGTCTATCTGTATTGTCGGTGCTGCATTTGGATAGATTCGGGATGTCTTGCCCGGGGAGAACGGGTGGAAAGAGAATGGAGCTTTCCCGTCAAACCGGTTGTCCTCGTGGCTTTATTTGCATCGGCAAGCGTGATTCCTCGAGTGGGAATATCGGGTGATTACAGCAATTACGCGCGACTTGGGGTTGTGGCTATCTCGGTGGCGCTTTTTGTTCTTTTTAAGGCGCGGCGCTCTCGGGTAAAGCTTGAATACATCATTGAGATATCTCTTTGGTGCATGATCGCAGCTTTGCTCTGTCGCATCTTAGGTTTTGCTTGGACGTCCATGGCTGCGATGCTTTTCGCCAATATCGGTTACGCCATTTTCTATATCATTACCTATCTCATGCTTTGCAGGCTCTCCTTTCGATTCGGTGTCAATCCGTTGCTTCTCTTCGGATCGACGTTTGCCGCGATACGGGGCGCCCAATGGCTTGCGGGCGTTGTCGGAAATTGGTCCTATGCTGTATCGGAAAACACGTTTCTTCTGCTTTGCGCCGTTGCTCTGCTGGTTTTACTGGCAGGTTTTCTGGCAAGTATGGGGCTCCGCTCCAATGTGGAAACGTGGGGGATGAAGCCGAAAGATCGTGAAAATGATATCGCCAATAAATTGCCGCTGGAGGTTTTATCCGACACGTGCGCGCGAATTGCGAGGGCGCATAATCTCACGCGCCGCGAAGAGGAGATGCTGCTGTTTCTTGCCCAGGGTAGCACTTTTGCGGATATCGAGAGTGCTTTGACCATATCCCACGCAACGGTAAAAAGCCATGTGCAGCATACCTATGAGAAATGTGGAGTACACAGCAAGAGCGATTTGGTGGCCTTTGTTAAATCTTATGATGGGTAAGAATACTGCTTGCATCATGGGCTTCCGCGCCCTGAAATAACGAACGGAAACAGTAGAAAGGATCGCTATGAAGCGTGAAACCATCGAGACTATCATCGCCGATCTGCGCGCGGGGCGCGCACCGAAGCTGTCGGTGGCGGGCTTCCCGGCGTTTTCCGAGGAGGCCACGGCGGGCGATCCGCATATCGGCCCCGAGACGCTGCACGCCATCGCCGCCACGCTGACCGAAGCCGACATTCCTACGTTTGAGCGCGCTCTGCGCGCCATGGATGAGGGCGATCTGGCTTGGCTCGGCTTCAAGGTCGTCTACGATGCAGCTGCCGCCCAGGGCAACGTGGACAATGAGGTCACGAAGAAGTACGGCGAGCAAGGTTCCGCCGATGGCGAGCCGCTCGTGTTCTTCTGCAACGACGCCAAGGAGATCGTGGCCTCGCGTGAGCTTTCGCCTCGCGACACCTTTCAGGCAAAGGACGTTACCCGCGGCCCTTCGATGCACAGCGACCAGTTCGACGGCCTCACCTGGGCCAGCGAGCCGCTCTTCGGGAAGGTGCGTGTCTGGTTGCTCGGTGCGTCGGATGCGGCGGTCGAGGTGGCACAGCTCGCCGATCACGTGGGCTTCCATGTGGTGGCCGTCGACTACGACCCGGCGTTCTTGAACGAGGAGCGATTCCCGCAAGCCGAGCGCATCATGCTGCATGGCGGCAATTTCGACGAGTTGGCCAACATGCCGGCGCGTCCCGAGGACTATGTGTGCGTGCTCACGCGCGGGCATATGTTCGACCCGGAAAGCTGCATCTGGGCGCTGCAGAACGGGGTGCACTACGTGGGCATGATGGGGTGCGCGGGGAAGAACTCTACGGTGCACGACCTCGTCATCAACGCGGGCATCTCCGAGGCCGATTGGGATCGCGTGAAGCGCCCCATCGGGCTCAAGTTCGGCGCTAAGACCCCGGCTGAGCTGGCCATCGCCATCGTGGCCGAGCTGGTCGATGTGCGTTACAAGCAGCGCTACAGCGACGAGGCCCGCAACCGCCACGAGAAGAGCCTGGGGCGGGAGTAGCCGCTCTTCTTGTGCGCGAGCCGCCGACGGAAAAGCCGTGGGAAAACGGGGAGCGCTCTTCCTCAGGAGGCTCTTTCCGTGATACCCTGCTCCCTGAAGCGAACGCGCTGTGACTGACGGGTACGCGTGGGAAACCACGGGGGAGCAGCGCGCTTATCCCGCCGACCGTCTGGGCAATCCTTCTCGCAGGAGGGGCTTGCCCTTTTTCATTGGGCGGGATGCGAAAAACCGTCGACGTGGCTGAGGGCCAATGCGAAAAGCGTGCGGGCTGCAGCGGCGTCGGAGAGAGCCCCAAGAGAAAGGGAACGCCCGTGCAAGACCTCGTCGAACTGCTGGAAAACAATCCCTACCCGGGCCGCGGTATCGTGGTGGGCAAGGACACCGTGTACTACTTCATCATGGGCCGCTCGGTGAACAGCCGCAATCGCATCTTCGCCGCAGAACCCGACGGCATCCGCACCGAGGCCCACGATCCCGCGCTTCTGGAAGATCCGAGCCTCATCATCTACCACCCCGTGCGCACGATGGGCGACGCGCTCGTGGTCACCAACGGCGATCAAACCGACACTATCGTGGAGGCGGGCGATTTCCGCGCTGGCTGCATGCAGCGCGAGTACGAGCCCGACGCGCCGAACTTCACGCCGCGCATCTCGGCCATTGTGAACCCCGACGGCTCGTTTGAGATGTCCATCTTGAAGCACGCCGATGGCGACCGCTGTATCCGCGAGTTCTTCGCCTACGAAGGTGCCGACGAGGGGCAAGGCTACTTCATCAGCACCTATCAGGGCGACGGCAATCCGCTGCCTACCTTCGCCGGCGAGCCCATCCCGGTGACGCTGCCGACTCCCGATGAGCTGTGGGCCGCGCTGAACGATGACAACAAGGTGAGCCTCTACGCCAATGTCGGCGGCGAAGTGACCCTCTACAACAAGAACCTCGGGGATTAATCGCGCCCATCTTCAACTACGGTTGAGCTTGGCGGGATGCGGGGCGCCGCTCACCAAGCGAGTTCCGCAGCGAGCGCAACTGCGCGCTCTCAACTACGGCTGAGCTTAGCGAAGATACGGGGTGTTCTGACCGAGCGAGTTCCGCAGCGACTGGAAATGCCCAGTGGGCATTTCCACAAAGCGAGGACTGTCTGAGCGAATCAGAATACCGCGTGGTCCCGCCCGAGGGAGACTCACGACTATGACTGACCAAGTTACCGACAACCGCATGGGCGCGCCGGTGGGGCCCGATGAGGGCCAGGAGGTGTACGACCTCGCCATCATCGGCGCGGGCCCAGCCGGTCTCACGGCGGCGCTGTACGCGGCCCGCGCCGGACTTTCCACCGCGCTGTTCGAGCGCCTCTCCCCCGGCGGCCAGTGCGCCCAAACCGAGCACTTGGAGAACTACCCCGGCTACATCCGATCCACCAGCGGCTTCGAGCTATCCATGGATATGTACGACCAGGCCCTCTCCTTCGGGGCGAAGGCCATCATGGAAGACGTCACCTCCGTGGACTTCTCCGCCGAGCCCAACAAGCTCGTCACGCCCTTCAACACCTACTTCGCCCGCACGGTCATCGTGGCCACGGGCGCGGTGGCCAGCCAGCTCGGACTGCCCCGCGAGGATGAGCTGCGCGGCCGCGGCGTATCCTATTGCGCCACCTGCGACGGCAACTTCTATCGCGACAAGGACGTGGTGGTCGTGGGCGGCGGCAACACGGCGGCGGCCGACGTCATCTACCTCGCGCGCATCTGCCGCAAGGTGTACCTGGTGCACCGGCGCGACAAGCTGCGGGCCACGGCCATCTACCATGAGCGCCTGCGCGAGCTCGGCAACGTCGAGTTCTGCTGGGACAGCGTTGCCGAGGAGTTCATCACGGGCGAGAACGGGCGCGTGACGGGACTCAAGCTGCGCAACGTGAAAACCGACGACGAGCGGGTGCTTGCCACCTCGGCCGTGTTCATCGCCATCGGCATGAGGCCCTACACCGCTTTTTTGGAGGGCGACCTGGAAACCGACGGCGGCGGCTACATCGTCGCCGACGCCATGGGCAGAACCACGATGCCCGGCGTGTTCGCCGCCGGCGACGTGCGCACCAAGGAGCTGCGCCAGGTGGTCACTGCCGTGGCCGACGGCGCCAACTGCGCCCAGTCCGCCTCGGAATTCTTAGAGGCCAAGGAGGCCGTCGAGGAGGCGCCCTCGGCGCTGTAAAGGAACTTAATCCGTCGGGAAGAAGACGTCCATGCGGGCGTCTTCTTTTTGCCGCCCGACGAGCGTGCCCACCACCATGAGGACGCCGGCCACCGTCACGCCGATGACGATCTGGTGCAGATCGGCCACTTTGAAGCCCGCGGCCATGGCGGCGCAATAGGCCAATGTGCCGCCGGCGAGCGAGAGCAGAGCGCCCGTGGCGTTGGCCCGCTTCCAGAACAACCCGCAGACGAGCACGAACAGAAACGCCGTCTCCAGGCCGCCGAAGGCGAACATGTTGATCTTCCAAATGACGTCCGGCGGCACGATGGAGAGCACGAACACGAGCAGGCCCACCGCCAGCGTCACCGCCTGGCTGGAAAGGGCGACGGAGCGCTGGGAGGGCGCGCGTCCGCGGTCATCGCACCAGTGCAGGTAAACGTCCTTGATGATGGCCGAGGACGACGAGATGAGCAGCGACGACACCGTGGAGATGGACGCGGCCACCGGACCTATGATGGCGATGCCCGCCAGCACCGGCGGCAGCGAGGCCGTGATGACCGTCGGAATGATGTTGTCCACGCTGCCCCCGTAGGCGCCGAGATCCTCCGAGAGAACGCCGGCGGAGAGCACGCCGAGCGACGTGACGCCGATCATCATGGCGCCGATGATAACCGTGCCCCAGATCATGGCGCGGTGCAGCGACTTCACGTCCTTGTAGCCCATGGTGCGCACCACCGATTGAGGCAGCACGAAGGTGAACACGCCCACGAGCAGCCACTGGGTGAAGTACAGAGACGGCGGCATGGCGCCCCCGGCGAAGGGCTCAAGCATCTGAGGCGAGGTCTCCTTGATGGAGGTCATGATGGCCTCGTAGCCGCCCCCGGCGGACAGAATGCCCCCGGCGAGCACCACGATTCCCACGAGCATCATGATGCCGCAGAGGGCATCGGTCACGGCCACGCCGCGGAAGCCGCCGATGGTGGTGAACAGGACGACCGCCACCCCGAACAGCGCCAGACCCACGAGGTAGGAGTACCCGGTCACCGCCTCGAAGAGCTTCGCGCCGCCGACGAACTGGGCCACCATGGTGGCGGCGAAGAACAGCACGATGACGAGCGCCGACACGTTCGCGAGCGCATTGGAACCGTAGCGGGCGCGGACGACGTCCACTACCGTGACCGCGTCCAGCTTGCGGGAGATGAGCGCCATCTTCTTCCCAAAGATACCGTAGAGCAGAACGAGCGCCGTCACCTGCACCACGGCCATGTACACCCAGCCGAAGCCGATGCTCCACGCCTGGCCCGGACCGCCCACGAACGAGCTCACCGACCCGTACGTGGCGATGGTGGTCATGGCCAGCACGAAGCCGCCCAGGCCGCGGTTGCCGATGAAGTACTCCTTCACGAAGCCGCCGCCGTCCGACGCGCTCTGCGTGCGGTGGCGCACGACCACGCTGAGCCCTACGGCGAACGCGAGGAACAGCGCGACGGGGACGAGCGCGGCGAGGTTACCCATCGAGGCCCTCCTCGTCGTCCAGCGGGAAGTCGGCGAACACGAACCGCGCCAGCACGATGGCGGCGATGACCGCGGCGACCCATGTGCCCATGCACCCCGCGATTATCCACAAAGGCGTGCCGAACAGCTGGACGTCGAAGCCTGCGAGCCCGAACCCGCCCACGAGCCACACCGCCACGATGACGGCCAGCGCTGCCGCCGTGGCCTTCGCCTCCCTGTTCGTCTGAGCGAGCTTATCCCGATAGCTCGCAAGTTCCCTCTGCGCCATGCGCGCACCTCCCCGCCGTCGCCGCGCCGTTTCGTCCAACGTATGGTACACCAAGCGCAGCCGTCCCGCGCGCCCCAGTTGGGGCTAGATGGCCGATGACACCTTTTCCAGCAAATCGGCTTTGCCGTTGACGCCCATCTTCGCGTAGATGCGGCGCACGTGGCTCTTCACCGTGTTGAGCGACACCACCAACTCGTCGGCGGCCTCGGCGAACGTGCGGCCCTCCATGAGCAGGCGCAGCACGTCCTCCTCGCGGCGCGTCAGGTCGTAGGAGCGCGCGAGGCGCGCGCAAGTGGCGTCGAGGCCGGTGCCCCATTCCGACCCCGGCGCGGCAGCCGGCGTTGCAGGTCGGGGAGCCGGCCGATGGAGCTGCAGATAAGCCACGGCAGCGGCCATGTCGCGGTTGCGCCAGCGGCGCTCGAGCAGCAGGCACGACGGGAACGACAAGAGACACGCGCAGGCGGCGAACGTCGCGGCCGCATCGACGCCCCGCGTATCGAGCGCCATAAGCGATCCGACAAGGGTCACGCCGAAGCAGGCAGCCCACGCGCCCGCCGCCCGATACGCCGTGCGGTTGACGCGCGTGCGGAAAAACGCCCGCACCACCGCCGCGCAGAACGCGGCGTACACGACGCACGTCAGCGCCAGCACCGCCACCGTCAACCACGAAACCATCGCCGCCCCTTCCCTTTTGCCGCTTGGATCGTCCCAGCATAGCGCAAGCCGCCCGGCGCGGCCGGCAGAACCGGTGATGAAAAACTTCATCATTGCCGCATCGCCGAGGGTCGTGCTAGGTTGGATGCAGAAGAACACGAAGAAGGAGAGCCTTATGAGCGCAGCACGCAGCAGAATCGCACGGACCCTGATCGGCGCCGCCTGCATCGGGGCGGCCACCTGCGCGTTCGTCTGGTTCGCCTTCCAGTTCGCCCCCGGCGAGCCGCGCGAGCTGACCGTCGGAGACGAGAGCTACGCGTCGTCCATCGAAGCCAGCGGAAACAGCCGATACGTCGCAGAAGGGATTGTCGACATCCCCTTCGGGCAAACTTACAAAACCGATGGATTGACCTGGGGTAAATGGTTCAGCGTCAGCGAGGATGAACGGAGCTCCTGGTCCGACGAGGAGCGCGAGCAACGCCTCGCGTCTGAATCGTACCTCTACGACTCCAGCGGCATCGAGTTCGCCGCACAGGGACTCAAGACGGTCTCGCTGGAGGCTTTCGCGGAGTGGTACCCTCATTATGCGGAGACGACGGGCTACACCGAGGCACGCAAGCACGCATGCAAGGTACTGCTCGTCGATATCGCGATGACGAACACAAGCGATCATGCCCAAACGCTCCCCCGTTTCGTTCTATGGAGCGAGGACGCCAACGGAGCGAACGACACGCTGGAAAATGGGATGGGCAGCGACAAATACCTGTTCGAAGAAATGTACGGCGAATCCTCCGACCGCGGCCTCGTGGAAAAGCACCTACCCGATGGCTGGAACG
>OLQE01001701.1_pt1 | contig 10933 bp, 9 predicted proteins | sample 1643161 | NCBI WGS metagenome assembly OLQE01 (sample SAMEA3136650, study PRJEB25190) | human gut metagenome | reverse complement strand
ATCCCGCGCTCGGCGAGCGTGCGCACCACGGGCAGCACGCGCTCCAACTCCTCGTCCACGCTCACGGGCGCGGCTCCGGGCCGGGTGGACTCGCCGCCCACGTCCACGATGGCGGCCCCCTCCTCCACCATCCGCTCGGCGTGCGCGAGCGCGGCATCCACGTCCTCGTACTCGCCGCCGTCGGAGAAGGAATCGGGGGTAACGTTCAAGATGCCCATGACGATGGGCATCTTGGTGTCGAACTCGAAATCAGCGCAGCGCCAGATCATTTACGCTCTCCGTCGCCTTTCTCATCGTCGGTGCGGTCGGCGGGCTTGCCGTCCTGCGGCGCGCCCTTGCCGTCGCCCATCATCTCGCGGAAGCCCTTCTCCATCTCGTCGAGGAAGCTCTTAGAGCCGTCGGCGGGCGCAGCAGGGGCCGTTGTGCCCGATGCCTGCGCGCCGGCTGCAGCCCCATCATCCTCGTCCGAGGGCTCGCGGAACGGCGGGTTCGGATCCTGGTCGCCCGGCTCCACCGGCTCCTCTTTCCAGTTCGGGTCGGCCAGCTTGGCATCGCGCTCGCGCGCCGCCACGCGCGGCTGCTCAGCGCGCGTGAAGGCAGGAACATCGTGCGCATGCGCAAGCACGCCATGTGGTACATGGCGGGTCTCCCCGGCGCCGCCCAAGCCCGCGGCCGCATCAACTACTGCACAACGCTTTCGGACTTCGACGCGGTTTTCGACGAGCTTCTGGAGATTGCCCGGGAGCGTTCGTGATTTGTCCGTCTCGCGCCAATATCGCTCCGATTTCCTGCTGTCCATCTCGCATCAGGGTTGTCCGTCCGACGCTAGGAGGCATTGCAATTCGCTCAGACAGTCCTCGCCGGTATCGAAGGCGACAGGGTTCAATTTCCCGCATATCGCCGCGCCTTCGACACCGTCTGCGGAACTCGCTCGGTTGCAACGCCTCCTATCGTCGGACTACCCAGCCGGAAAGAGAGGTCTGTCGTGGCTTATGACCCTTATAAAGCACTGTACCTGCATATTCCGTTCTGCGTGAAGCGGTGCGGGTACTGCGATTTCGCCACTTCGGCGGTAGAACGGGACTCGCCGATTATTGACGAGTGCGTGGAATCGCTCGTGATGGATATTCGCCGAGCCTCGAGGGAGGGGAAGCTCGGAGCCATCGAGACGGTGTATCTGGGCGGGGGGACGCCGAGCTATATCGGCATGAGACGACTTTCGATGCTTCTTTATGCGCTGTCGATGTCGATGCATCTCGAGCCCGAGGTCGAGTGCACGATGGAGGCGAACCCCGAAAGTCTTACGGCGCCCATGGTGCGGGACATTTGGGCGCTCGGGGTGAACCGGCTCTCCCTTGGCGTGCAGTCCTTCGACGACGACGTGCTGCGCATCCTCGGCCGCGCCCACGACGCCGAGGCGGCGCGGGCGGCGGTGCGCGCGGCCCAGGAGCGCTTCGAGAACGTGTCGGTGGACCTGATGTGCGGCATTCCCGGGCAGAGCGCGGAGTCCTTCGCGGAAAGCGTGCGGGAGGCGGTGGCCCTCGGCGCGAACCATGTGTCGGTGTACCCGCTGACCATCGAACCCCATACGCCCTTCGATGCCGCCATTATGCGGGGCGAGATGCTCGAGCCCGACGAGGATGCGGAAGCGGCGGCCATGGAGGAGGCTCAGCGCATCCTGAAGGACGCGGGCTTTCACCGCTACGAGGTGGCAAGCTACGCGAGGCCCGGGTTCGAGAGCCGCCACAACACGGCCTACTGGACGGGCAAGCCCTACCTGGGGCTGGGGCGCTCGGCCGTCACCATGACCCAGAACGCCGAGCGTCGCATGCGGGTGCAGGACGGACAGGTGGTGGATGATCTGGAAGCGCGGCAGATGGCCGCCGAGGACCTCATGCTGGGCATGCGCATGGCCCGCGGCGTCTCCGACGAGCGGGTGGCGCGGGCGGCGGCGGTCATCGATGGGACTGCAGTCGGTCGGAAAGGGGGGAAGGCGAGCTTGGAAGAGGTGGCGGACAGGTTCGCAGAAGAGGCCGGCTCGGTGCACGCTGCCTTCGACGAGCTGGCCGTCCTCGGCCTGGCCGAGCACCGCGAGGGCCGTTGGCGTCCCACCGACGCCGGCTGGCTCTGCGGCAACGAGCTCTACGGCCGCCTGCTCGACCTCGCCCCGTAGCCTGCCGGTGCCTTCCACCTTTGCTTGTGTGTCGCTTGCGTCGAGATGGGGGCTTTCGTTAGCACTCTCGTGCCGAGGTTGCTAAAATAGCGTCAACAACGGAAGCCCGCGCTTGGCGCGGGGGTGATGCGGGAAGGTGAGAGGAGCGGATATGCTGTCGGAGCGACGCCAAAGGGTGCTGCGCGCGCTGATCGAGGACTACATCGAGTACGCGCTCCCCGTGGGCTCGCGTACCCTGACCGAGCGGCACCGCCTGGGCGTGAGCCCCGCCACGGTGCGCAACGACCTCTCTGCTCTGGAAGACGCCGGCTTCATCCAGCAGCCACACACCTCTGCCGGGCGCGTGCCCACCGACGCCGGCTACCGCACCTTCGTCGACGAGCTGCTCTCGTCGGGATTGGCCGAGGAGGAGCGCCCGCACCAGGCCATGGTTGACGAGCTGCGCGCCTCGGCCTCGGAGCTGGACGCGCTCATGGAACGCACCTCGGCGGCCCTCGCGCGGCTCACCAACTGCCTGTCCATTGTCATGGCGCCCTCGGTGCTCGCGGGCCGCATTCGTCAGATCACGCTGGTGTCGCTTTCGCCCTGGCAGGCCATCGTCATCGTGGTGGCCGAGGACGGCCAGGTGGTCAACCGCACGGTCACCTTCGCCGACGAGGTCTCCGCCGACGAGCTGGCAGGTGCCCAGAACCTGCTGAACCGGGTGCTCGCCGGGCACTCGGCCCGCGACGTGCGCCGCTCCATGGACGCCGGCACCGTAGAGGCCCTCAGCGACCCGCTCGTGCAGCTCATCATCGACGAGGTCATAGAATGCTTGGGCGAGTCCGAAAGCGCTCGTGCCCACAGCCTCGGTGTCTCGGCGCTTCTGCGCCAGCCGGAGTTCAGCGATTCGAAGGCCCTGCTGCCGGTCATAGAAGTGCTGGAGGACGACCGCGTGCTGCTGAACACCTTCGACGAGGCCGCCGCGGAAGGGGGGCCGGTCATGGTGCGCATCGGGCACGAGAACCCCGCCTCGGAGCTCGCCGGTGTCTCTATCGTGGCCTGCCCCTATGGGCGCGGCGAGTCCGAGGGCGTCGTCGCCGTCATCGGCCCCACCCGCATGAACTACGAGCGCGCCATCCGCGCCGTCCGCGCCGCCCAGTGCGCGCTGCACGGCGAGTAGACGTGCGTTACCCAAGAATACGGAAGAGCGAACGAAGAAAGGCAAGATTCACCTATCATGGCCGCAACTAAGGACCTCTACGAAATCCTCGGCGTCTCCCGCGACGCCTCCGAAGCCGAGATCAAGAAAGCATTTCGCCATAGGGCGCGGGAGCTGCACCCGGACGTGAACAAGGCACCGGATGCCGAAGACCAGTTCAAGGAGCTGAACGAGGCCTACGACGTGCTGTCCGACCCCCAGAAGAAGGCCCAGTACGACCGCTTTGGCACGATTCCCGGCGCGGCGAGTGGCGGCGGCCCCTACGGCGGCGTCGGCATCGATTTCGAGGACCTGTTCGGTGGCGGCTTCGGCGGCATGGGTGATATCTTCTCCACCTTCTTCGGCGGCGCGGCCGCAGGCGGCCGCCAGGTGCGCAAGGACGGCCGCGACATGGGCGTGGGCATCCGCATCACGCTGAAAGAGGCGGCGACCGGCGAGAAGAAGGAGATCGTTTACGACCGCCTGGCGCCGTGTCCCGATTGCGACGGCACGGGCCTGGGCGAGGACGGCAAGGAAGTGACCTGCGAGGAATGTCACGGTACCGGGCGCGTCGTCACCGTGCAGCACACCTTCTTGGGCGACATGCAATCGGCGAGCACCTGCCCCGCCTGCCACGGCACCGGCACGGTCATCGATAACCCGTGTCCCGAGTGCGAGGGCCAGGGCCGCGTGCCCGACCGCCAGCGCGTCTCGGTGGAGATCCCCAAGGGCATTCGCGACGGCCAGCAGCTGCGCATCCACGGCTTCGGCGAAGCGGGCATGCAGGGTGCGCCGGCCGGCGACCTCATCGTCACCGTGCGCATCGCCCCCGACGAGTTCTTCGAGCGCGACGGCGACAACCTGCACTGCAAGCTCGTGGTTCCCATGGTGCAGGCGGCGCTCGGCGCCGACATCGAGATCGACGGCATCTACGAGGACGAGAAGGTCACGGTCGCCATCCCCGAGGGCTGCCAGAACGACCAGATCGTGCGCGTGAAGGGCTTCGGCATGCCGCGCCTGAAAAGCGACGCTCGCGGCGATTTGTTCGCGCACATCGCCGTGGAAGTGCCGAAGAAGCTCTCCAAGCGCGAGCGCGAGCTTTTGGAGGAGCTGGCCGAGGAGATGGGCGAGGACGTGAACGAGGAGAAGCGCTCGCCCTTGCAGAAGCTCCGCGACATTTTCGAGTAGGACTACTGATCATGTCGTTGCCGCGCTTCTTCCTGGAAAACCAAGTGCTCGCTGCCGAGACGGAGGCGGTGTTCCCGCTGCGCCTGGCACCCGACGACGCGAAGCACGCGCGGGTGCTTCGGCTGGCGGCGGGGGAGCACATCGCCGTGATCGACGCCGACCAGGATTACTTCGAATGCGAGATCGTCGATTTTGCGGACGAGCTGCCGCTCGTTTCTATTGCGCGCCATGAAGACGCGAGCGAGGCCGGCCCGCAGGTGATTCTGCTGCAGGGCCTGGCCAAGGGCGACAAGATGGAGACCGTCATCCGCCACGCCACCGAAGTAGGCGTGGCGGCCTTCGTCCCCCTTACCTGCGCCCGCTCCATCGTGAAGCTGGACGGCAAGAAGGCGGCTGCGAAGACGGAGCGGTGGCGGGCCATCGCCAAAAACGCAGCCATGCAATCGGGACAGGCTCGGGTGCCGGAGGTCGCCGAGCCCGTCTCCGTGCGCGAGGCGGCCGCGATGCTCGGCCAGGCGACGGCCGTGCTCGTGTGCTGGGAAGAGGCGCCCGAGACAGCGAGTCTGCGTGAGGCCGTGCACGATGCGCTCCTTGCGACGTGCACGCCGGCCGCCGACGCCCGCATCGCCGTGGTCGTGGGCCCCGAGGGCGGCCTCGCCGAGGAGGAGGTGCGCTGCTTTCTCGGCTGCAACGCCCGCGCGCGCCTCGTGACCCTGGGCCCGTCCATCCTGCGCACCGAGACCGCCGGCATCGTGGCCCCGGCGCTGGTGCTCTACGAGCTGGGCGGCATGGGGAATCGGCCCTCTCCCACTTACGAGGGCAACCGTGGGTAGGGCCCTCTTCGGCTACACGGTCGTGAACTTGGGCTGCAAGGTGAACCGCGTGGAGGCCGACGGTTTCGAGCGGCTGCTCGCGGAACGCGGGGGAGTGCCTGTTGGAGAGGCGGCGGCCGATCTCATCGTCGTGAACACCTGCACGGTCACCGGCGAGGCCGAGAAGAAGACCCGCAAGGCCGTACGCCATGCCCTGTCGACCAACGGCGGTGCACGCGTCGTCGTCACGGGATGCGCGAGCGAGCTCTCGTCGGAGACCTTCGCCGCTATGGATGATCGCGTCGTTGTTGTACCCAAGGCAGGCGCGGATCTCTATCTCAGCGAGTTGGAAATGAGCGGCACAGCTCCTTGTGAAACGCCTGAATCTTTCCCGGCATCGCCCGCCGATGGCCGCACGCGCATCGGCATCAAGGTGCAGGACGGCTGCGACAACGCGTGCACCTACTGCATCGTGCACGTGGCCCGCGGCCGCGCGACGAGCCGACCGGCCGACGAGGTGGTGGCCGAGGCGGTGGCTCTCGCTGAATCCGGCGTCCGTGAGGTCGTGCTCACCGGCATCAACCTGGGCTCTTACGACGACGGCGGGACGGATCTGACCGACCTATGTCGCCGCCTTCTAACGGCCACCGCCGATCTGCACGGCGCGGGCGAGCCTCCCTGCCGCTTCCGCATCGGCTCCATCGAGCCTATGGACGTGACCGGCGAGTTCGTCTCTCTCCTCGCCGAGGCTGAGGGCCGCATCTGCCGCCATCTTCATCTGCCCTTGCAGTCCGGCTCGTCCCGGGTGCTGCGCGAGATGGCGCGCCCCTACGACGCCCACGAGTTCCGCCAGCTGGCCGACTTCCTGCGGGCGAGCGTCCCCTCCATCGCGCTGACCACTGACATCATCGTGGGCTTCCCCGGCGAGACCGATGAGGACTTCGAGGACACCTGCGCGCTCGTCCGTCACGTTGGCTTCTCGAAGATCCACGTGTTTCCCTACTCCAAGCGCGAGGGAACGCCCGCGGCCGCTCGCGCCGACCAGGTGCCCCCGGAGGTGAAGGCCGCCCGTGCCGCCCGCCTGCGTACCCTGTCCGATGAGCTCGCCGCCGCCGACCGCGCCGACCGCGCCGGCACCGTAGAACTTGCCCTCGTGGAAACCCCCGAGACGGCCACCGCCGAGAGCTACCACGAAGTGCCTGCTCCTGCAGGTGCCAAGATCGGCTCTCTCGTCCCGGCGAAAGTAGGATAGCCGCGCAGCAGGGACGACTCTTCTTCCCGAAACGCGCTCCAGATTAAGGCTCGCGCCGCACGAGTGACCTTTTCGGTCGACGAACACCTCTCCTTCTGCATGAGATCTCGAGTTGTAAGCGTCTGGGGGACGCACTGGACTCGGCTATTCAATAGCCTATTTGGAAAACACCTGGTCACAGCAGTGCTGGCAACAGCGACGCTTTCCACCCTGAACAACTGCGCACGCGTAGACGCTTACAACTCGATATCTCGTGCAATTTCGGGGCAGTTCGTCGACCGAAGCTTGGCCGGAAGTTGACTGAGGTTTAGTTTTGGTTGAAGCGCGCTAACGGTCGAGTGCCGATGGGGTTTGGCTGCGACATCGATGGGAGTTTTGGAGCAGGCGCACAACAGATCGCACAAGATAGGTTACAATAACCGGCATGACTGATTTGATGCAGACAACGCTCACGGCGCCCGGCGGGGTGGATATGGCCCTCGTCGTCGGCGCCTCCGACGAGATTCTCCACGTGCTGGAGGAGTCCTTCGACGCTCGGCTCACCGTGCGGGGCGATCGCATCGTCATCGAGGGGAACGCCGTGGAGGTGCAGCAGCTCACCGCGCTGTTCGCTGACCTGTTCAAAACGGTGGAGGAAGGGCAGGCCCCCGATACCGACTCGGTACACCGTTCCGTCGAGCTGCTGCGCCAGGCGGAGTTCGCCCCCGCCGCCCTGCGCGACGATGTGCTGCTCACCTACCGGGGCCGGGCCATTCGACCGAAGACCGCCGGCCAGAAGCACTACGTCGACGCCATCCGCGACAACACGGTCACTTTCGCCATAGGGCCGGCCGGCACGGGCAAGACCTACCTGGCCATGGCCATGGCGGTGGCGGCCTTGAAGCGCAAGGAAGTCGGCCGCATCGTGCTGTCGCGGCCCATCGTGGAGGCCGGCGAGAACCTCGGCTTTCTGCCGGGCACCCTCTTCGAGAAGGTGGATCCCTACATCCGACCGCTCTACGATGCGCTGTACTCCATGTTCGATCAGGAGCGAGCGAATGCCCTCATCGAGAACGGCACCATCGAGATCGCCCCTCTCGCCTTCATGCGCGGGCGCACCTTAAATGACGCCTTCATTATCTTGGACGAAGCCCAGAACACCACGCCCGAGCAGATGAAGATGGCACTGACGCGCTTGGGGTTCGGCTCGAAAATCGTCGTCACCGGCGACATCTCTCAAATCGATCTGCCCCGCGGGGAGAGCGGCCTTGTGCAAGTGCGCTCCGTCCTCGAGGGCATCGACGACATCGCGTTCTGCGATCTTTCCGGCAAAGACGTCGTGCGCCACTCTCTGGTGGCGACCATCGTGGCCGCCTACGAGCGCGCGGCGGGAAAGGCAAGATAGCCCATGGAAATCCTCATCACCTACGGACATCGCGAGGAAGACCTCGCCTCCCTTCCCATTCGCGACCTGGCCCTGTTCGTGCTCGAGCGCGAGGGGAAGCCCATCAACACGGAGGTCTCCATCAGCTTTGTGGACGATACGGCCATGGCCGAGCTGAACGAGCGCTTCCGCGGTATGGAAGGACCCACCGACGTGCTCTCCTTCGAATGCGACAACATCGACGACGACATCACCGCCGCCGACGGGCCGAGCTGCCCGGTCTACGAACTGGGCGACATCATCATCGCGCCCGACGTCGCGGCGCGTCAGAGCACCGAGTTCGGCAACTCCTTCGAGCAGGAAGTGTCGCTGCTCATCGTTCACGGGCTTCTGCACCTGTGCGGCTACGATCACATCGTGGACGAGGAGGCCGAGGTCATGGAGGCCCGCGAGCGCGAGCTGCTCACGGCCTGGACCGAGCGCGACCTGCCCGCTGTCTCCGAGAACCGCTGAGCGCTTGAGGGGCAGCCCGTTGACCGGCGACGATAAGATGAGGCCGCTCGTGCGCAGAGCGGGGGAGAGCCGCCGGTGCGGGGAGGGGCGCTTCCCGCTCGTGTGCGCCTTTCGCTGCGCGGCCGCCGGCGTCGCCTACGCCTTTCGCTCTCAACGCAACCTGAAGATCCAGGTGGTCTTGGGTCTTGCCGCCGTCGCGGCCGGATTCGCCCTGGGCATCAGCCGCGTCGATTGGCTCGCCATCGCGCTCTGCATCACCGTCGTGTCCGTGGCCGAGGTGGTGAACACCGCCATCGAGTCGGCGGTCGATCTCGCCTCGCCCGAATGGCACGAGCTGGCCCGCGCGGCCAAGGACGCGGCGGCCGGCGCCGTGCTTTTGGCCTCAGCGGGCTCGGTAATTGTCGGGCTCATCGTCTTCGCACCCTACGCGCTCGACCTTCTCTAACGCACGACGCCCCACCTCTTCGAAAGGAACTTCATGGATCTCGACGCCTACTTCGCTGAAAACCCCATGGGGGGCTCATTTCCCACCAATCCCGACTTCAAGAGCGGGTTCGTGACGCTGGTCGGGCGCCCCAACGCCGGGAAGTCGACGCTTCTGAACGCCATCATGGGCAAGAAGATCGCCATCACCTCGAACACGGCCCAGACGACGCGCCACCGCTTCCGTGCCGTGCACACCACCGACGACGTGCAGATGATCATTGTGGACACTCCCGGTCTGCACAAGCCCCAGGACGCCCTCGGCGAGGAGCTGAACACGAGCGCGATCAAGGCTTTGGAGGACGTGGACGTCGTGGCCATGCTCATCGACGCATCGAAGCCCATCGGACGGGGCGACGGGTGGGTGGCCGCCCAGGTGCGCGCCGCGAAGGGCTCGGCGAAGATCTGCGTGCTTTCCAAGACCGACCTGGCGAGCGATGCCGAGATCAGCGCCCAGCGCGAGGCGGCCGAGAAGCTCTGCGACTGGGACGCCATGGTGGCGCTGTCGGCCGAGACGGGCCGCAACGTGGACGCCTTCGTGGAGGAGGTGCAGTTTCTTCTGCCCGAGGGCCCGGCGTGGTTCCCCGCCGACATGGAGACCGACCAGCCGCTGGAGGTCATGGTGGCGGAATTCATCCGCGAGAAGATCCTGCGCAACTTCTTCGACGAGGTGCCCCATGCCATCGGCGTGGCTGTGGAGGAGATGGAGTTCGAGAAGCCGAACCTCTACCGCATCTACGCGGTCATCTACGTGGAGCGCGACAGCCAGAAGGGCATCATCATCGGCAAGCGCGGGGCAGCCATCAAGCGCATCGGCACCGAGGCCCGCAAGGACTTGGAGCTGCTGCTGGGGGCGAAGGTGTTTTTGGATCTTTCGGTGAAGGTGCGCAAGAACTGGCGCCGCGACGCCAACCAGATCCGAAGATTCGGCTACGGGGAAGGGGCCTGATCGTTTCGTTCGCCCTGACGGGACGAACGAACTAGCCGATGCTGCGGAGCCGACGGGCACCTGTCGGACCCTCGCTGACTTCCTTGGGCGAACCAGTAACTTTGTTGTTGCTGGATATGGGGGCTATATTCAGAATAATCGGGTACAATTCTCCTTATCTGTGCAATCAATGAGGAGAACGTCGATGAAATGCCCTCACTGCTCATTCGATAATCGTGACGACGCCGCGTTCTGCGAGAACTGCGGCGAAGTGTTCGTGGCCGCCTCGGCGAAAGTGTCGGTGCCTCCCGTGGTGGAGGTGCCCCCGGTCGTGCGCGTGCCCGACGTCGTCCCGGCGCCTTCCAAACCGGCGCCGCGGGCCTCGGTAGCCGATCTGGTCGATCCAGTGCCCGACGGCCCCGATGTCCCCGACCTGTCCGGCTTCGAGCGGCTGGTCGACTCAAGTTACGTTCCGCCGGCGGCCACTCAGGCCGGTGACACGGCCGAGATCCCGCGCATCAACGAGGAGTACGTGCCACGCGCCCGCAGCTACGCCATGGGACCGACGGAGAAGGAGCTGCGGCGCCGCGACCGCCAACAGAAGAAGCTCGCGAAGAAGTTTTCGAAGATGCAGGAGAAGGAGGAGGCCCGCAAGGCCAAGGAGCTCCTGCGGGCCGAGAAGGAGCGCCTGCGCGCCGAAACGGCTGCGGAGAAGGAGCGTTTGCGCGCCGCCGAGGCCGAGGCCCGCGAGCAGCGGCGGATAGCCGAGGAGGAGGCCCGCGAGGCCCGGCGCGCTGCCGAGGCTGCCGAACGGGAAGAACGCGAGCGGCTTGAGCAAGAGCGGGTGGCTGCCGCGACAGCAGCTGCGGCCGTGGCAGCCGAGACTGCCGAGATGGAAGAAGCGCCTGAATTCACGACGCCCGGCGAAGATGCCCCTGTTGCTGAGAGCGAGGCCTCCAAGGCTGGCGATGCGTCCGGTGTCGCTTTCGGTGCGATTCCTGGCGCCGTCGCCGGCTTCGCAGCTGCAGACGCAACCGCCAA
>OLQE01001698.1_pt1 | contig 10968 bp, 9 predicted proteins | sample 1643161 | NCBI WGS metagenome assembly OLQE01 (sample SAMEA3136650, study PRJEB25190) | human gut metagenome | reverse complement strand
TGCCGGTCAGCGGGCAGTAGGGAGTCTTGAAGTAATCCCACTTCTCGAGCTCGAGACGGTTCTGCTCGTTCATGTGCTTGGCGCGCTTGAACAGGGCGTTCCAGTCATTCTCAACGCCGTATTCCTTTTCGACGAATTCGATGCAGTCGCGCAGGACCTGCGCGGAGTACGGGTGGGCGGCCGGCTCGTTGTGGATCATGGCCATGGTGATCTGGAAGTCCGGCAGGCCGATGCGACGGCGCTGGAACATGGACGTCGCCTCGGAGGCGTTGCAGGGCATGTTCGTGGAGAGCATGGCCTTGCCGAAGAGCGGGAAGTCGTCGTTGAGGGCAACGCCGGTCTCCGCCGCGCAGCGGGAGCAGACGTCTGCCGGCAGACCGAAGGACTCGGCCACGTCGATGTAGTACGGCTCGAGCTGCTGGTCAACATCGCAGATGATGAACTCCGGCAGCGTCTGCAGCGGGATGGGGATCAGGTCTTTGAAGCCGGTCAGGAACAGCGGCGGCATGACCTCGTCCACAGGGATGATCTTATCGCTGTCCTTGCCGCCGATGCGCAGGTCGTGAGACAGCACAAGGGCGATCTTCTTGGTCAGGCTCTGCACGATGGCGTGCATATTCATGTGCGCGATCACGAGCTCGGGGCCGCGGTAGCCCTCAAACAGACGGTCGATGAACATGAACGTGCCGAGGTAGGAACCCATCCAGCGGTATTCCCAGAAGCCCTTCAGGCACGGGATCGGCGCGGAGGCGACCATGGCAGCCATGGACATGACGTTTTTGAGCCATGCGCGGTAGTCGACCATGGTGTCGTGCAGACCACGCCACTCACGGTACTTGGCGACGCCGGTCTTATCATAGTAACGGCTGCGGAGACCGCCGACACCGTTCTGAGCCTGCCAGAGGGGGTCGAATCTCTGCATCTTGGAGTCAATAAATTTCGTAACAGGGCAATTCATAGTTTTCATTCCCCTCCTGTGTCAAGAATTGATTTTCTTGATTTCCAGACTCTCGACGAAGGCCTGGAAACGGGTACGGAGCTGGCCGATGGAGCCGAGCGCGTATTCCTTCTCAATCGTGCAGCACGGCACGCCCATCTCCTCGGTCAGGATATGGGAGGCGAGCACCTTCTCATAGCTCCAGAACTCGCAGAACTTCATGTTCTCGTAGATCACGCCGTCGGCATGGAACTCGTCGACAAGGCGCTTGACCTCAGCATGGCGCTGGTCGATCTTCGCACCCTCCATGAAGCGGGCGCACTGGTTCCAGTGCAGGTAGTGGCGGACGATGGCGTCGAACGCGGTCTCGCCGTCGCGGATCTCGATGCGCTCGCGGCTCGGGAAGCTGCCGAAGCAGTAGCGGTCGGCCACGACCATCGCGCCGCAGGTCTCGAGGAGCTTCGTGAACTCGGGATCGTCGATCTCGGAGCCGGCGACCACGACGCGCGCACGGAACGGGAACTCCGGCTCGGGCTTGCGCTTTTTGATCTCGGCGAGCGTCTCCTTCAGGTACGGGAGGATCAGGTCGTGCGGGCAGACCTCGCTCACGAGCTGGATGACATGGAACTCATAGCCGGTAATGGGCGGGTTGGGCAGCTTGCGGAAGTTGCCGATCTCGGTGATGACGTCGCACAGCTCGTTGAACTTCTCGATGGTCGCGCGCATGGCGGCATCGGAGGTGTCCACGCCGTAGCGCTCGGCAAGCTGGTCAACGACCTTGAGCTGCAGCTGGCCCTTGTAGTAGTCATAGCTGGTCTTATCGCCCTTGAGCGGGGGATCGATCTGCGTGACGAAGAAGCGATCGTTCTTCACGGGATTGATGAGGAAGAAGTGCTCTTCCATACGCTCCATGGACGCACAGCACTCGGCGCCGAAGAGCGCGTTGAGGTAGTTGTAGCCGCCCTCAATGGCACGCTCGAGGATGGAGCGGACATACGGGCAGACACGGCTGGTCATGTAGTAGGTCGCCACGTCGGTGGACTCGCAGCGCGGCGCGCGCAGACGGCTCGAGAAGCAGCCCGGCAGATTGAGCAGAACCTCGGGGATGTAATAGCAGTTGTACCCGAGGGCGATTTTCCCGTCGTTGACCGCCTGCGTGACGAGCTCATTCTGCGCGTCCTGCAGGAGATTTTCGAAGAAAATCAGATGTTTCAGGTCTTTCATATTGTCCCTTCTTTCAAAATAATTCCCATTGCAGCTATGTAAAAAGGCATCGGATGCGGGTGCATTCCGGCGCCTTCGACATACGAAAAAAGCCTTTGCGGTGCCCCCGGCACCGTGGCGGAACGAGCAGGCGCTTGCTCTACCACCTAGTCCTTTTCAAAATATCACGTGTTCCGTGCGGTGTCAACCGCAAACACGCTAATTCTTTCACAAATCCGGACAAGAGGGTGATTTTCGACACATTTGTTGAAAACTGGCGCTCAGATCCGGTCGGCGGGGCGCAGGGCGCGCAGATACGCCTCGCTCTGGTGCACGAAGGCGGCGGCGTCAAAATTGTCGTTGCGCAGCGCCTCCTGCACGATCATGCCGTCGGACGCGAGCAGGATCAGCTGCGAGAGATAGTCGGCGGAGACAACATCGGTGCGCTCGGCGATTTTCTCGGCGATGAGCCGCTCGAAGGCGGCATAGCGGTCGATGAGCTTGGCGCGCAGCGCCTCGTCGCCGAGCATGGCGGCGTGGATGAGATGCAGACGCATGCCGGCGGAGGCGGTGTTGCGCTCGACGACGTACTTCACCAGCCGGTGCACGGACGTGTCCTTGTCCTTGTTGCCCGTCCAGGCGATCAGCTCGTCCCACTGGCGGTCGAGATAGCGGTTGGTGAGGTCGAAAAGGATATCCGTTTTATTTTTATAATAGTAATAGAGCGTCCCCTTGGACACGCCGGCCGCCGCGGCGATCTCGGCCAGCGAGATGTCGGCAAACGTCTGCGTGTCCAACAGGCCGGTCGCGGCGTCGAGGATCTTCTCCTTGACATTGTCGTTGCGCGGAGCGGCCATTGTGCTTTCCTCATTTCTGATGATATGTGATAGATCGGGCTTTATTGTACGCGATTTTGGGCGATTTGTCCAGTCTGGCAGGGAAATTTCAGCAGATTTGACCCGGGTCGCATCCTTGACTTCCCAGTCGAAAAAGGGTATATTTGAGGTATTCAGTCGGCCGCTTGGCCGACTTATCTTCCGGGAGGCTTGTCTTTCATGAAGATTTCCGCATTGAACCGAAAACTGCGCAAAGCCTTCGGCGGCCGCGTCACGGCGGCGCTGGAGGACAATTGCATTGTCCTGCGCGGCGAACTCGACCGCTGGGACGACGTGGTGCGCGCCGGCCAGATGGCCGCAACGAAATACGCCACGTGCCATGTCGTCAACGACATCACGTTCACCGGCGGCGAGGACGCGCCCATGCGCGTGCCCGCACTGCGCGACGACACACTTGACGGGCAGACGCCCGACGTGCTCATCATCGGCGGCGGCATCTCGGGCGTGTCGATCGCGCGTGAGCTCACGCGCCAGAAGCTCGACATTCTCGTGGTCGATAAAGAATGCGACCTCGCGCTCGGCGCCTCGGGGCGCAACGATGGCGAGGTGCACCCGGGCATCGACCTCGGGCGCGGCAGCGTCAAGCACAAATATATCCGCCGCGGCAACGCCATGTACGATCAGGTCTGTAAAGAACTCGACGTGCCGTTTTCCCGCGTGGGGCAGTATGTCTGCTTCCAGCACGGCTGGCTGCGCCCGGCCGTGTGGGGCTACTGCATGTGGCGCAAATATCATGACGGCATCGCCGACACCGAGCTCATCTCCGGCAGGGAGCTGCTGCGCCGCGAGCCGAACTTCAATGAAAAGACCCGCTTTGCCATTTCGAACCCGGACTCCGGCTGCGTCTGCCCCTACGGGCTGACGATCGCCTACGCGGAAAACGCCGTGCAAAACGGCGCGCGCATCGCGCTCAACACGGCCGTGCTGGGCATGGACGTCGCGGATGGCCGCATCACCGCCGTGCACACCAACCGCGGCACGCTGCACCCCGCGCTCGTCATCAACGCGGCCGGCGTGTTTGCCGAGGACGTGGCGCGCATGGCGGATGACCGCTTTTTCTCCATCCACCCCCGCCGCGGCACGAACAGCATCCTCGACCGCAAGGCCGGTGCCTTCATGCACTCGATCGCGTCCGTGAAGGGCAACGACATGGTGTCCAAAACGCACTCGAAGGGCGGCGGCATCCTGCACACCGTGCACGACAACCTGCTCATCGGGCCCGACGCGGTGGAGACGTATGAAAAAGAGAACACGGCGACGTATCCCGAGAGCATCGCGCACGTATTCTCCAAGCAGAAGATCACGATGCCCGCGCTGACCGAGCGCGACATCATCACCTATTTCACCGGCGTGCGCGCGCCCACGTTCGAGGAGGACTTCATCATCGAGCGCGGCCGGCACACGCACAACCTCATCCACGTCGCGGGCATCCAGTCCCCCGGCCTGACGACGGCGCCCGCCGTCGCAGAGGACGTGGCGGACATGGCCGTGCGCATCCTCGCGCGCGAGCGCCCCGTGGCCGTCAATCCGGACTTTGACCCCCACCGGCCTGGCATCCCCGTCCTGCGGGAGATGGACGACGCGACGCGCGCTGCCTACATCGCGAAAAACCCCGACTACGGCGTCATCGTCTGCCGCTGCGAGGAGATCAGCCGCGGCGAGATCCTCGACGCGCTGCGCTCGAACGTGTGCGTGCCGACGGTCGACGGCGTGAAAAAGCGCGTGCGGCCCGGCATGGGCCGCTGCCAGGGCGGGTTCTGCTCGCCGCAGGTGGTGCGCATCATCGCGGAGTATCTCGGCGTGCCGCTCAGCGCGGTGCGCAAGTCCTCGGCCGACGCGCCCATCACGTTCGGCCCGACGAAATCCGGGGAGGTGCAGGCGTGATGTACGACGTCATTGTCATCGGCGGCGGCCCCGGCGGGCTCGCGGCCGCCATCTCCGCGCACGAAAACGGTGCGCACGTGCTGCTCATCGAGCGCGAGGCGCGCCTGGGCGGCATGCTCAAGCAGTGCATTCACGACGGCTTCGGTCTCGCCCGCTTCGGCGAGCGGCTGGCCGGGCCCGAATATGTCGAGCGCTTCATCGACCGGCTCGAGGAGCTGGGCATCGAGGCGCACACGCAGACCTTCGTCACGCGCGTGGAGAAAACGCCCGGCGGCTTTGCGGTCGTCACCGTCAGCCGCGGCGGCGTCGCGCGCTATGAAACCCGCACGCTCGTGCTGGCTACCGGCTGCCGCGAGCGCACGGCAAAGCAGGTCTTCATTCACGGCACGCGCCCGGCGGGCGTGTTGTTGCGCCCCTCCGCCCCGAAGCACGCGACCGCCCCCAGGTAGCCGCAGAGCATCAGCACCGACCCCGCGAACCTGCTCGGCGAGCTGCCGACCCGGCGCTGCGTCATCCTCGGCAGCGGCGACATCGGGCTCATCATGGCCCGCCGCCTGACGCTCGAGGGCGCGGAGGTCCTCGGCGTGTACGAGGCCAAGCCCACTCCCTCCGGCCTGACGCGCAACATCCACCAGTGCCTGCATGACTACAACATCCCGCTGCACCTGAGCCACACGGTCACGCGCGTGTTCGGCGCCGACCGGCTCACGGGCGTGGAGGTCGCGGAGGTCGACGAGCATATGCGCCCCATCCCCGGCACGGAGCAGCGCATCGACTGCGACGCGCTGATCGTGTCCGTCGGCCTCATCCCGGAAAACGAGCTGGCGGAGTCGCTCGGCGTCCCGCTCGACGGGCACACCCGCGGCCCCGTGTGCGACGGGCAGCTCATGACGGAGGTGCCCGGCATCTTCTCGTGCGGCAACGCGCTGCACGTCAACGACCTCGTGGACTACGTGTCCGCCTCCGGCGAGCTCGCCGGGAAAAGCGCGGCGCACTTTGCCGCGCACACGCGCGACGAGGTCGCGCTCACGATCTCGGACGATTTCGGCTATCTCGTCCCCCAGCGGCTCGACCGCACGGAGGATAACGGCAGCGTCACGCTGTATTTCCGCAGCGCGGCGGTGCTCGGTCCCTGCCGCGTGGTGCTGACCATGGACGGGAAGGAAGTCTGGTCGCGGCGCTATCCGTTCCTGCGCCCGCCCGAGATGCAGCAGCTCACACTGGACTTTGACAAGCTCGGCATCGCCCACGCGCGCGATGTCCACTTTACGATCGAGGTGGCAGAGGCATGAAAGAACTCACCTGTATCGGCTGCCCGCGCGGCTGCACCTTGAAAATCGAACGCGACGGCGACGGCTGGTCCGTCACCGGCAACACCTGCCCCCGCGGCCGGGAGTTTGCCATCTCGGAGATGACCGCGCCCAAGCGCACCATCTGCTCGACCGTGCGCACGGCCTTCCCGGACGCGCCGGTGCTGCCGGTGCGCGTGTCGGCCGACATTCCGAAGGACCGCATCTTCGACGTCATGGACGCGATCCGCACCGTCACCGTATCAGAGCGCATCGGCCGCGGCGACGTCGTGATCCCGGACGTGCTCGGCCTCGGCGTGGACGTCATCGCCACGAGCAGTCTCCTCAGGCACAGACCCGAATGAATCTTTTGTATAGAGAGCAAAAATAAATCTTAGGAGGGAATCATCTTGAGCAAACCGCTGGTGCTGACCTGCGACATCGGCACACAGAGCGCACGCGCCCTGCTCGTGGACCCGGACGGCCGGATCGTGGACGTCGTGCAGAGCAAATATGCCGAGCCCTACTTCTCGAAAGAGCCCGGCTGGGCCGAGCAGAAGCCGAACTTCTACTTCGACCGCCTGTGCGAATGCTGCCGCGAGCTGTGCGCGCGCAGCAACGCCCTGCTGCCGGACGTGATCGCCATGACGATCACCGTCATCCGCGACACGGTCGTGTGTCTGGACGCGAACAACGAGCCCCTGCGCGACATCATTCTCTGGCTGGACAAGCGCACCGTCGACCCGAACGGCGCCATGCCCGCCAAGAACATGATGCTCTTCAAGGTCGCCGGCATGGAGCCGACGGCGAAGGTGGTCTACGCCGCCTCCGTCGGCAACTGGATCATGCGCCACGAGCCGGAGATCTGGGCCAGGACCGCCAAATACGTCATGCTGCCCACGTACCTGAACTACAAGCTCACGGGCAACCTCATCGACTCGGCCTCGAACCAGATCGGCCACATCCCGTTCGACTACAAAAACCGCCGCTGGATGAAGCCCGGCAGCCTCACGCGCTGCTTCTGCGACGTGCCGAACGAAAAGCTGTGCGACCTCGTGCCCTCCGGCACGGTCATCGGCACGATCACGGACGAGGTCTGCGCCCTGACCGGTATCCCTGCCGGCCTGCCGCTGATCTCGACCGGCTCGGACAAGGGCTGCGAGACGCTCGGCCTTGCCGTCGTCGATTCCGACAAGGCGTCGATCTCGCTGGGCACGACGGCCACCATCCAGTTCAGCACGACCGAGTACGTCGAGCCGCAGCAGTTTCTGCCCGCCTATCCCGGCGTGCTCAACGACCACTACAATCCCGAGATCGAGATCTACCGCGGCCTGTGGCTGCTGTCGTGGTTCGTGAAGGAATTCGGCACGGCCGACGCCATCGACGCCAAAGAAAAGGGCATGGCGCCCGAGGCCCTGCTCGACCAGCGCATCCGCGACCTGCCCGCCGGCAGCGACGGCCTGCTCCTGCAGCCGTACTGGACGGCCGGCATCCTGCACCCGGACTCGCTCGGCGCGGTCATCGGCTTTTCGGACTACCACACGCGCTACCACTTCTACCGCGCCATCATCGAGGGCCTGTGCCTGGAGCTGTACATGGCGCTGCGCATCATGGAGGACCGCTCGGGCCTGACCATTCACGAGATCCGCATCGGCGGCGGCGGCGCGAAGAGCGACGTGGTCTGCCAGATTGCGGCGGACGTGTTCGGCCTGCCGGTCGTGCGCTCGCAGACGCACGAGGCGTGCTCCATCGGCTCGTCCATGGTCGCGTTCGTGGCCAAGGGTGTGTTCGCCGATTTCGACGAGGCGGCCAAAGCCATGGTCCACGTCAAGGACACGTTCCAGCCAAACGAGCGGAATCACGAGGTATATAACGACATTTACGAGCAGGCCTACCGCAAGATCTATCCGCGCCTGCGCCCGATCTATCAGAAACTCATCCAAGTCAAGAGGAGGATTGCACAATGAGCAACAAACCGTACAAAGGATTCGAGCCGAAGTGGGTGCTCACCCCCGCGCCGGCGGACAGCTACCGCTCCATTTTCCGCTGGGGCGATCCGAACTTCTTCAAATATCCGAAAGAGTCTTTGTACACGCTCATGAAAGAGACGTTCAAAATGACGGACGACGATTTCAAGGCGTATTCCGACGACATCGGCTTTGACCCCGTCGACCTCTCCGACCACCCGGTGCAGCTCGCGCCCGAGCACATCGAGGCGCTCAAAAAGATCGTCGGCGAGCAGAATGTCTCCACCACGGACTACGACCGCCTGAGCGTGGCCTACGGCTTCACGGCCTACGATATCCTGCGTCTGCGCCACAAGCGCGTTGACAGCGTACCCGACGTTGTGCTTTACCCCGAGACGACCGGGCAGGTCGAGCAGATCGTGGCCTACTCCACCGAGCACCACATCCCGCTGTACGTCTACGGCGGCGGCAGCAGCGTCACTCGCGGCGTCGAGCCGGTCAAGGGCGGCATCTCGCTGGATATGCGCCGCAACTTCAACAAGGTCATCAGCTTCAACGAGATCGACCAGACCATCACCGTGCAGGCCGGCATGTCCGGCCCGGATCTGGAAAAGACGCTCCAGAGCGCGCCGGAGCTCTTCGGCGCCAAGCGGCAGTACACCTGCGGCCACTTCCCGCAGTCGTTCGAGTATTCGAGCGTCGGCGGCTGGACGGTCACGCGCGGCGCGGGCCAGAACAGCACGTATTACGGCACCATTGCCGACATCGTGCTCAGCCAGAAGTACGCCACGCCCATCGGCGTCATCCAGACCAGCCACTACTCCCGCGAGGCCACCGGCCCGAACCTGAACCAGATCATGATGGGCTCCGAGGGCACGTTCGGCGTGCTGACGGAGGTCACGCTGCGCATCTTCCGCTGGATGCCGCAGAACCGCAAGCGCTTCTCCTACATCTTCAAGACGTGGGACGCGGCCATGAAGGCCGCCCGCGAGATGATGCAGTGCGAGTGCGGCTACTCGTCCGTGTTCCGCCTGTCCGACCCGGAAGAGACCAACCTCATGCTCAAGCTCTACAACGTCGATGAGACGCCGCTGCAGCCGTTGCTCGACAAGTTCGGCTACAAGGACATGGAGCGCTGCCTCTTCCTCGGCTTTACCGACGGCGAGAAGGGCTACAGCCGCAACGTCGCGCGCAACATCGCGAAAATTGCGCTCAAACACGGCGGCATGCCGCTGACCGGCTACGTCACCCGCAGCTGGGAAAAGGGCCGCTTCAACGACCCCTATCTGCGCGACACGCTCATGGATTTCGGCATCACGACCGACACGCTTGAGTGCACGGTCAACTGGTCGAACATGGAGCAGGTGCACGCCGACGTGCGCAAGATCTGCCACGCGCTGCCGAACACCGTCGTCACGACGCACATGTCGCACTGCTATCCGCAGGGCGCGAACCTGTATTTCATCTTCCTCACCCGCATGCAGGATGAGGACGCCTTCAAGGCCTATCACACCACGATTCTCGACGCGATCCAGCGCTCCGGCGCGGCCGTGAGCCACCACCACGGCATCGGCAAGATGTTCGCGCCGTGGCTCGAGGGCTACATCGGCGAGAAGGAATACGGCGTGTTCCGCGTGCTCAAGGACTATTTTGACCCCGACTACAACATGAATCCGGGCGGCACGATCGGCCTGGATCTCAAGCCGGAGGAGAAGAAGTTCCTGCGCGAGTACACCGACTATCTCGAGCAGCCGAAGTTCGACTGAGTTTTTGTCATCACCCGGCGGCGGTTCGGATGCCCGCCGCCGGATCATCCGGCCGAGCGCCGGTGCTGCTGCGTACATTGCTTGTGCAGCAGGGGGGAGAACCGGGGCGGCCCAACGCCCCAAAGGGATGGAGCAGCCCGGCAGATACCTGCCGGGCTGCTTTTTTGCCTATGTAGAAGGGGAGGGTGACGCGAAGTCGTAAGGCCATGCCTTCTCCTCGAGGGGAAGGTGCTGAGCATCGCGAGGCGGATGAGGCGGAAAGGTCGTGGGTTTCTCCAGTGGCACCGGAAATGCGCCGCGCATCCAATGCCCACCTCATCCGTCGCGGCGGAACGTGCCTTCGGCGTACGCATACACCGCGCAGCCGAGCGCGGCCGCGTCGGCCGCGTCGTGCGTGGCGAGCACGAGGGTCTTGGCTTTCGCCGCGTCCGCGATCAGCGCGGTGACGCGCGCGCGCAGCGCCGCATCCAGCCCGCGAAACGGCTCGTCGAGCAGCAGCACCGGCGCGTCATACGCAAGTGCCCGCGCGATGGCCACGCGCTGCTGCATACCGCCGGAGAGCGCCGCGGGGTACTGATCGCGCGCATCCGCCAGCTCCAGCCGCTCCAGCCATATCAGTGCCTGCGGCATGGTCTGCGCCCGGTCGGAGAGCACGGCGTTGACGTTTTCCGCCGCCGTGCGCCATGGCAGCAGCCGCGGCTCCTGAAAGACGCAGGCCATGCGCCCGGGCTCCACGCGCACGGTGCCGGAGTCCGGAGCCTGCAGCCCGGCGAGCACGCGCAGCAGCGTCGTCTTGCCGCAGCCGGACGGGCCCATGAGCGCGATGTGCCCGCCGTCGGGCACAGTGAGGGTCACATCCCGCAGGACGGCGCGGCCGTCATACGTCACGGTGAGGTCACGCGCCTCGATCATGTGCCGCCGCCTCCTTTCCCGCGCGGGGTGAGCGCGCGCAGCACCAGCCGCTCGAGCCCGACGCTGAGCAGGATGACCGCCAGTGTCCAGGCGAAGAGGTCGGTGGTCTGCAGA
>OLQE01001661.1_pt1 | contig 11266 bp, 7 predicted proteins | sample 1643161 | NCBI WGS metagenome assembly OLQE01 (sample SAMEA3136650, study PRJEB25190) | human gut metagenome | reverse complement strand
TTCCCTTGATACCATCAAAGCGTGTCAAATCCCCCGCCCCCTTGACACGCCTTGTCGCCGGCCGACAGGTACGCGGCGACAAGGCGGCGCGTTTCGGCCGCCGACGGCTCCAAATCGCCGCACACGGTCAGCATTGAGCGAGTGCGGGCGAGGCCGATAGCGGTCGACGACGCCACAAGCGCCTCCTCCTCCACCGAGCGATCCGTCAGCATACGCCGTTCGGGGCACTCGGCTAAATGCGCGCGCAAAGCGTCGGCCATGGAGCGCTGAATAGCCAATATGTCGCGCTGACCTTGAAAGAACAGCTGAGGCATGGAGCGCAGCGCTTCGCGTCGCAGGTTCACAATGCCCTCGTCCACGCCCGAAGCGGCGCCCGTTCCCACTACGCCGACCAACACGTCGAGGTAGCAGGCTTCGCTATGCTCTTCGAGGATGCGAACCAGCTGTTCGTCGTCGGGAAACGAGTCCAGACGACCCATGATGGCGGCCGCTTTCGATGGGAAGTAGTTGAAGAACGTCTTCTTGGAGATCTCGGCACGGGCGCAGATGTCCTCTACCGTCACGCCGTCGTAGCCCCGTTCGATGACCAGCTCTAACGCCGCTCGCTCCACCGAAAGCCTGGCTTTGAGCTTCTTACGATACCGCAGGCCTTCCGCCGACGGCTTTGTCTGTTCCACGTTGCGCGCACCCTTTCATCGCCGCGATGTGCCGTTTCGGTGCAGGGTACCACAACTTTACTGCCGAGCACTTTTCATCTACCGAATGAATATTTATACTGGGTGTAAATTACCTCAGCCGCACATGAAGGCGTTCTCGAGGACGGGCGAAAGCCCGCTCGAGGGCGCCTTTGTTCGCGGCAGCACGTCTCTTAGCGGAAGGAATCAGGCATATGGGTTTGTCGCGCAAGCAGATCATCATGTTGGCCGTGCTCGTGTTCGGCACGTTCGTCACCGTCTTGAACCAAACGGTGGTGGCGCCCGCGCTGCCGTCGGTCATGGCCGAGATGAGCGTCGACGCTTCCACGGCGCAGTGGCTGACCACGGGATTCACCCTGGTCAACGCCATCATGATTCCCATCACGGCGTTCTTGACGGACCGTTTCACCACCAAGCGGCTCTTCCTCGTGTCCATGGCCATCTTCACCGCGGGCAGCGCGCTGGCCGGCTGGGGGCCGAGCTTCGCCGTGCTGCTGCTCGGCCGCCTCGTGCAGGCCGCGGGCGCCGGCATCCTCATGCCGCTGGTGATGATCGTGCTCATGTGGACGTTCCCCGTGGACAAGCGCGGCACGGCCATGGGCCTGTTCGGCATCGTCATCGCGTTCGGCCCGGCCATCGGCCCCACGGTTGCCGGCGTGATCATCGACCGCTACACCTGGCATGACATGTTCTATATCATCACCGTGCTGTCGGCCGTCGTCGTGCTCATCGGCGCGTTCGTGCTGGAGAAGGGCGGCGAGACGAACAAGGACGTCAGCCTCGACGTGCCGTCCGTCGTCCTGTCGTCGTTCGGCTTCGGCGGCCTCTTGTACGGCCTGTCCACCATCGGCTCGTACGGCCTGCGCGCCGACGCCATCGCGGGCACGCTCGTGGGCGTGGTGGCGCTCGTGTTCTTCTTCCGCCGCCAGTTGAAGATGGAACATCCCATGCTGCAGGTGCGCGTGCTGGCCAACCGCAAGTTCCTCATCGCCACCATCATCGGCATGCTCGTGCAGGGCGCCCTGCTTGCCGCCGGCATCCTCGTGCCCATCTACCTGCAGTCGCTCATGGGCTACTCGGCCACCGTGTCGGGCCTCGTGCTGCTGCCCGGCGCCATCATCATGGGCGCCATGGGCCCCATCGCCGGCCGCCTGTTCGACAAGCACGGCCCGCGCGTGCTGGCGCTCGTGGGCATGGGCGTGCTGACGCTCACCACGTTCTGCTTCGCGTTCCTGGGAACCGAAACGGGCCTGATTACGCTGACCGTGCTGTACACGGTGCGCCTGTTCTCGCTGTCGCTGGTGAACATGCCCATCACCACCTGGGGCATGAACGCGCTCGACAACGAGCTGGTGAACCACGGCACCTCGGTGAACAACACGTTCCGCCAGGTGGCGGGCTCGCTGGGAACGGCCATCATCGTTTCGGCGTCCACCATCGCCACGAACGCGAGCGCGCGGGTGATGACTCCCACGCAGGCCAGCATCTTCGGCATCGACGTGGCGTTCGCCCTAGCCGGCGCGCTGTGCCTCGTCGGCTTCGTCATGGTCGTGGCGCTGGTGAAGAACAAACCGGGCGAGGCCGCCGAGAAGGATCGGGACAACTCCCGCCGCACGGTGCTGGAGTCCATCATGAAGCGCGACGTGTACACGCTGCCCGCCAACGCCACCGTGGCCGAAGCCATGCAGGTGCTGATGGACCGGCACATCAGCGCCGCCCCGCTGGTAGACGAACAGGGCAAGGCCGTGGGCTTCGTATCCGACGGCGATATCATGCGCTACCTGTCGAAGCGATCGCAGATGCTGATGGACCCCGTGGTCATGATCATGCAGACCGTGGACGCCGACGGCGGCAACCAGGACTTCGCCCGCAAGCTCGACGAGCTCATGGGCATGCAGGCGCTGAGCATCGGCGCGAAGGGCATCATAGGCGTGGACGTGCACGCCGACCTTCCCGAGGTGTGCCGCGTGCTGGGCGAGAACCATCTGAAGAAGGTGCCGGTTCTCGACGACGGCCAGGTGGTGGGCGTGATCAACCGATCCGACATCACCCACTACTCCATGGAGCAGTACCTGGCCGAGCGCGGCGACGAGGCGCTGGCCGCCGATAGCGGGGAGGGCCAGGGGCCGACCAAGCTCGAGCGCGCCGAAGAAGCCGCAGCCCTGCCGGACGACGAGGCCGTGGCGTCGTCCATCTAGCGGGCGGCGCACGGCGAACCCGGCCGATTTCGCAGCGAAATCGGCCGGGTTCGATCCGGAAATCGATAGCCCCCTTCCCCATGCTAGCATTCGAGGGTCAATGCTCTCGAAGGGGGTCCCCATGAGGAAACGCCTGCTCGCCCTAGCCCTGCTGACGACACTTGCCTGCGCGCTCGCTCCGAGCGTCACGTTCGCCGACGAAAGAGGCGCAACGCCCACTCCCGTCACGATCGAGGTCGGCGACGACGGCGCGCCGGTGAGCACGTCAGGCGATGGCTGGACGTACGACAACGGCGAGCTCGTGCTCGAAGCGGGATACGCGTTCGCGTTCACGGGCCACGCGTTCGACGTTTCCGGCGAGAACCGCATCTGGAACAGCGGCATCATTGTAGACGGCATCTTCGTCAACGGATCCAAGGGAAACGGTTCCACCGTGCACAACGAAGCGGGCGGCGTCATCCAGGGCGGCACGTTCAATATGCCCGTCAACAACTACGGCACCATCGAAGGCGGCACGTTCCACGAATCCGCGCACAACCACGGGAAGATTGCCGGCGGCACGTTCGACGACTACGTGACCAACAGCGAAGGCGCGGTGGTTTCGGGCGGCGTGTTCGAAGACGGCGGCAACAACAACAGCGTGGACAACTCCGGGACGATCGGCGGCGGCGAGTTCAACATCGGCGTCAACAACTCCGGAGCCATCGAAGGCCGCGGCGTGTTCAACGCCTACGTGCAGAACGGCAACGCACGATTCGGCACCGACAAGAACAAGTCCTGCACCATCTCGGGCGGCACGTTCAACTCGGAGGAGATGGACAACTTCGGAACCATCGAGGGAGGAACGTTTAACGGCGAAATCCTCAGCAGGGGCATCATCGCGGGCGGCACGTTCTCCTCCACCAGCACCGTTGCGAGCAACGACGAGGACACCACCGACGGCGGCGGCACCATATCTGGCGGCACGTTCGCCGGCCCCGTGACCAACGGCGACCCCGATCCCGACTGGAATGCGGCCGCCATCACCGGCGGCACGTTCGCAGGAGCGGTGACGAACTACGACGCCATCGGAGGCGGAACGTTCTCATCCATCGTGAGCAACAAAGAAGGCGGCACTGTCTCGGGCGGCATGTTCCTTGGCGACGTGACCAATCGGGGCGTCATCGAGGGCGGCTTCTTCGCACGTCCCATCATCATCGGCGAAGGGGGGACGGTGAGCTCGTGCACCTTCCCGGTGAACGCGAGCCTGGCCGGGCTCTCCCTTGCGGGAACCGGTGCCGAGCAGCCGGTCGCAACGTACGAGAAGGATGGCGAGGAGAGCAACTGCCTCACGCTCACGGCCGACACCGGCTATACGCTGCCCAGCTCGGTGAGCGTGCGCCTGGAAAGCGCAGACGGCCGAGAGCTGGTTGCCGGCACGGACTACACCTACAACGATGCCACCGGCGTCGTTGCCGTCAAGAAGGGCGCAGTCGCCGGTCCGCTGTTCCTCGCTGCGAGCGGCGTTCCCGCAATCGCCCCCGCACCCGAACCGACGCTCCCGACGCCCGGCTCCCAGCCTTCTTCGTCAAGCGCCACGCTTCTCGCCGCAACAGGCGACAGCGTGCAGCCGACCGTCGTCGCCGGCATCGTGCTCTTGGCTGCCGGGACGCTCGCAGCAAGCGCAATAGCCTGTCGAAAGCGCCGCGCATCACGACGGTGAACGCTGCGCGGCGGCTCTTCGGCCACCGCGCAGACTCCTTCTGCATGAAAGCGCTCGAGCACCACGCACAGTAGGGTGCATATCGCCGCTTACGACGCCAGCGACCACCCGGCGGTTTCGGTTTGCAGCTCCACCATACGGCGGTACAAACCGCCTTCGCGTGCCATGAGCTCTTCCGGCGAGCCTTCTTCCGCCACACGGCCCTCCTTCAGCACCACGACCTTGTCGGCGTTCGCCACGGTACGCATGCGGTGTGCGATCACGAGCACGGTCTTGCCCGCCAGAAGCCGCGAGAGCGCCGTCTGCACCTGCGTCTCGTTCTCAACGTCCAGCGAGGCCGTGGCCTCATCCAGCAGCACGATGGGCGCGTCCTTCAGCAGCGCCCGCGCGATGGAGATGCGCTGCTTCTGGCCGCCCGACAGGCTGCTGCCGCCCTCGCCCACCACGGTGTCGTAGCCCTGCGGCAGCTCCTCGATGAAGCCGTGGCAGCACGCGCGCTTCGCGGCGGCCACCACCTCGTCGTGCGAGGCGCCGGGGCAGCCGAACGCGATGTTCGCCTCCACCGTGTCGTTGAACAGGTACACGTTCTGGAACACCATCGAGAAGTTCGCCAGCAGGCTGTCGCAGGTGAACTCGCGCACGTCGTGGCCGCCCACCCGCACGCTGCCGGCGCTCACGTCCCAGAAGCGCGCCATGAGGTTCGCGATGGTGGTCTTGCCCGAGCCGGACGGGCCCACGATGGCGCACGTGGTGCCCTCGGGTATGGCGAAGCTCACGTCGTGCAGCACCGTGCGCGCCTCGGGACCTTCGTCGTAGGAGAACGCCACGTCCTCGAACGCGATGTCGAAGCGGTCGAGGTCGAGCGCGCGCCCGTCCTCGTCGATGAAGCGCGCCTGCTCGATCTTGTCGAGGCGGTCCAGCACGTCGTTCAGGTCGCCCAGCATGTGCGCCGAGTCGGCCACGCCCTCCACGCCGCCGAAGATGGTGAACGAGAGCAGGGCGATGGCCAAGAACATCCACAGCGGCAGCGTCCCGCCGAGGCACGCCCAGGCCGCGAAGCCCACGAGGGCCACGCTGGCCAGCTTGAGCGCCACGAGGTGCGCCACGTTGAACGGCGTGAAGCCGAACTCCACGTCGACGCGGGCCTTCTTCGCCTGGGCGCACGCCGCGTACATCGGCTGCAGCGCGGAGCTGCCGCGGCCGTACGACTTCGCCGTGCCCAGCCCGCGCGCGAACTCCACGATGGCGCCGGACAGGCGCTCGGAAGCCTCGTGCGTGGCCGGCGTGAGCTTCCGGCTGCGTCGGTTGATGCCCGCCAGCGCGAGCGCCGACAGCCCCACGCCCGCCAGCGCCGCCAGCGCGCAGCGCCAGTCCATCACGGCCAGAAACGCGATGACGGCCGCCACCGACACGTAGCCGTTCACCACGGCGTCGATCATCTTCATGCCGTTCAGCTCGAGCATGCCCAGCTCGGTGGTGGTGGTCGCGAGGATGTCGCCCGTCTTCATGCGGGAGAAGTAGCCCAGCGGCACGCGCTTGAGGATGGTGCCGATGCGGATGCGCACCTCGGGCGCCACCTCGTAGCCGATGCTCTCCTGCAGACGGTTCTTGCCGTACGAGAACCGGGCGGCGATGCACGCGACGATGGCCGCCAGCGACAGCCACACCGCCGACGGGTCGAGCGTCGAGACGCCGCGCGCGTCGTCCACCACCTGCGCGAGCATCCACGCGGCCAGCATCACGGGGGCCGCCGTGGCCCACGTCATGAAGAACGAGCACACGCAGCCCAGGTACAGGTTGCGCCGGTACGGTCCCGTCCACGCGATGATGCGCTTGAGCGCTTTAAGCATCGAGGGCCTCCTTTCGGGAAACGGCAGACCACGCCTTCGCGCACACGTGAGCCTGCCACATGGACGCGTAGAGCGGGCAGGCGGCAAGCAGCCGGTCGTGCGTGCCGTGCGCGACGATGCGCCCGTGATCCACCACCGCGATGTCGTCGGCCGCCGCCACGGTGGACAGGCGGTGCGCGATGACCAGCAGGGTCTTGCCGCGCGTCAGCCGGGCGATGGATTGCTGGATGCGCTCCTCGTTCTCCGGGTCGGTGAAGGCCGTGGCCTCGTCGAGCACCACGATGGGCGCGTCCTTGAGGATGGCGCGGGCGATGGAGATGCGCTGGCGCTCGCCGCCCGACAGCGCGTGCCCCGCCTCGCCGGCCGGCGTGTCGTAGCCATGCGGCAGGCGGCCGATGAAGTCGTCGCAGCAAGCGGCGCGCGCGGCGGCCAGCACCTCGTCGTCGGTGGCGTCGGGCTTGCCCATGCGGATGTTCTCGCGAAGCGAGCAGTCGAACAGGTAGTTGTCCTGCGCCACGAAGCTCACGAGCTGCGACAACTGGTCCAGCGGCATGTCGCGCACGTCCACGCCGCCCACGCGCACGGCGCCCGCGCCCACATCCCAATGCCGCGCGATCAGGCGCGCCAGAGTGGACTTGCCCGAGCCCGACGGCCCCACGAGCGCGCAGAACGACCCGCGCGGCACGCGCAGGCTCACGTCGTGGAGCACCTCCTCCCCGCTCTCGTAGGAGAACGACACGTTCGCCAACTCCACGCCCTCGTCGCGCACGGCCGCGCGCTGCGCAGGCTCCGGCAGCTCGGGCAGGTCGAGAAACTCGCTCGCGTCGGCCACGGCGTACTCCATCGCCTTCGCCTCGTTGAGGAACGATGACAGCTTCATGAGCGGCGCCACCACCGCCAGCGCCAGCACGAACTCCAACCCCAGCTCGGCCGGGGTGACGTCTCCCGCCAGGTACAGCGCCAGCCCGACGGGCAGCACGCCCAGCAGCGTGGTCGGCAGGATGGAGAACGCGAGGTTCATGCTGACCCAGGTGGCCTTGAACCAGCCCAGGGTGAAGTCCTTGAACGAGCGGACGGCGTTGGCGTACTTCTGGTAGGAGTTCGAACCCTGGTTGAACGCCTTGATCACCTGGATGCCCTCCACGTACTCCACCATCACGCTGTTCACATGGTTGCCCTCGGCCATGTAGGCGGCGTACATCCTGTTGTACGCCCCCAGGCCGCTTGCGAACACGACCAGCCCGATGGGCACGGTGACCAGGCACGCAAGCGCGATGCGCCAGTCGATGAGTGCCATCCACACCGCGATGGCAGCCGCCAGCAGCACGTTGCCCGAAAGCTCGGGGATCATGTGCGCCAGCGGCACTTCCACGCCCTCGATGCGATCGACGAACACGTTTTTGATCTGGCCGATGCTTTTCGACGCCGCGGTGCCGAGGGAGGTCTTCATGAGCTTCTCCACCACGTCGTCGCGCAGCGATTCGAGGATGGTGTACGCGGACACGTGCGAGAGCAGCGTCGATGCGCCGAACAGCACCTTCGACGCCACGTAGCCCGCCGCGGCCGCGCCCACCCAAGCCAGCACGGCACCGCCGTCGGGCGCGGGGGCGATCACCTCGTCGATGATGCGGTACACCGCGTAGAACGGCACGAGCCCGGCCGCCACGCTGGCCACCGAGCACAGCAGCGAGACCGCCATCTTCCCCCGGCAGCGGCCGGCGTACGAAAGCAGCACGGCCAGCCACGATGCCTTCGCGGGCGTTTCTGTCACAGGAGCCACCAAAACCACCTTCTCAGTTGGGAATGCGAACGCTCCTGACTATACGGCTCCCAGCAGGCACGTTCCGCTCCATCAAGCCAGCCCTGTTCCAATCAGGTGGGAAGTTATCTAAGACTTACCTCTCTCTACGGCGCGAGACATCCGATAGGCACAACATGCACACCGTCCAAACGCGTGTAAGCGAACCCTCCAGTACCCACCACCACAGCGAGGAAAGCGGGGGCATCGATACCTCCCGCTTCCATCTTTCTAGCGAAACGAATCAAGTTCGCAGCCGCTTCATCCTCTTGATCGGCCCCGAGCTTCACTTCGATAGCGGCATAGCCCCCGTTGTCGAGCTCGATTATCGAATCGATCTCCAAGCCCGAATTGTCACGATAATGGCACAGCTGACCCCCCAGGCTCTGCGCGTACACATGCAAGTCGCGCGCCGCCATGGTCTCGAAAACGAACCCGAACGTGTTCAAATCGCTCTTGAGCTTATTCGGCCCCGCCTTCAAGCTTGCAGCCGCAAGGGAGGGGTCGGTAACGTGGCGTTTGGGCGTGGTTCGCAGGCGCGTTGCCGAACGCAATTCCGGCCGCCATGCAGGCTGCTCCCATATCATGTAGATGCGCTGCAAATAATCAACGTACGCGAGAACTGTCGATCGCGACAATCCGTTCGCATCGACGCTCGAAACGTCTTTCTGAATGGTGGACATGCTCGTCATGGTGGCCGTATTGCGAGATAAGGAGCGCAGCAGCACCTCAAGCTTGGCAGGCGAGTACCGCACGCCTTCAAACTCCACATCCTTGCCGCCGACGATGCTTTTTATGTATCGCCGTGCGATGAGAGCACCGTCCCCCGGATCAAGGCCAACGGCGCGGGGCCATCCACCGCGAACAGCCAATGCGATGATGTCGTCAAGTTTATGGGAAGAGCGCCCTCGTATCTTTTTCCCGGGATTGTCGAAAAGCTCCTCGAGCGACACTTCGGCCGTCGAGTCGCCCGACTCGAACAGGGTCATCGGCCGCATATCGATGCTGACGATTCGCCCGGTTCCGCTGTGCACGGTGTCCTTGAGAAGCGGTTGCGCCGAACCAGTGAGGATATACCGACCAGGCTCGGGCGCACGATCCACCGAGGCGCGTACCGCATCCCATACGCCTGGCGCAGCCTGCCACTCATCCACAAGGAGCGGATGGTCGCCTTGCAGCACGGAATCCGGATCGAGCCGAGCAAGTCGACGCGTCACGTAGCCATCCGAGGGGTCGGCGATGTACACCTCGTCGACGCTCTGATTGAGTCCTGCCCATGTTTTGCCGCACCACTTCGGCCCACGTATCTCCACGGCACCGAACAACTTGAGGCAACGCGCAAGTTCTGCATCGATAACGCGAGGTCTATACCCCGTGGGTGTGAGCGTCATGGAAATCCCTCCGAAACCGACGGCAATCAAGTATTTCGCAATGAGTATATCATACAAATAGCAAGTTACAAATCAGTCAAAAAGCAACTTGTTATCGCGCTATCGCACGTACCTTGCGCGGTCGCGGCGGTGGACGGTGGGGGTTTGGCCGATCACGGCCTTGAAGGCGGCGGTGAACTTGGAGGGGCTGTCGTAGCCCACGGCCAGGCCGATGTCGGCCACGCGCAGGTCGGTTTCGCGCAGAAGCGCGGCGGCGCGCTCCATCCGGAAGGTGCGCAGGTACGCGTACGGCGGCAGGCCGTACACCCCCTTGAAGCAGGTCTTGAACGCCGTGGGCGGCAGATCGAAGCGGTCGGCCAGCTCGTCGATGGTGTGCTCGACGGTGAGGTCGGACACCATGAAGTCGCGCGCCGCCTTCACCTTCTCCACCTGCGCGCGGTAGAAGTACGGCCGACGCTCGCGCACGGGGCCGGGATCGAGCACCTGCAGGAACAGCAGCAGCTCCAGCACTTTGAGCTGGAAGTACGTCGCGCGGATCTCGTCGGGCACGGAGTACAGCTCGCAGAAGATGTGCTCCGCGCCCGGTGCGTCGTGCATGATGAAGGGGTCGCCGCCGCGGCAGAAGCGATCGCGCAGCGCGCGCAGATCAACCGGGAACCCGCCGAGCGCTTGGGCGATGGAGCGCTCGGCGCGGGCGAGGTCGAAGGACACGGTGATGCCGCGGTAGTGACCCAGCGGCAGGACGAACATGCCGGTATGGCGGGAGCGGTCGTCTATCTTGAGGTCGCCGGACGCCACGTAGGAGTAAGCGCCGCCCGCGACGGGCTGCTCGATGCGCCCCTCGCGGCAGTGGTCGATGCACAGCATGTCCGGGCCGGCCACGAACCCCGAATCGTACGCGTCCAGCCGGAAGTCGTTGAACGAGAGTCCCACGCCGTCGAACACCTGGCAGAAGGCCATGGATCCCTCGCCCGTGTCGTTCTTCACACGGAGCACGGCCCCTCCCGGCCGCTCCTCCACGACGCCTTCGCCACCCGCCATCACGCACGACAGCACATCGCCCGCCTCGCCCATCGATCAGCCCGCCTCCAATTCGTACGCGAAATCGCAGCTGCGGCTGAGGAATTCGCAGTCGTGCGTGACCACGACGATGCAGATGTTCCGTTCAGCCAGCCCTTTCACCAACCGGCTTACCTCAACCATATGCCCGAAGTCAAGCCCGCTCGTCGGCTCGTCCAACAGCAGCACCTCCCGCCCGGCGAGCAGGGCGCAGGCCACGGCCAGCCGCTGCTTCTGGCCGCCGGACAGCGCCATGGGGTGGCACGCCTCCAGATGCTCCAGGTCGAGGGCCGCCAGCACTTCGTCCACGCGAGCCGCGTCGACGCCGCCCGCCGACAGCTCGCACTCCCCGCGCACGCTGTCGCTGAACAGCTGATGGTTCACGTCCTGCATGACGAGCGAGCACCGGCGGCGGCGCGCGCGGGCATCGAGCGGCTTGTGCATCTCACGCCGCGCACGGCGCGGGTGATACGGAACGGCCAGGAAAACGTCATCCCTGCCGAGGAAGTGGCGGTGGACGAGCTTTTGCGCGTGCTGCCGGGCGAGACGGTGCCGGTGGACGGCGTGATTATT
>OLQE01001660.1_pt1 | contig 11274 bp, 9 predicted proteins | sample 1643161 | NCBI WGS metagenome assembly OLQE01 (sample SAMEA3136650, study PRJEB25190) | human gut metagenome | reverse complement strand
GTAATCACCATTGCTTTTGCCGTTCCATCCAGTAAATGTGCCACATTCTCCCGGAAATGCTCTACGATAATCTCTACCTTCTGAGCGATGTTGGTCTCATGCAGATCAATAAACCTTGCCATCTTGCGTTTTGCAGCAATCGTATCCAGTTCCGGATCATCCTGAATCGACTTATTGATCCGGCAGTAGGTTTTCCATGTTGTATAGTTATCCAATACATTGAGGATATAACCTTCCTCGATCGCCTGTTTCATAGAATACACATCGTAAGATTCCTTATTTCCGTGCGCATTCAACGTGCCAAAAAGCTGAATCGTCTCCGGTTTCGGTGTTGCCGTAAATGCGATCATCGATACATTCGGCTGCTTTCCGCTCTTCCTAATCTCCTCGATTATCTGATCTTCTTCGGTCTTTTCCTCCTCTGTATCCTCATTTGTAAGGACATGCGTTACCGACTGCATATAAGTACCATCCGTAGAGGAGTGTGCTTCATCAATCAGAATCGCAAAACGCTTCTCTTTCAGATTACCGAGGAGCGCATTGTTTAAAATATAATAGAACTTATGAATCGTGGTAACGATAATCTTTGTGTTTCCGCCAAGCGCGCTAGCCAAATCCTCAGAGTCACACTTGTCATCCATCACCTTGACCTGACCACTCTTATGATCGATGCCAAGGATTGCCTCCTGCAGCTGTCGGTCTACAACGATACGATCCGTAATCACCAACACCGTATCAAAGATATTGTTGTTCTCACTGTCATGAACCGTAGCCAGAATATGAGACAGCCAAGAGATTGTCTCGGTCTTTCCACTTCCTGCTGAGTGCTCAATCAGATAATTTCGCTCCGAATGATGTATGATTACATCATCCATCACTCGCTCCACGGCACGCAGCTGATGGAAGCGTGGAAAGATCAACATCTTCGATCTCGCCTTCTTTCCGGTATCTGCATTCCTTGTCTCTTTGGTCTTAATGTAGATAAATCGCTCGATCAGCAGAAGAATCCTGTCCTTCGTCCAGACATCCTCCCACATATAGGATACATTAATCCCAGACTCGGAATGCGGATTCCCTTTACCGAAATCATTTCCGATATTGAACGGATTGAAGAAAGAGCTCTTCCCATTTAACTTGGAACAGAAATACACTTCATTCAGATCCATCGCAAATGCAGCGAAAACACCGACCATACTTTTCAGCAATCGTGTATTGGGATCCCGTTCCTCCCGATACTGCCGGATAGCATCCTTATAATTCTGTCCGGAGGTGTTGCTCTTCAGCTCCACCGTAAAAATCGCAATACCGTTCAAAAACAGCACCAGATCCACACGCTCACCCGGTTTATGATAAACCTCCTCCATGACCGAAAAGATATTCTGGTTGTACTTTGCCACAGCATCCAGATTCCTTGTGCTGTCCGGCTTTCGATACATCAGATCCAGAGACATTCCGTTATCGAATTCGATACCGTGCTTCAGCACATCAATCAGACCTCGGGAAATGAATTTGCCGTTCATGCGGTTCACTTCGGAATTGATTAACGCGATGATGGTTTCCTCGGTTCGATCCTTGTACAAACGGCGCAGTGCTTCCAGCTTGTCATGCTGGGTAGCTTCCAGAAAGTGAAAGAAAACCTCCGTATCCATCGCCAACCCAGCATTGAAAGCAGAAGATGGACGCTCGATAAAGCCGTTTTCCTGCACCAGATGATTGATAATCAGGCGCTGATAATCCTTTGTTTCCCGTAATTGGTCTGCTCTAATTGGCATAAGGCTCCACCTCATTTACTCGTTTTTTTCCTGTGACGTATTCGTAGATTAAAGATTTCTTCTGATTTTGAATTATCTCAAGCTGTTTTCTCTTAGCTATAGTAATTGCATCAATCTTCTCACACTGCCGATCCAAGTATTCTGCAATTTTGTTCTGTTCAGCCACAGGAGCAATCAGCCCCTCATAGTTGATGATTTTTGATATTATAGTCCTTGGCATAGCAGATCCTGCCATAGATGCCTGTATCTGCTCTTGTACATTCGAAGACTCCATCATGTACATATAATACTTAGGGCTAAGAGTTTCTGGCGTTCTCAGTATAGCAACAGAGGACAAAACAACACATTCTGTATCATCGATCATATATCCCACTCGTCCAGTCGTCGCTCCATCCTTAACTAATAAGATATCATCTTTATGCGGCCTACATCCTGATTTACAAAGAACTTCATAATCTGATTTAGAGATTTTCTTTGCATTATCATAATCAATACCCAATCCATGAACATCAGCTGCTGTTATATACGGGTAACCATCCAGCCCTGTTTCCGGAGAAACATGACTTCCATCAGTGATATGTTCAAAAATATATTTAAATCTCTTGATTGACCACGCATCTGGTATTATAGGAAACCACTTATCTGTTGTATTTTTCATAGCAGCCGATGAATGTACGCCATGTGTTACAGCTTCCGAAATTGTCGATTTTTTTAACATTTGCAACGCCGAAATCTGCTTCTCCAAATCCGTAATCACATCATCAATCTGCGCACAACGCTTATCCAGAAAGTCGGCAATTGCCCGTTGCTCCCTTTGAGGTGGAAGAATAACTTTGCATTCTTTCAATATTTTTTGAGAGACTGTGTATACCTTTACAGCATAAACACGTTTTCTAATCTGCGTTCTCCATGCGTCTGTTGTAAAAAGGTATGCCAAATATCGATTATCCGTATTATCCGAACAAAACGTAATTGTGTGATATCCCGCAAAAATCTCGTCCTCTCGATCAACATACACACAATTCCCGCAGCCTTCTAAATCCTCCGACGTATCGGCAAAGATGAAGTCTCCCTTCTTGACCTGGCTTGTTCTGTCCTTACGGTACCCATAATCAACATATCGAATTAGTAAATCCTTAATAAACGTTCCAGTATTATCTTTTGAGTGAACCTGACCATAGCTGATAACTGGAAGTCCTTCGTCAAGCAAATTGTCTTTCGTAATCGGTAACCCCTTTGATAAAGTGAATATGTCCTTAACACGCCTTGTCTCATCCCAATTTTCAGGAATTAGACCGATCCCTTCAATTCCGCTATCTTTCATCCTCGCTGCCATAATCACACCTCTTCATTCAAAGCTGCAATCTTTGCAGCAAGCCCTTTTTCGATCTCCATAAACTCTGCCAACAGATCATCGGACTTCTCCGGCTCATGATATTCATAGAAGAAGCGTGTGAACGGAAACTCAGCTCCCAGACGCTCCTTATTCTGTGCGCTGACTGCCTTGTTTTCGTCAAACTCATATCTCCAGATTGCATCCGGCACATGAGGATAGACCTCAGACTTCATATATTTCTCCGGATCCTCACTTAAAGTAATAATCTCCGTATCCTTCGTGGTTGGATCAACAACGATCTCTCCCTTTTTCCTCTGCACCTTGGCGGTTTTATCCATCTTGGACATTGCCATCGCGATACCGGTCAATCGAGATGTGGAATAACCTTCAATACCGTGCAGAATACGTTTCAGCTCAGCCTCAAATTTAGCATAATCGGTATAAATCTTATCGGATTGGTTGTCAGTGAGCGCTGCAATCACATCTGCTGTAAACTGGCGTCCCTTCAAATACTTCTGGTATTTCTTTTCCGCTTTACCGTCTCTTGGATTCATCTGCTCCAATTCTTCGAAGTCTGATTCATTGAAGATATTGGAATTTGCGGTAAAGTAGGTACTGGTACGCAGTTCCTCGATACGATTGACACTGATAGAGCCACTGCGCTGAAGTGGCTGATAAACTGCATACTCTTTATAAAGAAAGTCATCACGATCAAAAATCTTCACTTCCAGCTTGCACTGATGAGGCTCACCCACATCTTTTCTGCGTTCACTGGCATAGTAAGCCGTACCCTCCACAAACTATGCGTAAGCCTTTGTCACAGCTGCAATCTGTGTCTTGGAAATCTCTCTCCGCTTTTTACCGAGAGAACGTTTGAGCGGTTCCCACATATCGGTAGCATCAATCAGCTGTACCCTGTTCTTACGGCGTGCGTCCTTATTCTTAGACAGAATAAACGCATAGATTCCGATATCCGTGTTATAGAAAAGCTGAGAAGGTAGGGCAATAATCGCCTCCACCAAATCTTTCTCCAGCATCATACGGCGAATCTGACTCTCGCCGCTGGTGGTGTTTCCGGAGAACAGTGGGGAGCCGTTTGTAATTATGGCAGCACGACCGTTGTGTTCATCCATCTTTGCAATTGCATGCTGCATGAAAAGAAGCTGCATATCTCCGGTTGCCGGAAGTCCGGCAGCAAAGCGTCCGTTCTTTCCCTTCTTATATTCATCTCGAACTGCTTTTTCTACACCGTCACCTGCATCCTTACCGCCCCATGGCTGACCAAAGGGAGGATTTGCAATCACAAATCGCATAGACTGGTTCTCAAAACAATCTGCCTTCATTGTATCCTGGAAACGGATATTATCGGCTGACTGATTCTTGATCAGCATATCAGCAAGGCAGATAGAATAGGACTCTGGGTTGTTCTCCTGCCCAAATAGACGCACTGTTGCATCCGGGTTCATACGCTTGATGAAATCGTGTGTGGTGGAGAGCATCCCACCAGAACCGCAGGCCATGTCCAATACGGTAATTTCCTTACCTTCTCCGAAGATATCCGCCGTTCCCTCTGCCAGAAGAATGCTGGTCAGCATACGGATCACTTCACGAGGTGTATAGTGATCACCGGCCTCTGCATTTTCAGAGAATCTGCGGATAATCTCCTCAAACATATATCCCATCTTGTGTCCGTCGATGGTTTCCGGATTCAGATCCAGCTCCGAGAACTTCTTCACAACACCAAGAAGACGATTGTTCTTATCCAGCTTCTTGATCTCATCCTTGAACTGAAGCTTTTCCGAAAGGATATCCTGAATATTCGGCGAGAAGGAATCAATGTAGTAATTCAGATTCTCTACGATTGCCGGTGCTTCATTCAGAAGATTCTTCAGTGTAAATGTACTTGTATTGTAAAAAGGATAACCGGAGAGATGCTCCAAGACCTGTTGTGGTGTCTTCGGATTCTTGGCATATACTTCTGCCACTTTCTCCTGCCTTGTCTTTCCAGATGCGTCCTTGATTTGAAGGGCACACTCCAGTCTGCGGATAATAATCATCGGGATGATAACATCCTTATATTTATCTGCGTGATACGGGCCACGCAATGTATTGGCAATGGACATGACCATAGCAACTTCCTTGCTAACGTCAAGGGTGCTGTCATCCATCATAACTTTTGTAAAATCAATCTCTGCCACTGTCAGCACCTCCAATTTAGTATTCTGTGATATCGATGCCTGCCTGTAGCAGTCTCTCATACCGGTCATTTGAAATGATTACGGCAAGCGGTTTGCCGTTTTTCAATACAAACCCGGCTTTATCTTCTGTAGATATATTGGTAATGATTCTTGATGCCTGTCCTCTTAGTAAATCGGACATATTATAATGCTCCATCGGTTCTTTCGGTTTATTATTCGATGCCATTATTCAACCTCCTACTATAGCCAACTCTTGCTTACTCAAAGTATAGCAAAAAGTAATTACAATTTCCACTACTATTGTCACTGACATTTCTCTTGTAGAAACTAATTTTTTTGAAAACTTCTTATCTTCAGAAGATATAAGAATCAATACAAAATGCTGTATCTAAACTTATTTTCAGACCGATTTATAACAAAAGTGTGTCATTTCTGCTGCTAATCACGTTCTCCTCCTACAAAATATCCTCATTTTCTATATCTTTCCGAGATATGACAGTTTCTCCGTCCTCCAATAGAATAAACGTGTCAGGTAAAACCCAGATTCTATACGTGGCCACAAGAATCGATTTGCCTGAGGAAAACAAAAAATTTGCATTTCTCTTTTTGAGAAGAAAGGATATAATATGAATAAACTTAGAAAAGCCATCATTGATGATGGTATGAACCCAGAGATGGTGCACGGCGCCGATTTTGATGGATACCTCGGTATCCCGATCATTAAGAAACCAGATCACTACCTTATCCCAACCGATATTGTTCCCTTCAGTCAGAAGCATCGTGACAATGCATCATCAGTTGCCGTCGGATTTTATGAGATGGATACAGAATTCTCCGATGTTCTGATCTCTCCTGAATCCTACATCGATGAATTCTGCAAACAGCCGCTGATTACGCCGGAAAATATCAAACCGATCTTGACACCTGATTGCTCTTTGTACCGTGATGCTCCCCTCGCAGTTCAGATTACAAATGTGTATCGAAACCGTGTGATCGGATATTACTATCAAAGCAGAGGTGCCTATGTTATTCCACAGATACGCTGGGGAAATGAACTAACTTATACGACACAGGTTCTTCCGGAACCGGTTGCATTTCTCGGTGCGCAGAAGCACAGCATCGTTGCCATTGGAACATATGGCTGTTGTCGTTCAAAGGATGACAAATATCACTTTGAAGCCGGTTTATCAGCTATGATGGAGACTTTGGAACCAGAGGTTGTCTTAGTTTATGGTTCCATGAATCCGAAGATCTTTGATAAACATCTTCATTATGCAAGATTTATTTCCTATCCTGACTGGATCACCCGTATGAAAAGAGGTGACTGCTAATGGGTAGCGGAAGCAGCGGAGGATACGGTAACGGTGGACGAGGCTCTCAACCATATGCACCAACCTATCATGTTACAACTGATATGATGGCACGAGATAAAGCAGATTCGGATATTTACAATCCTTCCACCGGTTATTTCAAGAATCCTACGGCAATCAATCTTGAAACTGCAATCGATGGCAATCGTATCGTGTTTAATAACATGAGTGCGGATGGAACTATGACCTACGTGATGGATCAAAGAGGAAACATCATCTTTGGAAAACGTGCAAATCCTAATAATCCCAACAAGCGTGCACCTCATCCAACTTTGATTGGAGGAAAAGATCCTCAGGTTCAATGTGCAGGGATGATCACATTTCACAAGGGAAGGATTCTATCCGTAAACGACAATAGTGGACATTTCAAACCCAATTCCAAGTCTTTGGAAAAAGTCGACACAGCACTGCAAAAATTATACGAAAAGAATCCGAATCTTTTTGATAAGGATTCAAAGTGGAGGAAAAAATAATGTCAGAACAAAATTTAAAAAATATAATAAACTATCTTTTTAATCGATATTGGGATGAAGAACTTACAGAAAATGAGGAGGACAAAATTGATGAGGTCGCCAAATCTGTTATCTCCGAATATGGCTGGTCACGTGTTTATAAGGCCTTAACAGATTATCTTTATCAAAACTGTCATACCCCGGAGGAAGCAATCAATGCAGCCTGCAATTTCTGGAACTGTCGCTGGAGCGATCAGATCATCCCAAACCCTTATACCTTCCTCAGCTTTTTCTACTACAAAATTGCTCTGGACGAAACAACATATGATCAACCGGGAATTTTAGACAGCCTTGCCATAACGATTCTTCCAAAGGCCGGAATCAAGAAAGCAGATCTGATGAATGATCCATATTATTCACCGCTACTTGATCCCAACCTTCTTTCCATGGTTGATAAATGGAGAACCGGAACTAATCTGTTCAAATCAAACTAAAAACAAGGAAATCGTTTCCAACTTCAAAAAGAGATGGCAGTTTACGCCATCTCTTTATAAGGTTTTATCATCTTTATTTCTATTAATCCACTTCGGTACCGTCGCCTTCTTCGAGTCCGTCTCATACTGCCGTAATCTCGCAACCACACTTTCTCTCTTCCTCGGCTTTAGCTCCGACTTTTTCTTATCCTTAATCTTGTTATCAATGGCACGAATTGATTTCTGCACTTCAAGAAGCTTATTATATACTTTCTGCATCTGCTGAAATTCTTCCATATCTATCGCTCCCGAATGGCTTTCTGAAGGAGCTTCATCATCTCGCCGTAATTTTCCGGGCGGTGCGGGTAATCGCAGTCCATGCAGCTCAGAATCCCCTTCCCGTCCCGTTCAATCTGTACCCGCTTTCCGGGGCAATCCGGAAGGAAATACAGGGGGCAGTAGCAGAACAGGCAGTTCATTTCCGCCATTTCCTTGTGGCAGGGATAGTATTGACAGTCCCGGTTTTCGAAGTAATAAAAGGAATTTTTCATTTCTGTTCACGCTCCTCTGCCCACCGGCGGCATTCCCGGATGAACGCTTTCGCAAATTCCGGGTTGGACGGGTAGTACAAATGTGGGAAGCCCATCTGCTGTGCACCGTTCTCCACGATGCACTTCCACTGTTTGCCCGTCACCGGCTTCTCCGCCGTGTAGGCGGTTCCGTTATCGTCGCAGTCGTAATAGTGGTATTCATGGCCTCGGATGACCGCACCGCTCTCATGAGAAGTCAGCGTCACATACCCGAACCGGCGGCGTCCCTCGCTGTGAAAGCTCCGTCCGTGGTGGATGCCCGCCATAGGCCAGACCCGTCCCGACGCGTCTTCGATAGAGTCCCCCAGATACATGAATCCGCCGCACTCCCCGCGGATGGGAATCCCCTCCCGGGCCAATGCTCGTATCTCATCGATTAAGCAACGGTTTCCGCTGAGCGCCGCCAGGTGCAGCTCCGGATAACCGCCGCCGAACCACAGTCCACAAATATCCTTCGGCAGGTGTTCCTCCGCCATAGGGGAGAATTCCACCAATTCCGCACCCAAATCCTGCAGCATCTCTCGGTTCTCCCGGTAATAGAAGCAAAAGGCTTCATCTCGAGCCACGCCGATTCGGAGGGGTTTCGACCGTTCTCGGTACAGGTCTTCCCCGATTTGGGCATCCATAGGCCCCTCTTCTTTAGGAAATTCTTTCGCTCCCCGGGCAATTTCCAGAATCCGACCCACATCCACGTGTTGCTGGAAAAGCTTTGCCTGGGTCTGCAGCTGCTCTCGAAAGTCCTTCACCTCATCGGGAAGCACCAGCCCCAGGTATCGGCTCCGGAAGAAATCGTCTTTCCGGTTGGGCAGGCAGCCCAGCACGGGAATTCCCAGCTCTTCTTCGATGACCGGCACGAGAATCTCGCCGAATGTAGCGGATACTCGGTTCAGAATCACGCCGGCGATTCGTTTGCTCCTGTCAAAATCCAGAAATCCTTTCAATTCCGCAATAACAGAACGTCCTTTTCCGTAACCGTTTGTCACCAGGATAATCGGCGCGTCCAACGCCTCCGCCATATGATACGTGGACGCCTCTCTTTTTATACCGGCCAGCCCGTCGTACAGGCCCATCACGCCTTCCACGACCGCCACCTCTCCGGCGAATTCCCGACAAAAAATACTCCGCGTCCGCTTTTCATCCGTAAAAAACAGGTCCAGATTTCCCGTCGGTACCCCGATGACGTTTCGGTGGTACAGGGGATCGATGTAATCCGGCCCGCACTTAAAGGAACATACCGAAACGCCCCGCTGCTGCAATGCCCGAAGCAGACTGCAGGTCACCGTCGTCTTTCCGTTCCCGCTGCCGGTGGCAGCGATGACAATTCTTGGATATTTCATGGTTTTTCCCCTTTTTGCAATCTCAGTTCTTATCCCCCGGCAGAAGATCAAAGGAAATGATATTCACCGGATTTTGCCCTTGCATCAAGTGATACGCCCCCGCCTTCCGGCTTCGGCTCACCTGCACCTGACAGATTTCCCCCTCCAGCTCGTACTTTTCCATCAGCCGGGAAGCCTCCGCCAGAGTTTCCAGCGTAACGGTGTTCAGCACCACCCGAATCGTTCTCTTTCGATTCATCAGGTGCACCAGAATCTCCTCCAGGTGCCCCCCGCTGCCGCCGATAAAGACGTGGGTGGGATCCGGCAGGGATTTCAGGCATTCCGGGGCGGCTCCCCGGACCGCTGTTACGTTGGCAAAGCCAAATTTCTCAATATTCCGGCAGGTCAGATTGTACGCATCCTCCTTCACCTCGATGCTGTACACCTTCACTGACGGATCCAGCCCGGCCAACTCCACCGACACCGATCCGCTGCCGCTGCCAATATCGTACACCACCGCCGGTGCGGTGAGGTGCAGCTTGCAAATGGACAGCGCCCGCACCTCTTCCTTGGTCATGGGCACCTTCTCCCGGGTAAAAACATCATCCCTCATTCCCGGGGTGAGCCGGCGAGGCTGCGGGTCCGGATTCTCCACCAGCACCGTGCACAACCCCGGTTCTTCGAAATTCTCGCACGCCTCCGGAGGTAGCCGGAGAATCTGTTCCTGCGCCATTCCAAGATTGCATCCGATGTGACAGATGCAGTTTTCCCGATGCCGCTCCGCCAGCAGCTGTCCCATCCGCTGTACGTCCTTCGCACCGGAAGTGATCAGGAAGGTTTTCTCTCGGTGTGCTGCCCCATCCAGGAATTCCGGTATCCAGTCTTCTTCCGAAATTCCGTGGGTGCTGAGAATCTTTCCGTCCTGCCAGCAGATTCCCACCGCCGCCGCCAAGGCGGAGACGGAAGAAATGCCCGGAAGCACTTGTACCTCCGCTCCGTCCAGCTTCTTTAATGCGGGAACCAGGTTGCGGCAGCCGCTGTAGAATCCCGTATCCCCGGAAAAGAGGATCCCCGCACAAACCGTCTCTTCCCGAGACGTCTCCTGAAGATCCGAAAGAATCGGCAGGATGCGGTCTCTCGTATAGAAAGGATATTTTTTGTAATTTCCGGCAAAGGATTCCAGCATGCGGGGCGCCCCGAAAAGCACCTGTGCCCGGTCCAGCGCCCGCCGGGCCTCCGGCGTGAGATGGCGTTCTCCGTTCATGCCGATGCCCACCAGCACCACCTTCAATCGGGTTTTGCCGAACCCTTCGTCCCCCGCCGCCCGGGAAATATCTTCCGATGGGAACCGTTCTCGAATTTCCGAGAACACCCGCTCCAAGGAAAGTCCTTCCTCTGCGGCACGAGGCCGGCGAATGATAAAGCACGTCGCCCCCGCCTTCTCCGCCGCCTGAATTCGAGCGGCTTCTCCGCCGGTTCGGCCGCTTTCCTTCATCACCAGGATTTCGGAATGCGTCTCCTGCAGCATCTGTCGATTCATTTCCTCGGAGAAGGGCCCCTGCATGGCGATGATCCGGTCCCCCCGAATTCCCTGTTCCCCACAGATTTCCAAGCTTTCCACGCTGGGCAGCACCCGGACGTACAACCGCTCCCGAAGATCCGGATACCGGCAGAATTCCGAAAGGGTTTTGCTTCCGGTGGTGAGGAGAATGTTTCCGGCAGCAGACCGCAGTGCCCGGACGCAGTCCACGGTGGAATCAAAATACC
>OLQE01001658.1_pt1 | contig 11281 bp, 6 predicted proteins | sample 1643161 | NCBI WGS metagenome assembly OLQE01 (sample SAMEA3136650, study PRJEB25190) | human gut metagenome | reverse complement strand
AGTTCAGACGATGAGGAGTCCTCCTCCTAGCCCACAATCTGCAAAGGAGGATTATACTTAGATTTCCCGCGGCACCTCCCCGGTCTCCAGCAAGTTCAGCAGCTGCGCCTCGTCCAGCACAGGCACCCCCAGCGCCACCGCCTTGTCGTACTTCGAGCCCGCGTTCTCCCCCGCCACGACGAAGCTCGTCTTCTTCGACACCGACCCCGACACCTTGGCCCCCATGGCCTTCAGGCGCGCCCCGGCCTCATCCCGGGTCATGCCCGAGTGCGTAAGCGTCCCCGTCAGCACGAAGGTGAGCCCCGCCAGCACCTGGGGCACCTCCTCGCCGACAGCGACGGCCTCATCGGCCATGGTCACGCCGGCCGCGCGCAACCGCTCGATGACCGACACGTTGTCCGGCGTGCGGAAGAACAGCCACATGCCGTGGGCCACCTTCGGCCCCACGCCGTAAATGCCCGCCAGCTCGTCCTCGCCCGCCGCCGAAAGTGCATCCATGGAGGGGTAGGCCGCCGCAATGGCCTCGGCCGTGGTCTTGCCCACGTGCCGGATGCCCAGCCCGAACAGCACGCGCGCGAAGGTGCGGCCCTTCGACGCCTCAATGGCCGCGACCAGCTTCTTCGCCACCGTGTGCCCGAGGCGCACCGGCTCCCCGTCGGCCTTCACGCGGCCCATGTCCAAGCTCGCCAGCTCCTCTTCGGAAAGCGAGTAGTAGTCGGCCACATCCGCCACGCGTCCGCTCTCCACGAGTCGCGAGACGATCTCCTCCCCCATGCCGTCGATGTCGAGCGCCCCGCGGCTCGCCCAATGCAGCAGCCGCTCCAGCGCCTGGGCCGGGCAGTCGATGGAGATGCAGCGGAACGCCACCTCGCCCGGGTCGCGCACCACGGGGCTGCCGCAGCTCGGGCACACGCTCGGCATCTCCCAGATGCGCGCCTCGGGGCTGCGCAGGGAAAGCACCGGCCCCAGCACCTCGGGGATGACATCGCCCGCCTTCCGCACGATAACCGTGTCGCCCACGCGCACGTCCTTGCGGTGCACCTCGTCCAGGTTGTGCAGCGTCGCCCGGGCCACCGTGGAGCCGGCCACCACCACGGGTACCAGTTCCGCCACCGGCGTGAGCGCCCCGGTGCGCCCCACCTGCACGGTGATGTCGCGCAGAAGCGTCGTCTTCTCCTCGGGCGGGAACTTGAACGCGATGGCCCAGCGCGGCGCCCGGGCCGTAAAGCCCATGGCGCGCTGGCGGACGAAGTCGTTCACCTTCACCACCACGCCGTCGATCTCGTAGGGCAGCGACTCGCGGCGATCCAGGCACTCGCGGCAGAAGCCGCGCACCTCCTCGGCCGTGGTGCACAGCCGCACGTCCGGGTTCACGTGGAAGCCGGCCTCGCGCAGCCACTGCAGAAGCTCCCACTGGCCCTGCACCTCCAAGGCGGCGTCGTCGGCGATGGCGTACATAAAGGTGGAGAGGTCGCGCATCTTCGTCACGGCCGCATCCTTCTGGCGAAGCGACCCGGCGGCGGCGTTGCGCGGGTTCGCGAAGGGGGCGCGGCCCTCCTCCTCGGCGGCGGCGTTCAGCGCCTCGAAACTCTTCTTCGGCATGTACACCTCGCCGCGAAGCTCCAGCGTCTCCACCCCCGGGGCGATGGCACCGCGTGCCTCGTCGCGCAGGCGCAAGGGCACGTCGCGCACGGTGCGCATGTTCACGGTCACGTCCTCGCCGGTGGTGCCGTCGCCGCGGGTGGCCGCCCGCACGAGCACGCCGTCCTCGTAGGTAAGGGCAATGGAGCTGCCGTCGATCTTCAGCTCGCAGCACAGAGGCGGCAGCGAGCCGCCGCAGGCCTCGGCGGTGCGCTCCATCCACTCGTCAAGCTCGTCCAAATCCATGGCATTGTCGAGCGAGTACATGCGACGCTCGTGCACCACCGGCGCGAACTGCTCGCCCACATACCCGCCGACCCGCTGGGTGGGCGAGGAGGCCGTCACCAGCTCCGGGTGCGCCGCCTCTATCTCGCGCAGCTCCCGCATGAGCGAGTCGAAGGCCGCGTCCGAGATGGTGGGGGCGTCCAGGGCGTAGTACTGGTAACTGTGGTGCTCGATCTCGCGCCGGAGCGCCTCGGCCCGCGCCGCCGGATCGCTTGTCGCCTTCGCCAGTTCCGTCCCGCCGAACAACGGGTTCTGTTCTGCGTCCATGCCATTCGCCTTTCTCGGATTGCGCCAATCCTGTCTTTTCATCTCGGGAAATCGCAGGGCCAGTTTCGGGCAAGAATTTCGAGTTGTTAGAGTTTTGCCCTTCCCTCAGCTCCCCCTTCAAGGCACCCTATCGTAGAAATGCTGGGATTTTGCGGAAACCTAGGAGCGAATTCGGAGAAACAGAGCTTCCCAAAGTCTAACAACTCGAAATTTTCGCCAAAAACACGCCTCCGCTTCTCCCAGAGAGTCAATTGATCCTGCCGGGGTAACAAAGAGGCCCGGAAGCGTTTCCGGGCCTCGTCGGTCGCCGCGCCTATGGTATCACTGGCACGGCCGCAGTGCCGCCAAGTCCTCGCCTAGCGGGCATCGCTTCCCAAGGGTGCGACTCCCCAATGGGCGCGCCCCTCCTAGTGGGTGTGGGCCACGATGGTCGCCTGGGGCAGCGACACGCCGTAGACGGCCATCTGCACGCCGCGGGCCATCAGGAAGAAGCCCAAGAACAGCGCGAAGGTGCCCGGCCACAGGAAGAACGCGATACCGCAGAACAGCGACACGATGCCGGCGAACAGCACCCAGCCCCAGCCGGGGAGCACGCTGTGGAAGCGCACCGCGGCCACGATCTCGAAGATGCCGTAGGCCACGACGAAGATGCCCATGACCCAGGGAATCACCACAGCCGACGCCACGGGGTGCACGATGAACAGCACGCCCAAAATGATGTCGCAGATGGCGTAGGCGAGCGCCCAGCCGGACAGCCCCTCGGCCTCGCGGTACTTAAAGTAAGCGTAGGCGTCCACGATGCCCGCGGCCAGAAACATGCAGCCGGCGATGACGGCGATGCTCACCAACGTGAGCCCCGGCACCATAAGCAGCACGAACCCGATGATGACCAGGGCAATGCCCGCGGCGAACAGGCCCCAGTTGCGTCCTACCTTGATGTCCATGATAATCACAACTCCTTAACCCTTTGACGATCTGCCATCGCAGTGTGTTACGGTGACGATATTCATTCTAGAAGCGGGAATGTGAGAATTACGCCGCGCGCCCCTCCCGTTTCCGACAGGATTGCGCTGCGTTGGCGCTGCGTTTCATGAGGGTTTCGCTCATTATTTGGAAGGCGGGGAAAAGATGTCCGGGGGAGAAAGCGCGAACGACACGGGAGGCGTGAAAGAGATGGAAGCGACGCATGATACGAGGACAACGGAAAAGGGGCACGACCTGGACGTGGCCCTCAGCCGCAGCAACGCCGAGTTGGCCCGGCTCTTGCCGCACCCGGCCGCCGACGCCAACAAGTACACCCGCGGGCATTTGAGCCTCGTGGCCGGCTCGGCCGCCTACCCGGGAGCGGCCTGCCTGGCGGCCGCGGCCGGCGAGCGGACCGGCGCCGGCTACACCGAGGTGTTCTGCGCGGGGAAATCGATGATCACCGTGCGCGGCTGGCGCCCCTCGCTTGTGGTGCGCGACTGGAGAGCGTGGAAGCCGGCCAAGGCGCCCGCGCCCCGGCCGGGTCACCCGACCGCCTGCGTCATCGGCTGCGGCTTCGACGCGGCGGAGACGTCCCTCACCTCGCTTCTTATGGAAACGGTGCGGGGCTGGGAGGCGCCTCTGCTCATCGACGGGGGCGCCCTCGCGCTTCTCGCCAACGCCACCGGATTGCGCCTGGCCCGCGAGCGGGCCGCAGCCGGGCGCGCGACGTTACTCACGCCCCACGGCGGAGAGGCGGCGCGCCTGGCCCGAGGCGCCCGGGAGGCCCTGGAAGAGGCTGAGGCTGCGGCCGCCCGCGGAACGCGAGGCCCCCTGGAAGGGGTCGCGGACGCCCTATCCGCCGCGGGCCGCGCCACCCTGGCCGAAGCCGCCCCGGCACCGGCTGCCCTGGCCCGCGCGCTTGCCGAGGCCTACGGCGCCGTCGTGTCCCTCAAGGGCCCGGTGACCTTCATCGCCTCTCCCGACGGCACCGCGGAGATCATGGACCGGGGCACTTCCGCGCTCGCCAAGGCCGGCACCGGCGACGTGCTCGCCGGAATGATCGGCGCCCTGCTGGCCCAAGGGCTCGACCCTCGCGACGCCGCGGCCCTCGGTTGCGCCCTGCACGCCGAGGCGGGGCGGACCGCCGCGGCAGCCCTCACCGACATCTGCGTCGCCGCCGAGGACCTCATCACCTACCTTCCCGACGCCATCCGCGCCATCGCCCCCTAGGAGATTCGGGGGCCCGTACGCCCAGGCCCGCCCGCACGGGGTTCCCTGGACCCACGGCCCCGCCCGCACGGTTCGCCCCGGCGCCGTTCGCAAGGCACGCCGCGCCTCCCCTATTGACGAGGGTTAATAGCGAATCTCATCGTATTTGCGTCTTCAAGGCTTTATACTGGAATGTCATCGAGAGCAGAAAGGGGAGGCCGTGCACGCCGTCAAAGTCGACAGCCGCAAGATCATGGCCGCAGGCCTGGTCATCGTTGCCGTCTTCGCCGCCGTCGCCATCACGGTGAACCTGTTCTACTTGGGGCAGATCCAGTCCCTCGTGCGCAACACTACGACCACCTCGGTCATGGAGCTGGCCACCGCCCGCGCCCGCTACCTGGACGAATGCCTCACCTCCGACCAGAACTCCGTGAAAAGTCTCGCCCACTTCATCGCCGACATCACCCCGCAAGAGGCCCGCGACCAGGTGAAGGACTTCATCTCCACCCACGAGGCCGCCGCCGCCTGGATTCGCTCCAAGGATGGCACCACCTGGTGTTCCTCAAGCGAGACCGACCTGTACGATCCGGCCTTGGAAGACGAGCTGTTCGGCCCGGCCATGGCCGGCGAGACCGGCTCCTCGGAGATGTACCTCGGCCACGCCGGCGAGCGCCGCATCCTCTTCTACGCCCCCATCGTCGACGCGCCCGCCACCGCCGGCCCCGGGACGACCACCACACCTGCGGATCCCGATGACGTCCTCGGCGCCGTCTACGTCTCCTACCCCGCCGACGAGCTGCAGAACTCCTATGGCACTGCCTATTCCAGCGCCGGCGCCACCTTCGTCGTCGACTCCTCCGGCACCATCGTGCTCGACGCCAACCGCGGCGCCGACGAGGCGGTCCAGGGCAGCCTTTCAGCCCTCATCAACGACAACGCCGACTCGGCCCAGGTCTCCTCGTTGCTCGCCGGCATCGCCTCCGACACCTCCGGCAGCCTCGTCATGACCCTCGACGGCGCCGACCAGTTCGTCTTCTACACCCCCATCAGCGCCAAGAGCGGCTGGTCGCTCGTGACCATCCTGCCGCTTTCGGTGGTGGAATCCGACGGCACGCAGATCGTCGGCATCACCAACCAGATGGTGGCCGTGCTCGCCGTGGCCGTGGCCGTGGCGGCGGCGGCCATGGTGGCCCTCATGGTGTACCGGCGCCGCCGCGAGCACCGCTACGAGCAGTACATCCAAAGCGTGTACTCGGCCATCGGCGCCAACATCGACACCGCCATCTTCATCGTCGACCGCAAGGAGCGCCTCATCGAGGCCGTCTTCGAGAACACCCAGGACATCCTCGGCATTCCGGCCCGCGACTTCTTCGTCCCCAACGAGCTGTCGCCCAACGAGGCCTACACCCACGTGGCCGCCATCGTGCACTCCGGCGCCGGCGACAAGGCGCGCACCTGGGAATTCGAGGCGCACAACCCGGCGCTGGGCCGCTCGCAGTGGCTGCGCATGACGGCACGGCCCGTAATGCTCGCCGAGCGCGAGAAGACCATCTTCTCACTCACCGACGTCACCGCCGACCACGAGATCCGCGCTCGCCTCGAGCGCGCCGCCACCGCCGCCGAGGACGCCAACCGCGCCAAAAGCTCGTTCCTCTCCTCCATGAGCCACGACATCCGCACGCCCATGAACGCCATCCTGGGCTTCTCCACGCTCATCGACCGCGAGGCCGACAACCCCGCCCACGTGCGCGACTACAACCGCAAGATCGCCACCTCCGGCCAGCACCTTTTGGGGCTCATCAACGACGTGCTGGACATGTCGAAGATCGAGGCCGGCAAGACCACCCTGCCGGAAAGCGCCTTCGCCCTTTCCGGCACCGTGGAATCCGTCGAGGCCATGATGCGCCAGCAGACCGATGCCAAGAACCAAGTGTTCACGGTGGAAGTGGACAAGGTCGAGCACGATCGGCTCGTCGGCGACGAGGGGCGGCTGCGCCAGATCCTCATGAACCTTCTCTCCAACGCCATGAAGTACACCCCGGAGGGCGGCCACATCCTCTTCCGCGTCGACGGCTCCGCCAAGCGCCACGGCGAGCTGCAGCACCTGCGCATCATCGTCCGCGACGACGGCATCGGCATGTCGAAGGACTACCTCGCCACCATCTTCGACTCGTTCACTCGCGAGGAGTCGAGCCTCACCAACAAGGTCCAGGGCACCGGGCTCGGCATGGCCATCACGAAGAACCTCGTGGACCTGATGGGAGGCACCATCTCCGTGGAAAGCGAGTTGGGGACGGGCAGCACCTTCATCGTCGATCTGGACTTCCCGCCGGCCGGCGACGAGACGGACGGCAGCGAGGGCGACGACGGAAAGCGAGCCGGCAACACGAGCGGGACCGAAGGGAACGCCCTGGCGCACAAGCACGTGCTCGTGGCGGAGGACAACGCTCTGAACGCGGAGGTCATCACGGCCATCCTGAACATCCACGACGCCACCTGCGAGGTGGCGGCCAACGGCAAGGAGGCCGTGGCGAAGTTTCGGGAAAGCGCGCCCGGCACCTTCGACATGATCTTCATGGACGTGCAGATGCCCGTAATGAACGGCCACGACGCCGCCCGGGCTATCCGCGCGATGGATCGCCCCGACGCCGGCACCATCCCCATCATCGCCATGACGGCCAACGCCTTCGCCGAGGACGAGCGCCAGGCCCTCGCCTGCGGCATGAACGCCCACGTCGCCAAGCCCATCGACGTCCACGCCCTGGAACGCGTCGTAGCCAAGCTGTCTTAGACGGGCTTTTCGTGGAAGGCGGCCGCGGGGGTGCGCGAGGCGGTCGTCGTGAGGGCGGCCGCCTCGTTTTCGCTTCGTACGCCTGAGCGGGACATGATGCGTTGCACGAAAATGCGCGTTGCGTCGCGCTTGCGAGCAGCTGGAAGGGGATTCTGGCCAAAAACAGGCCGCAGACTGGCAGTTTGGACTTACTTTTTGGCCATCGTACCGTCTGTTGGGAGAGTTCCTTGTAGCTTCTTTGAGTTTTCCCAGCTCAGAGGATCGGAGGTTGCAGCCGTGAAATGAGCTGGGCGATGCCATTACAGCTAGCGGCCCGTTTTTGGCCAAAATGCGGTCCAGAGACCCTTCCAAATGCAGTCGGCGATACTTTTTTGGCCACAGCGCGGGAGGCGGCCCTCGCGGGTGCGAACCGCGCCGCACGACACCCTGGGATTCTACCCAGCCGCAGGCGCTCCCGGGAGGTCGTCCAGCAGGGCGCGGGCGTCCTTGAACTGGCGGGTGAGCTCCTCCATGGGGTCGCGCCGCCGCTCGGTGGCCGCCACCGACTCCTCGGTGATGGCCATGGCGCAGGCCACGGCATCGGTATGGGTGTAGGACAGCGAAAGGGGGATCTCCCGCACGCCCTGCTCGCGGGCCACTTCGCGGGCGCGCCCGGTGAGCACCACGTAGGGGCGCCCCTTGCTCGTGCGGCGCACTTCCACATCGAGCCAGCCGATGCCCTCGGAAAACCCCGTCCCGAGCGCCTTCAGCACCGCCTCCTTGGCGGCGAAGCGCGTGGCATAGTGCACCTCGGGATGGGCGTGCCCGTCGCAATAGGCCCGCTCGGCGGCAGAGTACACCTTCTCCACGAAGGCCGGCGAGCGATCGATGATCTTGCGCATGCGCGCGATTTCCACGATGTCCACGCCGAGGCCCACTTCCTCGTTGGGCACGTCCATGGCAAGCGCGCCATCGACGACGGCTTGGGATTTCTTCGATCGGGCCACTCCATCTGCCTTTCAGATCATCGGGGATACGCAAAGGCGCCGCCTCGGGATCGAGCGCGGCGCCGAAAGAGACTCATAGCTATTCGACCGTCACCGATTTCGCGAGATTGCGGGGCTGGTCCACGTCGCAGCCGCGTTTGACGGCCACGGCGCGCGAGAGCAGCTGCAAGGGCACGCTGGCCGTGATGGGCGAGAAGGCGTCGCGCACCTTCGGCACGTAGATGACGTGGTTGGCGTGCTTGGCGATTTCCTCGTCGCCCTCGGTGGCCACGGCGATGATGCAGGCACCGCGGGCCCGGGACTCCTGTAAATTCGACACCACCTTGTCGTAAACGGGACTCTTCGTCGCGATGGCCACCACGGGGAATCCCTCGTCGATAAGGGCGATGGGGCCGTGTTTCATCTCGCCGGCGGCGTAGGCCTCGGCGTGCAGGTAGCTGATCTCCTTCATCTTAAGGGCGCCCTCGTAGCTGGTGGCGGCCCCCATGCCCCGGCCGATGAACAGGGCGCTTGTCGCGTCCACCATGGCGTCGGCCGCCGCCTCCACCGCCGGATCGCAGTCGGCGAGGATGCGCTCGACCTGCTCGGCGGTATCGGCCAGCTCGCTGAACAGAAGCTTGATCTGCCGGCCGGTCAGCCGGCCCACCGCCTGGCCGAGCAGCATCGCCAAAAGCGTGAGGGAGACGACCTGCCCCAAAAAGCTCTTCGTGGAGGCCACGGCGATCTCCTTGTTGGCCTTGGTGTAGATGACGCCGTCGGATTCGCGGGCCACCGGGCTTCCCACCACGTTCGTGATGCCGAAGACCTTCGCCCCCTTCACGCGGGCGTCGCGGATGGCGGCCAGCGTGTCGGCCGTCTCGCCCGATTGCGATACGGCCACGACCAGCGTCGTGGGCGTGATGATGGGATTGCGGTAGCGGAACTCGCTGGCGACCTCCACCTCGCAGGGGATGCGCGCCCAGCTCTCGATGAGGTTCTTGGCGATAAGGCCCGCATGGTAGGAGGTGCCGCACGCAATAATGTAGACGCGATCGACCAGGTTGAGCTCGGCCGGCGTCATGTCCAGCTCGTCGATGACCAGCGAGCCGGCAACCAGGCGGCCGGCCAGCGTATCGCGGATGACGCGGGGCTGCTCGTGAATCTCCTTCAGCATGAAGTCGGGGTAGCCGCCCTTTTCGGCGACGTCGAGATCCCAATCGACATGGGTGACGTCGGGCTTAATGGGGTTGCCGGCCTCGTCGTAGTACTCGATGCCATCGGGGCGCAGGCGCGCCATCTGCCCGTCGGCGAGCACCACCACATCGCGCGTGGCGTCGATCATCGCGATGATGTCGGAGGCCACGTAGCTGCCGGTCTCGCCGCAGCCCACCACGATGGGGGAATCCTTGCGGCAGGCGATGATCGTGCCCGGCTCGGCATCGGCCATGACGGCCAGGCCGTAGGCCCCGACGAGCCGCGCGGCCGCCTCGGCCACCGCCGCACGCAGGTCGCCGGTGCCTTCGGCGAGCATGCGGTGGTAGGACTCCTCCACGAGGTGCGCCACCACCTCGGTATCCGTCTCGCTCTTGAAGACGTGCCCGCGGCCGACGAGCTCCTCGCGCAGCTCGGCGAAGTTCTCGATGATGCCGTTGTGCACCACGGCGATGTCGCCGGAGCACGAGGTGTGCGGGTGCGCGTTGGCCTCGCTCGGCTTGCCGTGAGTGGCCCAGCGGGTGTGCCCGATGCCGCAGGTGCCCGTCATTTCGAAGTGGCCGAGGGTGTGCGCGAGCTCGGCCACCTTGCCCTTGCGCGTGATCACCTGAATGCCGCCGTCCTGCTCCACGGCCACACCCGCCGAGTCGTAGCCGCGGTATTCCATGCGGGTGAGCCCCTCCACCAGGATGGGAGTGGCGCTCGCCTCACCGGTATAGCCCACGATTCCGCACATAGATGCTCCTTTATCGAAAGCGGGCGGCACGAGGCCGCCCTCACTCATTTGCCGGTTCGCTATTGTACCGAAGGGGCGCCGTCCCCGGCCGCCTTCCACGAAAAGCCCGTCTCGACCGCTGCCGGGTCAAGCGGAAACACGGGGGGTTCTGACCGAGCGAGTTCCGCAGCGAGCAGGACAGGACCGAATGTCCTGTCCTGCAGAGCGAGGACTGTCCGAGCGAATCAGAATACCGCGTGGTTCCGCCCTGGGAGGACGCCTACCCGCGGATCTCGGCTCCGGTGGCTTTCTCCACCTTCGACACGAGCTTGCCGTGGGCGCGCTCCACTTCCTCGCTGGTCAGCGTGCGATCGGGGGCGCGGTACACGAGGCTGTAGGCCATGGACTTCTTGCCGGCGCCCACGCGCTCCGCATCGCGGTACACGTCGAACAGCGCCACGGATTCCAGAAGCTTCCCGCCGGCCGAGGTCATCACCTGGACCATCTTCTCGTGGGGCACGTCCTCAGCCACCACGAAGGCCTGATCCACCGTGACGGCCGGGAAGGTTGGCACGTCCACGTAGTCGCGGGCCGGACGGGCCGCGCGCACGAGGGCCGCCACGTCCAGCTCGAAGGCCACCACGGGCGGCTCGGCCCCGAAGGCGTCGACCACGAGCGGATGAACCTCCCCCACCCAGCCGACGACCGCGCCGTTGGCCATCATCTCGGCGGCGCGGCCCGGCTGCAGCTGCGGGGCCTCATCGGCGGAAAGCGCCCGGAAGCGCACTTTGGGCAGCGCCAGCTCGCGGGCCAAGTTCTCCAGCACGCCCTTGGCGTCGAAGAAGTCGAAGGGCACCGCTGGCGCGTTCCACGCCCCGTCGCGCATGGAACCGGCCAGAACGCCGGCGAGCTTCTTGCGCTCCTTGGCCTTCTTGCGTCCCTCGGCGGCGGCGAACACCGTGCCGATCTCGTAAAGCTGGATGTTCTTCACGCCGCGGGCCTGGTTATAGGCCACCGAGCGCAGAAGCCCGGGCACGATGGACTGGCGCATGACCGACATGTCCGCGTTCAGCGGGTTCAGAAGCTCCACGGCCAGGCCCAGCCCCTCGGCCGGCAGGCGCAGACGCTCGATGTCGCCGGGCTCGGCGAAGGAGTAGGTCATGGTCTCGTTCATACCGCTCGCGCGAAGCGTGCGGTTCACGACGTCGAGCTTGTGCTCCTCGACGCTGC
>OLQE01001655.1_pt1 | contig 11299 bp, 10 predicted proteins | sample 1643161 | NCBI WGS metagenome assembly OLQE01 (sample SAMEA3136650, study PRJEB25190) | human gut metagenome | reverse complement strand
CGCCGCTTAGTGCTCCGCGCACTTGAAGCGGGGGAATGCTTATCTGCGTTCAAAAAGAGATTCCGTAAAAGGAATATTCTCCGTAGCGCCGCGTTCCGTCATACGGGATCTGCACAAAGCCGTTTTCCTTGTGGAGTGCACACTGGATCAGCTTTTTGGTCAGATCCGGGACGTCTTCGCGGGTAAGGGCCTCATCGATGTCGAGCCAGAGGACCTCACTGTTCTCATTGTGGTCGGAGACGGCGTGTCCGGATACATAGTCAGCAGAGAAGGCGACATACCAGTCCTTCTGATTGAAACGGATGCCGATGAGCTCCTTCGGCTCGACGACGATGCCGGTCTCTTCCATATATTCGCGCTTCAGAGCCTGCTGCGGTGTCTCACCCGGCTCCACATAGCCGCCTGGCACGATCAGACGGTTCTTGCCGACACCGTAGGTGTGGCGGGCCAGCAGTACCTTATGGTCGCGGATGACGATGCCGGTGACAGACTGACAAAAATGCTGCTCATTCATAATAATGACTTCCTTTGTTTTCTCAAGTTTTAACCGGATCAGGCAAGTCCCCTGCTTCAATTGTGCAAAGCAATAAGCAGTGGGTTGGGACTTGCCTGCGCTTTCTATACCTCCAGCACGACTGCCTGGTATCCGGCGAGGGTGAGCGTTTTGCCATCCTTTACGAGTGTCGGAAGGTTGTTGAGCACGACCTTTTTCAGCTCCTGCGGAAGTGTGACGGTCTGCGGCTCGGTCTGATAGTTGCCGATGACGAGCAGCGTTTTCTCGGAAGATTTACGGTAGTAGGCCATCAGGTTGTGACGGTCCTCCCATATCGGGATGCACTCGCCGTATACGACAGTCTCGGCGTACTCCGGATTTTTGCGAAGTGCCGTCAGCTTGCGGTAGTACTGGTAAACGGAGTCCGGATCGTTTCGCTGGCTTTCCAGGTTGATCCGTGTGTAGTTCGGGTTCTCCGTAAGCCACGGGGTGCCGGTCGTGAAGCCTGCATGTGCCTTGTCATTCCACTGGAACGGTGTGCGGGCGTTGTCGCGACTGTGGAGGGAAGCGACCTTCATTGCTTCCTCCGGAGTCAGTCCGGCCTTTATGGAGACTTCGTACTCATCCAGAGTGGCGATGTCGTCGATCTGGTCGATGGAAGTAAATTCCATATTTTCCATGCCGATTTCCTGTCCCTGATAGATGAACGGAAGTCCGCGGAGCATGACATTCATCGTGGCCAGCAGCTTTTTGCTCGTAGGAGTCACTTCACCATCCGGAATATAGAAGGAAACGCCGCGCGGTTCATCGTGGTTCTCGATGATATTCGAGAGAAATCCGATGTCGCCGATCTTTCTCTGGCTCTCGAAGCAGCGGTTCCGGTAGTCGTCCGGCGTGATGCGGGTCGCAGCATACCAGCCGAGGTCACTTTTACCGAAGGTCGTCTCATTGAAATCAAACATGGTAGAGAAGTAGCCGCCGTCGCCGATAAAGAGCGGAAGGTCACCCGGCTTTTCGTCGAAGACTTCGCCTGCGGTGAAAGCATCGTATTTGGCAAAGGTGCGGTCGCGCATTTCTCCGAGAAACTCGCCGACGCCGGTCGCTTCCTTGAGCATTAACTGTATCGGGGCAAGTCCGTCGTCCCGGTCTGCCGGATAATCCTTAAACGGAAGTGCCTTTTTGATGTTGATGATGGCGTCGATGCGGAAGCCTGCAAGGCCTTTGTCGAGCCACCAGTTGATCATGGTATAGATTTCTTCACGAAGCTCCGGGTTTTCCCAGTTCAGATCCGGCTGCTTTTTATGGAAGACATGCAGGTAGCACTTGTCCGGGTGTCCCGGCAGCGGCTCCCATACCGGCCCGCCAAAGTAGGAGCGCCAGTTGCACGGCAGCTTGCCGTCCTTGTAATCTTTGATATAAAAGTATTTGCCATATTTTCCGTCCGGATCCTCGCATGCCTTCTTGAACCACTCATGCTCATCGGAGCAGTGGTTGACGACGAGGTCCATGAGGATGTGCATATCACGCTTTTTTGCCTCTGCAAGCAGCTCCTCCATGTCCTCCATCGTGCCGAAGCGCGGGTCGATGTTGTAGTAATCCGAAATGTCATAGCCCTGATCGGCCAGCGGGGAGCAGTAGATCGGGGAGAGCCAGATGATGTCGACACCGAGCTCCTTTAAATAGTCCAGCTTGCTGATGATGCCGCGCAGATCGCCGATGCCGTCGCCGTTTGAGTCACAGAAGCTCTTCGGATAAATCTGATATGCTACTTTTTTATGCCACCATTTACGTTCCATTTTATATTATTCCTCCTGTATAAATATGTCGGGGCAGTTTCTTCAGAGTCCCTAACGGATGCCTGCGAATTGCTCCGCTGCGAAGCAGCTACCGCAATTCTACAAACATTCGAAATCCGCTGATTTACTACGTAAATCGCTACTTTCTCATGTTTGGTGGATCCCAGGTTTAAAAGCCTTATCATGCAAGCATGAACGGCTTTTGAACTTGTGATCCTAGCATCAGGTCAAATTATCTTAGTTAAGGACCACCCGCGCCTCGTACGGCTGCAGTACACCTGCCTTGTGCTCCTTGTAGTTGGAGATCAGCTCCTCGCTAAAGCCGTTTTCGAATAAGTCGCACGGCTGCTCGGTATCGGTGAAGTTGCAGGCAACGGTCAGCGTCTGGTCATCCAGTGTCCGTGTGTAGGCGTAGATCGTCTCGCTGTCCTCCAAAAGTCCGTGGAAGGTACCGTAAACGACGATCGGCAGGCTGTGGCGCAGCCGGATCAGCTTCTGGTAGTAGTAAAAAACAGAATCCGGATCTGCGAGGGCTGCCTCGGTGTTGATGGCCGTGTAGTTTGGATTTACATTGATCCACGGCGTTCCGGTCGTGAATCCGGCATTTTTGCTGCTGTTCCACTGCATCGGTGTACGTGCGTTGTCGCGGCTGATCAATTTCAGATAGCTCATCATTTTCTCCGGGGCGACGAGACCGCTGTCGACATACTGGTGATAGGCGTTGATGCTCTCGATGTCACGGTAGTCCTCAAGGCGGTCGAAGTACACGTTCGTCATTCCGATCTCTTCGCCCTGATAAATGTATGGGGTGCCTTTCATCATATGCAGGCAGGTCGCGAGCATCTTTGCGGAGACGACGCGGAACTGCTCGGAATCATTGCCGAAGCGGGAAACGACACGCGGCTGGTCGTGATTGTCCCAGTACAGGCTGTTCCACGCCTTGCCCTCGAGCTCATACTGCCATTTGTTCAGGATCGGGCGGAATGCGGAGAGCTTCGGCTTTTCATCGGACCATTTTCCGATCGGTCCCGGTACGCAGTCAACATGCTCAAATTGGAAGACCATGTTCAGCTCGGTCTGCTCTTTGTTTGCGTATTTTTTTGCTTCTTCGATCGTGACGCCACCGGCCTCGCCGACCGTGAGCAGGTCATATTTGGAAAGCACGCGGCGGTTCATTTCCTGCAGATATTCGTGTACGTGCGGGCCGTTGCAGACATACGGAGAAAAGCTGCCGTACAGCCCGTCTGTGACCGGGCCGTCCGGATAGGACGGATCCTTGGAGATCATGCTGATGACGTCCATGCGGAAGCCGTCGATCCCCTTGTCGCACCACCAGGTCATCATATCGAAGACAGCGTCGCGCACCTTTGGATTCTCCCAGTTCAGATCCGGCTGCTTTTTGGAAAAGCAGTGCAGATAGTACATATCGGTCGCTTTGTCATACTCCCATGCGGAACCGCCAAAGCAGGAGCCCCAGTTGTTCGGCTCCTTGCCGTTGACCGGATCCTTCCATATATAATAGTCACGGTATGGATTATCCTTGGACTTGCGGCTCTCGATGAACCATGCGTGTTCATCGGAGGAGTGATTGACGACGAGGTCCATCACGATCTTCAGATGATGCTTGTGCGCCTCGGCGAGCATGCGGTCAAAGTCCTCCATCGTACCGAACTCGGTCATGATATTCCGGTAATCGGAGATGTCATAGCCATTGTCATCGTTCGGGGACTGGTAAATCGGGGAGAGCCAGAGTACGTCGACACCGAGCTTTTCCAAATACGGCAGGTGCTCCGTGATGCCGTTCAGATCGCCGATCCCGTCTCCGTTGCTGTCTGCAAAGCTGCGTGGATAAATCTGATAAATGACGGCCTCTTTCCACCAGGCCTTTGTTTCATTTCCAATCTTCATCATTCTTACCTCCATAGTCGACTGCCCAGGCAGCCGCTGATACTTCTGAGTTGTGTCTGTTACAGTATAATTCTAAGTTACAGTATAATTCCAAAAGAGAGAAAAATCTACCTCAAAATTGACTCAAAACTACGTTATTTTGACTTCTTTGAGCGAATCAGGAAAGTCTCCTGCTTCTGTTGCACAGAGCAGCAGGCAGGGAGCCGGTACCGGCGCGGAAAATCATATATATCCTTGCTTTTTCACTATGTAGTTGCTATAATTTGACGCAGGTCGCGAAGCGACCGAATATCCGTTTGACGGTCAATATCACCGGTTCGGTGGTTGACGTTTGCAAAAAAAGGCAGAGAAAAAATGATCCGGGCTGTATCCCCAGGATATCGCGGCGGATCAAAGAGGACAGAATATGAATATAATTAAAGGCAGAAAGCTGTCATATGAATATCAGAAGCTGGACGAAGAGGGAAATGTCGAAGAGATGATCAGGGCCGTGGATGACGTGGATCTGGATGTGAAGGCCGGTGATTTTGTCGCGATCCTCGGACACAATGGTTCCGGCAAATCGACCCTGGCGAAGCATCTCAATGCGATCCTGATTCCGACCGAGGGGACGCTCTATGTGGACGGAAAGGATACGAGGGATGAATCGAAGCTGTGGGAGATCCGGCAGAGTGCGGGCATGGTGTTCCAGAACCCGGACAACCAGATCATCGGCACGATCGTCGATGAGGATGTCGGATTCGGCCCGGAAAATATGGGTGTGCCGTCAGCGGAGATATGGAAGCGCGTAGAGAAAAGCCTGAAGGCGGTCGGCATGTGGGAGTACCGCGACCATTCGCCGAATAAGCTCTCAGGCGGACAGAAGCAGCGCGTGGCAATTGCGGGTGTAGTAGCGATGCAGCCCAAATGCATCGTACTCGACGAGCCGACAGCGATGCTCGATCCGAGTGGCAGACGGGAGGTCATTCGTACGGTGCAGGAGCTGAATCGGAAGGAGCACGTGACGGTCATCCTGATCACACACTATATGGAGGAGGTCATCGAGGCCGACAGGATTATCGTGATGGATCAGGGCAGGGTCGTGATGCAGGGCACGCCGAAGGAGGTTTTCTCCCACGTGGAGGAGCTGAAGGGCTATCGGCTGGATGTACCGCAGGCGACGCTGGTGGCATATGAGCTGCAGAAAAAGGGTGTGCCGCTTCCGGATGGCATTTTATCGATGCGGGAGCTCGAGCAGGAGCTGGAAAAGCTGCGCCCGACATCCGCAGAAAGGACAGAACAGCATGGCAATTAAAATTGACCATTTAAATTATGTATACAGTGAGGGCACCGCATTTGAAAAGCATGCATTAAAGGATGTGAACCTTGAGATCCCGGACGGACAGTTCATCGGCGTCATCGGACATACCGGATCAGGAAAGTCGACCCTGATCCAGCATCTGAACGGGCTTTTGAAGGGAACGAGCGGAGCTATCTATTATAATGGAACGAATATTTACGGCGAAGGCTACAATATGAAGGAGCTGCGCAGCAAGGTCGGGCTGGTATTCCAGTATCCGGAGCACCAGCTGTTCGAGATCGATGTATTTACAGACGTCTGCTTTGGCCCGAAGAATCTCGGCCTTCCAAAGGAGGAGGTCGAGCGGCGTGCGTATGAGGCACTGCGGCTGGTCGGACTGAAGGAGGAGAATTTTAAAAAGTCGCCGTTCGAGCTTTCGGGCGGACAGAAGCGCCGTGTGGCGATCGCCGGGATCCTTGCGATGGAGCCGGATGTGCTCGTGCTCGATGAGCCGACCGCGGGGCTTGATCCGAAGGGAAGAGATGACATTCTGGATCAGGTGAAGCGTCTGCATGAGGAGCGGCATATCACAGTCATCCTCGTTTCCCACAGTATGGAGGATGTCGCGCGGTACGTCGACCGGATCATTGTCATGAATAAAGGACAGGTGCGGTTTGACGGCGTGCCAAGAGAGGTGTTCCGGCATTACCGCGAGCTGGAGGAGATCGGACTGGCTGCGCCGCAGGTGACGTATCTCATGCACGACCTCGCGGCTGCGGGCTGGGAGGTCGATGTGGATGCGACGACGGTAGAGGAGGCTGCGGATGCGATTTACCGCTGCCTTGGCAGGTGACTGGTCTGTCCGCAGACGGGTCAAGGTGCTGCAGTGCACAAAGGTGAATGGAGAAAATTATGTTAAGAGATATTACATTAGGCCAATATTATCCGGCGGATTCCGTCATTCATAAACTGGATCCAAGAGTAAAGCTCGCAGGCACGATGGTGTTTATTATCTCCCTGTTTGCTTTTCATTCTATAGAAGCATATATTGTGGCGACACTCGCGCTGGCAGCTGTGATCCGCATTTCAAAGGTGCCGTTTCGCTTTATGGTGCGCGGCCTGAAGTCGATCATCATGCTGCTTCTGATCACGGTCGTCTTTAATCTGTTCCTGATTCCGGGTACGCCGGTCGTTCATTTCTGGAAGCTGACGGTCACGCGGGAGGGTATCGAGACGGCGGTGGCGATGGCGGTTCGCCTCGTTTACCTGATTGTTGGCTCGTCCGTCATGACACTGACGACCACGCCGAACAATCTGACAGACGGTCTGGAAAAGGCGATGCGCCCGCTGGGAAGGCTTCACGTTCCGGTACACGATATCGCGATGATGATGTCGATCGCGCTGCGTTTCATTCCGATTCTGCTCGATGAGACCGATAAAATCATGAAGGCGCAGATGGCGCGCGGCGCGGATTTTGAGTCCGGCAATCTGATGCAGAAAGCAAAAAATATGGTTCCGCTCCTCGTGCCGCTGTTCATCTCCGCATTCCGCAGGGCGAATGATCTGGCGATGGCAATGGAGGCAAGAGGATACCACGGCGGCGAGGGACGTACAAAAATGAAGCCGCTTGTGTATGTCAGCCGGGATCATATGGCGTATCTCATACTGCTGCTGTACCTGATTGTGATGTTTATAGCGAGCCGGGTAAATGTGATTGAGACACTGGTGATGTCAGTGCTTCACTGGTAGAAACGGAAAGGGAAGCTGTCATGAAACGTGTAAAACTGATTGTCGCCTATGATGGCACCAACTACTGCGGGTGGCAGGTGCAGCCGAATGGCGAGACGATCGAGAGCATGCTCAACCGTCATCTTACGGAGCTTTTAAAAGAGGAGATCCATGTCATCGGTGCGAGCCGGACGGACTCTGGCGTCCACGCGGATGGAAATGTGGCGGTCTTTGATACGAATGCCAGGATGCCAGCGGACCGCATCTCCTATGCGATGAATACACGCCTCCCGGCAGATATCCGGATACAGGATTCCTGCGAGGTGCCGCCGGATTTTCATCCGCGTTTCCAGCAGACGGTCAAGACCTACGAATACCGGATCTGCAACCGCCGCTTTCCGAATCCGATCGAGCGGTTGTATTCTCTTTTCTATTACTGGGATTTAGACCTTGAAAAGATGCAGAAGGCTGCGTCCTGTCTGGTCGGGACGCATGATTTCACGAGCTTCTGTACGAAAAAGGAAGAGGTGACGAACCACGTGCGCACGATCTATGAGCTGGATCTGACCAGGAGCGGAGATATGATCATCCTGCGCATCCGTGGCAACGGCTTCCTCTACAATATGGTCCGCATCATCACCGGCACCCTGCTTCGGGTCGGCGGCGGGATGATCGCACCGGAAGAGATCCCGGACATCCTTGCAGCAAAGGACCGCGGGCGTGCCGGAGAGACCGCACCGCCACAGGGGCTGCGGCTCGTGAAGATCGAGTATCCGGAGTGGGAAGAAAAGAACCGTTAAGCCATCAGTTGCCCGTATCCATGGCTTCATAGTCCTCGATATATTTTTGCAGCTTCGGGAATGCACCTTTATAAATGAGGGAGAGCAGCTTGTCCAGCCTGCGCAGTGCCATCTGCATTTGCTCGGCTGTGATGAGCCGATCCCGGAACGCATCCGCCAGCTCATCCAGATCCACGACCCGCACGAAGCCGTCCGGGTAGACGATGACATCTGCGAGCAGATCAGTAAAGACATAGGTCTCTGTCTCCGGATCGTAGGTGTGGCAGATGATGTCACAGTACCAGCTGATCAGATTCCCGTCGTGGTCATAAAACTTGCTGACCTTGAAGCCGCGGTCTATAAAATAGCAGGAGTAGCCGTGGTGCAGCGTCTTCTTCGGGTGAATCGTGTCCCACTTTGTAATAATCACTTCCGGATCCCGGTAAAGTATCACGTCCTTATCAAGAAGCAGACATTCTTCTGGTATCACTCGTTTTCGGTATAATTTCACGTCACCCATCTGATTTCTCCCTTCCGGCCCGGAAGCCTGATGCGTCCAGGCTGTATGAATTTTGTATTTACATAGTCTTTTGTACACTGCCTGTAGGATGTCAGTTAAAATCTGTCGGCGGTCGAAAATTTATAATGAGAATAGCAGAAACGCGGCAGAAAGTCTATATAAAGATGCGCTTCCTGACACAAAAATTTGGAAAAACGGAAGAAAAAGAGAGCCTTTCCGAAGATGAGAGAAAAATTCATTTTCGGAGAGGCTTTTTGACGTTCTTGTAAAGCGCAGGGATGAACTACCTATGGCAAACGAAAGGATTTAATTTATGAAATCGGTGTGTATCATAATTATCAACTGGTATTTCAGACCGAGCTTCGGATTCCACTTGGCTATGAGAAAAAGACCGGGCAGGCGATCGCGCTTCCGCTCAAGCAGTTCGGGCTGCTTCGCGTGTTCAGCTCCGTCTATCTGCTGGCGAAGCGGTATCAGATATAGAAAAATGATTATGGATTTGTGAAATTAAAACACAAAAAGTTGCAAACAAGAATAAAAAGTAATACTATAAAAAGAGATATATCTAAAACAAAAAAGATCTTTTCGGAAAATAAGAAAATACACCAATAAAAGACCAATACAAGTGCGCACCCCGTTGCTGATTTTACCCAAACATGCTATAGTGAAAGGAGAAACGGATTGGAGAAAACCGAAGAAAGTAAGACAACACAACAGAATATTGACTTTGTTACATCATCGGAAGGATATCGCCCATTGCAGGATCTGAACCTGATTGATGACTATATGTTTGACATAGCGACGATGGACTTAGAGACATGCAAATCCATTATTGAGCTATCTCTGAACATTCGGATTCAGGAGATTCAATGGAAAGAAAACCAGAAGGTCATTCACAACCTTCCGGGGAAGCGTGGCATCCGGCTGGATTTCTATGTCAGGGATATCAATGGAACGGTCTTTAATGTAGAGATGCAAAAGCAAAATGATGGGAACTTGCCCAAGCGCACACGCTATTATTCCGCACTACTGGATGCGCCGCTTCTGGAAAAGGGAGAGAGGCAGTTTGATAAGTTACCGGAGACCTATATTATCGTGATTTGCGGTTTCGATTTGTTCAAAGAAGGCAGATACCGTTATCGTTTCCGCTATCACTGTGATGAGGATCCAGGGCTGATTTTGCAGAATGGCCTAACTGTCGTATTCCTGAACACAAAAGGAAGGGATGTCACTGGGGCAGAGCCGGAATTGATAGCGTTTCTTCGCTTTGTAGAGAACAGCACTGCGGAAGAAGCACATCTGTCCGAAGACCCGCGTATTCAGGAGATGTATAGAAAGATCAATACTCTGAAGAACAGCGAGACTGTGGAGGCGGACTATATGACGGCAGAAGAGTATAAGAGAAGGCTACAGGAAGAGGCAGAGGAAAAAGGGAAAATCAGAGGGGAAATCCAGACGCAATTAGATATGCTTCAAGTGGTGATGCGGAAGTTTGGAAAGACTGCTGACGAAGCAATGGATATGCTGGAGATTGCGCCTGAAAGACGAGAGAGTTATAAGGAGAAGCTGCAGAAAATGGCACTGCAATAATAGACAAATAAAAAAACAGTTGGAATACTTTGCACCGTATGAGGCGTAAATATCCCAACTGTTTTTTTGCGATTTTATGATGATGCAGAATTGCGGGAGCTGCTTCGCAGCGGAGCAATTCGTAGGCATCAGTTGGGGCAAAATACCTTTTGACCTCAACATCATTTTATGCGATTGCTTTTTATAGCTGCACCAGCAGCTCTTCATGCAGCGCTTTTTTCACCCGCTCGAAATTTCCATTTTCCGGACACTGGATCGATACGACAAGTCCGCTTTCTGGCAGGATGGTCGAGATCTGGCCGTATGCGCCGTCGGCGCGGTAGGAGTTCGGATAAGGGCTCATCCAGAACTGATAGCCATAGCCTACAGACCACGGATCGTCCGTCTTTGGGAATGTAAATTTTGGCGTGGAGACTTCCCTGACCCAGGCTGGATCGAGCAGCTGTTGGCCATTCCAGCGCCCGTTTGCCAGATACAGCTGGCCCAGCTTCATCATCTCGGTGCAGGTGAGGTACATCCCGCCGCCTCCGTTTGGATGTCCCTGCGGGTCATGCTCCCAGAGGGGCCATCCCATATCCATAGGCGCAAGAATTCGTTCATACAGGTATTCACCCATACGTGTTCCGACCGCCCGTTCCACCATATGCCCGGCGAGGATGCTGTCGGCGGAAGAATAGCAGAATTCAGTTCCTGGCTCTGTGAGCACCGGTTGGCTGAGCATATAGCGCTCGTAGTCCGGTGCGCCGACGCCGGGACGGCGGTGATTGTTCATGAGAAGCGCTTTTCCAAAGCCACTCGACATGCAGAGCAGGTGCTTTAGCTGAATTTTTTCGAGGCGTGGATCCGGATGCTCCGGCAGCTTGTCAGGAAAGGCATCGACCAGCCGGTCATCCAGATGCAGGACGCCATCGGATATCGCGAGTCCGACAGCGGTGACGGTGAAGCCCTTTGTGTGGGAGTAGATGTTGCGCGGTGCATTTGGCGCATAGTGCATTTCCCAGAGGATGCGGTGCTCGTCGCCCACGCTGATCGCCTCCAGCGGCAGATTTTGATTACTTGCATAGTGATGAAAGTGTTGCAGTTTTGCTTCTAGTGACATAGTATCCTCCTTCCGATGAAACAACCTATTATTATGATGGTATACTTTTTGTCCCTATGATACACGGATTGCTTCGCATTTCATGCTCTCGCAATCCTAAAACACCT
>OLQE01001650.1_pt1 | contig 11336 bp, 12 predicted proteins | sample 1643161 | NCBI WGS metagenome assembly OLQE01 (sample SAMEA3136650, study PRJEB25190) | human gut metagenome | reverse complement strand
TCGAGTAATACAATCTGAATATAGATTTGTTATCGCAAGATAACGTTGTGTCCAAGCGTAAGATACCCCGGAACCGTAAGGTTTCCGGGGTTTTTCTGTATTTGACTTGCTCATTTCAAAGGAGTCTCTTTTTGTGCCAAAGTAAAAAACAAGTCTACCGATCGTGCCGGAGGAGTGATACAATGATAAACAGAAAAGTTTTTGGAGGATTGAAATGAGGGTGAAAGAGAAAAAAAGGAAAGCAAAGAAGCAAACAGAAAAATGGATTGAATTATTGCCTTTGATTCTGATCCTGGCAGTGCTTCCCATGGTGGTACACTTGAAAATCGTTTCTACCGGTTTGGAAAACTATCCATGGTTTCCGGATGAGAGCAGCAGAGGTGATTTTTTTGCCTATTGGAGAACAAGGATTTTTCAGCTGTCAGCTTTGTGGATGCTGGTTGTCCTGATTGACCGAAGGATCATACGGGGAAAAAAGTGGAAAGTGGAAAAAAGCTGGATCCTGCTTGGGATTTTCATGCTATTGACCGTACTGTCAACGGTGTTTTCAAAACATGGAAGCTTTGCCTGGAATGGAATTGTGGAAAATTACGAGGGCGGAATTACGATCTTAGCCTATGGAATTGCCTTTTTCTATGCTTCGCAGGTAATCGAGGAAGAAAAAGACGGAAAGCTTCTTTTTTGGGCACTGGTTTTTGGTACAGGCGTGCAACTGTTCTTTGGGCTTTGTCAGCTTGCGGGTCATGATTTTTGGAGCAGCAGTCTGGGGAAAATGCTGGCAGCACCGGGGCAGGAGCTTTCATTTCGGTTTGGCGAGAGTAAAAAGAATCCGGTATATATGGCTTTTTACAATCCAAACTATGCGGCCATTTATATCGTGATGGTGTTGCCGTTGCTGCTGTATCTGGTGTTAGACAGCAGGAAAAAATGGCAGAAAGGAATCTGTATAGCTGAGATTTTACTCTTATTGGTTTGCCTGAAGAAGACCAGTTCCAGGGCTTCTTTTGTTACACTGCTTCTTTTGGTGGTCGTCTGGATTCTTTTCCGGATGATAAAAAAGCAGTGGTGGAAAGGATTGGGGATTTTTTCAGCACTCCTGTTGGCTGCGGTGGTCTTGCTTTTCTGGAAAAATCCTATCGAACGTTTAAAATATGATCTTCAGAGATTAGAGGTAACAGATGCCGGAATTTCAATCAAAATGAAAGGGAAGGAAATTCTGGTGAATGCGGACAGGGCAGGGGAAGAAAAAGCAGAATTAAAAATAACGACAAAAGATGGAACGGAAGTTTCTTTGAAATACTCTAAGGATGGTCTTTTTGTTCCAGACGATAAAAAACTGGAGAAGCTTTCTTTTGATACCTGGCAGGAAAATGGTTATCTTTACCTTGTGTTATATTATAAAAAAGAACCCTTTTACTTTGTTACAGACGGGAAAAACGGCTTTACCTACGTAACGCTTTATGGGAAGGCTGATTCTCTGACAGTGGCCGATGCCTGTGGCTTGGAGGGATATGAGCGCCTTTTTGGTGAGCGTATGTATATTTGGAGCAGGACATTGCCATTATTGAAAAACCATATTTTTCTTGGATGTGGTCCGGATACGTTTGCATTGGAATTTCCGCAAAACGACCAGCTGGGAAGGATCAACACCAATCGCAGCCTTTATGAGGAAATACTGACAAAACCGCATAGCCTCTATCTGCAGACTGCTTTGCAGACAGGAGTTGTTTCCTTGCTTTGTATCCTGGGATTCTGGCTTTGCTATTTTATCCGGGTATTTGTGCTATCGAAGCAGAAAGATGTGGGATATTCCATGAAATTTGCACTTGCTTTTTCTGTAGCAGGCTATCTGATCATGGGACTGGTAAATGATTCCATGACCGTCACGGCACCCATTTTCTGGGTTTTACTGGGAGTCGGTTCTGCATGGAATTTCATAGATCATGCCTGAGAATTGACTTTATGCCTTTGCATTGATAGAATGACAGATAAGACACAAAAGAAATCTGGAGGAAAAAGAACATGTACTATGTACCGGAAGGCACAAAAGTGTGCGGTTATTATGAATGTAAAAAGTGCGGGAAACGGTTTCTGTCTCTGCAGACGATGAAGCAGATCCCCTGCCCGGACTGTGCAGCGGAGATCGATTATGAGATCGGTCCGGATGAGACCATGGAGGAGGTCGTAGATACGGCTGTCCTTCTGGAAAAGGTCGAGGGAGAAGAAGAGGTGATCCGGATGGATGCGCTTTTAAGCCTTGCTGTCACAGGCGGAGACTATAACTGGATCTAAAGGAGGAATGAGATGCAGCGCTTTCGCCCGGCATATTATGAAACATTTGTCTGTATGGCAGACCGGTGTCCGAGGACCTGCTGTCAGGAATGGAAAATCTATGTAGATGAGAAAACAGAGAAACAGTGGGAGAACCTTACTCCGCCGCAGGAGGTCATGCCACAGAAGACAGCTTTAAGTGATTATATTGTAAACAAGGAAGGAAGCAGAGTCATTCATCTGGATCAGGCACAGCGTTGCCCCTTCCTGAATGGAAAAAAACTCTGCAGCCTTGTATGCACGTACGGGGATATGGTACTTTCCGAAACCTGCCGGGTCTTTCCGAGAGAGGTTCATGTTTTTGAGGATCATGAAGAAGAGACACTGATGCCCTGCTGTCCGGCTGTGATTGATCTTTGGGAGAAAGGAGAACCGGGTTTTCCTTCGATTCCGGGAGATGAGGATGATTTCTACCTGGCTCTCAGAAAAGAAATCATGAAGCTTCTGGAGCATACGGAGCAGACTCTGGAGGAAGGGCTTCTGGAAGCTTCGTATATCCTGCTGGAGCTTGGAAAAAAGAAAAAGCCGGGGCAGGCTGATGTGAAGGACTGCTTTTCGGAAGAGACCAGAACAGAACTTTTAAAAGCCATAAGAAGAGTAGAGATATCAGCAGAAGATACGGTGCTGGAGTGCAATGAACTTTTACAGGATCTGGCTGTTAATTATAGGGCGGAAGGGCTTTATGAAGATTTTCTGGAGCCGCTGCTGATGTTATCCGAATCCATTTCAGAGGGCGAACAGGATGAGGTGTTGGCAGAAAAATGGAAGGCATTTCAAAAGGAGTGGAAAGACCGGGAATCTTTGATCCGGAACTTTCTGCTCAATGAGATCTTTTCTGATCTGTTATCTTTGGAAACAGACATTGAGAATATACTTCTTCGCCTGGAATGGATCACGCTGGAGTACGTCGGGATCCGTCAGAGTGTATTTCTTCGATGGCTTCTGGAGGGGGAAGAAAAAATCTCCTATGAGTCTTTCCGTGATGCCATCGTGGTATTGACCCGGATGACCGGTTATGAGGAAGAAGATATCCTGGAATATCTGGAAAACAGCTTTCAGTCACCGATATGGGAATGGGGCTATTTTGCCTTACTTCTTTCTTCTGGAATAGAAGGATAAAGAAAAAGCAGCTTCGCGGGAAAAATCCCCGTTGAAGCTGCTTTTAAGTTGCACCTTTCGAATGTTCATTTTACGCAGGGGAGTTTATCAGCTGAGCGCGGGATCATATGCGTCGATGCAGGCTGTGAGGGCTGAAAAACGACCGGCATAGACCTCTGTGAGCAGAGCATTGGTGATGTGCAGGGCCTTGTGAAGATCATCCAGGCTTAAAAGACCGGTTTCATTGGCTTCAGAAAGCTCATCCAGATCCACAACCTTGACCTGGCCATCCGGATAAACCAGTACATCAGCCAGAAGATCGGTAAAGACATAGGTATCGGTGGCTTTATCGTAGGAGTGGGTAACAATGTCACAGTACCAGCAGATCAGGCTGCCGTCGGCTTTATAAAACTTGCTGACTTTGATGCCTTTGTCAAGAAAATAGCAGGAAAAACCATGGTGCAGGTCTTTTTTCGGCCGTAAGGTATTCCATCGGGTGATGATCTTTTTCTCATCGCGGTAAAGAAGTTCGTCATCCTTTAAAAGGATACACTCTTCAGGAATGAGGCGTTTGCGGTACAGGATTGGTCTTTTCATGGGAAACACTCCTTTCATCATTCCGGACCAGGGTCAGAGAATCATATTCCACAAACTCCTGGTGAGGTGATTTTCTTTTGTAATAGGAAAGATTAATGGAATCCGGATCATCCAGGCTGAGAAACTGGCTGGGTGTGTATCCGGTGATTTCCTTGAATACCCGGTTGAAGGTCCGGATATTGTTGAAGCCGGAAGAAAGAGCGATATCCAGTACACGGTTTCCGGATATTTTAAGCTCTGTTGCGGCATGCTCCACACGGATCATATTCAGGTAGGTGACGAAGTTGATGCCCATAAGGCGTTTGAAAACCCGGGAAAAATAACTTTCACTGAAGTTCATTTTTTCAGCGGCGAAGGAGAGGGTGATGTCCTCACTGTAATGACTGTCCATATAGGCCAGAAGCTGCTGCATTTCTTCCAGCATATGAGAACGCCGATTCCGTGAAGTGTCCATGGCTTCTCTTGGAAGAACACGCCGCAGACGGTACCAGAAAGAGCGGAGGGAGGCGGTGACGATTTCCTGATAGTAAGGCTTCTGCTCCTGAAGCTCCGTATGGGCTGTGTCAAAAAGAGAGGCGAGCTCTTCGGCAAGTCCGCAGTTTTTCAACATTTCCGATGAAATGAGTGGATGCGCATAATTGGAGTGGCGGTAAAGCGGACTGATCACACTTGGATCAAAAATAAGAAAATCCAGCTCATTTTTCATCTCTGAGGAATCGCTGTAGTGGAAGTCACCGGTGTCAATGAGGACCAGGTCTCCTGCCCTGGCAGTGAAATTGTGTTCATTGATGCAAAAACGGGCAGATCCGGAACGCAGGTAGATCAGCTCGATCTCCTGGTGCCAGTGGGCCAGGAAGCTGATATTGGTATAGGCACATTGCCATACCATGAAATCAGACCGGTAATTCCGGACTTCGTGAAATGCTTTCATATGAACTCCTTTCCGTGGAATAAAGGATGGCAGAGCAGCCATCGCTTTTGTTACGATACAGTATAACGAAAAGGACAAAATTTGTCTATATCCGAACAGAAAATTACGTGCATTTTTTCCAAGACTGTTGTATAATTGGTACATAATGAAAAGGTTTTTTGAAAAACTATTGTCCAAAACGCTTAAAAACAAATGGAGGTAAGAAAAATGGCAGAAAGCAGATTAATTGGTGGATATCCGGTAATCGGTATCAGACCGACCATCGACGGACGCCGTGGTCCTTTAAAAGTACGTGAGTCTCTGGAAGAGCAGACCATGAACATGGCAAAAGCCGCAGCAAAATTATTTGAGGAGAATATCCGTTATTCCAACGGAGAGCCGGTAAAAGTAGTGATTGCAGACACCACCATCGGACGTGTGCCTGAGAGTGCAGCCTGTGCTGAGAAGTTCCGCAAAGAAGGCGTTGATATTACTCTGACGGTAACTCCCTGCTGGTGCTACGGTGCTGAGACCATGGATATGGATCCCCAGACCATCAAAGCTGTATGGGGCTTTAATGGTACAGAGAGACCGGGTGCTGTATATCTGGCATCTGTTCTTGCTACTCATGCACAGAAAGGTCTTCCGGCTTTCGGTATCTACGGTCATGACGTACAGGAAGCGGATGACAGCAGTGTTCCTGAGGATGTTCAGGAGAAACTTCTCCGTTTCGGCCGTGCAGCAGTTGCAGCTGCAACCATGAGAGGAAAATCCTATCTGCAGATCGGTTCCGTTACCATGGGTATCGGTGGATCCATCATTGATTCTGATTTCATCGAGTCCTATCTTGGAATGAGAGTAGAGTCCGTAGATGAGGTAGAAATTATCCGTCGTATGAGCGAGGGCATCTACGATGAGGCAGAGTTCCAGAAAGCACTTGCATGGGCAAAAGAAAACTGCAAACTCGGCTTCGACAAGAACCCGGAATTCCTGCAGAAGAGCGATAAAGAGAAAGAAGAGCAGTTCGAGTTCGTTGTAAAGATGGCTGTTATCGTAAAAGACCTGATGAACGGTAACAAGAATCTGCCGGAAGGCTGTGAGGAAGAGGCTGTTGGTCACAATGCGATCGCAGCTGGTTTCCAGGGACAGAGACAGTGGACAGACTTCTATCCCAACGGTGACTTCGCAGAGGCAGTTCTGAATACTTCCTTTGACTGGAATGGTGCCCGTGAGCCGTACATCCTGGCTACTGAGAATGACGTTCTCAACGGTCTTGGTATGCTGTTCATGAAACTTCTGACCAACCGTGCACAGATGTTCGCAGATGTCCGCACCTACTGGAGCCCGGAGGCTGTTAAGAAAGCTACCGGTTATGACCTTGAGGGTGTTGCAAAAGAGAGCGGCGGATTCATTCACCTGATCAACTCTGGCGCATGCTGTCTGGATGCCAGCGGTGAGGCGAAAGATGAGAACGGTAATGGCGTAATGAAAGAATGGTGGAATGTAACCGAGGAAGACCAGAAGGCTATCCTGGATGCTACTACCTGGAACGCAGCTGACCTCGGATACTTCCGTGGCGGCGGATACTCCAGCCGTTTCCTGACGGTTGCTGAGATGCCGGCTACCATGATCCGTCTGAATCTGGTGAAAGGCCTTGGACCGGTTCTGCAGATCGCAGAGGGCTGGACCGTAAATCTGCCGGATGAGGTTTCCGATAAACTCTGGAAACGTACCGACTATACATGGCCCTGCACCTGGTTTGCACCGCGTTGCGACGGCAAAGAAGGTCCGTTCAAGACTGCTTATGATGTTATGAATAACTGGGGCGCAAACCACGGCGCTATCAGCTATGGCCACATCGGTGCAGATCTGATCACTCTTTGCTCTATGCTCCGTATTCCGGTTTGCATGCATAACGTTCCGGAAGAGAAGATCTTCCGTCCGGCTGCATGGAACGCATTTGGAATGGACAAAGAGGGTGCTGATTTTAGAGCCTGCAAAAACTATGGTCCGCTGTACAAGTAATTACTGAAACTGATAACTGCCGTCCGGGGTATAAAAGCCCCAGGCGGCAGTTTTTTGCATACAAAAAGAGCTTTCCGCAAGCGGAGGCGGAAAGCTCTTTTTGTGTGAGAAGACGGTAGGAAGAGAGGTGTAAGGACACCTTTCTGCCTAACAGGACAGGATGTTTTTGGCATCCTTGATATAATTGTCCACGTCCTCTTTGGTGATGACTTCCTGGGAATCCCAGCGGCAGGGATGTCCGATACCTAAAACACGGCGCTCTTTTCGGTAGTACTCTTCGACTTCCTTTGATTCAAAATGCAGTTCTGCCATAAGATCCATCTCCTTTTTTTGATTCACTGAACTGTTTGGAATAATTTCATTTTATCACTCCTGGTTGAGATTGGAAAGATATTTTTTGGTGTCTGGTTGTAATTTATCTGAAAATATAGTAGAATCAGTTTAAAATCTGCGAAGCAGAAAGAGAGGAGGAGAAAAAATGGAAACAACGTCCATCTGCTGGCTGGTAGTGTTTATTCTGCTGATCCTGATCGAGCTTGCGACTATGGGTCTGACAACTATCTGGTTTGCGGGCGGCGCCGTGGCTGGATTTGTAGCCTCCATGCTTGGTGCGAACGTAGTGATTCAGGCAGCTGCATTTTTTGCGGTATCCATCCTGCTGTTGTTTTTCACCAGGCCATTTGCAGTTCGCTACATCAATTCCAATAAGACGAAAACAAATGTGGACGGATTGATCGGACAGGAAGCACTGGTACTGGAAGAAATTAATAACATCCGTGAGACCGGATGTGCCAGGCTGGAAGGAAAAGAATGGACTGCCAGAAGTATGAATGATACGGTGATCCCGAAAGACACGGTGGTGACCGTAGAAAGGATTGAAGGAGTCAAACTGATTGTCAAAGCAAAATAGGAGGAAAAAATAATGAATGAAGCATTGATAGGACCGATTCTGATCGCGATCATCCTGATCGTTGCGCTTATGATCCTGGTTTCCTGTATTAAGATTGTACCCCAGGCTACGGCTATGGTCGTGGAGAGATTGGGTGGTTACAAATGTACCTGGTCTGTGGGTCTGCATCTGAAAGCCCCCTTTATTGACCGTGTAGCCAAACGAGTTGTGTTGAAAGAGCAGGTTGTGGATTTTGCTCCCCAGCCCGTTATTACAAAAGATAATGTAACCATGCGGATCGATACTGTGGTGTTCTTTCAGATTACAGATCCCAAACTTTTTGCCTATGGTGTGGAGAATCCGATCATGGCGATCGAAAACCTGACAGCCACCACTCTTCGAAACATCATCGGAGATCTGGAACTGGATCAGACACTGACCTCCCGTGAGACTATTAATACAAAAATGAGAGCGTCTCTGGATATTGCCACGGATCCCTGGGGCATCAAGGTAAACCGTGTGGAACTGAAAAATATCATTCCGCCGGCTGCGATCCAGGACGCCATGGAGAAACAGATGAAGGCAGAGCGTGAACGCCGTGAAGCGATCCTGAAAGCAGAAGGAGAGAAGAAATCCACGATCCTGGTTGCGGAAGGTAAAAAAGAATCTGCGATTCTGGATGCAGAGGCGGAGAAACAGGCTGCGATCCTGAGGGCAGAGGCACAGAAAGAGAAGATGATCCGTGAGGCAGAAGGTCAGGCAGAAGCAATTCTTAAAGTGCAGCAGGCGAATGCCGATGGTATCCGTTTCCTGAAAGAGGCAGGAGCCGATCAGTCTGTACTGGCACTGAAGAGCCTGGAAGCACTTGCAAAGGTGGCAGACGGCAAAGCAACGAAGATCATTATCCCGTCCGAGATCCAGAATGTGGCCGGACTGGTCAAATCCGTAACGGAAGTTGCAAAAGATGTGACAGAATAAGGATAAACAGAAAGGACGTTCAAGAAAACGAACGTCCTTTTGTAAATCATTACTTTACGAATTTACCAAAACGCGGTATGATAAGTCAACAGATAGGCCTAAACCAGATACAGCAGATAGAAAGGAATGATTATCATGAATTTAAAAGGTCGCAATTTTTTGACATTAAAAGATTTTACTTCAGAAGAGATCGAGTATCTCATTGATCTTTCAGCTGAACTGAAAGCAAAGAAAAAACAGGGGATCGTAGATCAGCGTTTCCTTGGAAAAAATGTAGCACTGATCTTTGAAAAGACCAGTACCAGAACCCGTTGCTCCTTTGAAGTTGCTGCTCATGATCTTGGCATGGGAACGACCTATCTGGATCCGAAAGGTTCTCAGATCGGAAAAAAAGAGAGTATTCCGGATACCGCAAGAGTTCTCGGAAGAATGTATGACGGCATTGAGTACCGTGGCTTTGGTCAGGAAATTGTGGAGAGTCTGGCAGAGCATGCCGGTGTGCCGGTATGGAATGGGTTGACCAATGAGTATCATCCGACCCAGATGCTGGCAGATATGCTGACCATCCGTGAGCATTTCGGCCGCCTGAAGGGAATAAAGCTGGTGTATATGGGTGATGCCCGTTATAATATGGGAAATTCACTGATGATCGTCTGCAGTAAACTGGGATTGGATTTTGTCGCCTGTACGTCAAAGAAATACTTCCCCAATGAGGAACTGGTAAAACAGTGTCAGGAGTATGCCAAAGCTTCCGGGGCAAGTATTACGCTTACGGAAGATGTGAAAGAAGGAACCAGTGGCGCAGATGTTATCTATACAGATGTGTGGGTGTCCATGGGTGAGCCGGATGAAGTATGGGAGGAGCGTATCAACGATCTGACTCCGTACAAGGTGACCTCTGGAGTTATGAAAAATGCCGGTGAACAGGCAATTTTCCTGCATTGTCTGCCTGCCTTCCATGATTTGAAGACACAGATCGGAAAAGAAATGGGCGAGCGTTTCCATCTTACAGATATGGAAGTAACGGATGAAGTTTTTGAATCACCGCAGTCCAAAGTATTTGATGAAGCAGAAAACCGTATGCATACCATCAAAGCAGTGATGGTAGCCACTCTTGGGGAGTGATGAAATGAATGAAAAATAAGAAAAAAACCAGTACCTGTGATGTGGAAGTGTGTGCCCTTTTTGCAGGCGTGCTTCTGATCCTGTGTTTTTTTCTGATGGTCTTTGACAGGAAAGCAGCATCGATTTTTATGCCTCTCGTTATCGTTATGGGCGTGATCCTGAACAGTGCGGCTGCCAGAGAAAGATATCGCAGGGAAAAAACAGTATCGGCTCTCTTTTTTACGGCTGTGTCCGTAGTGCTTCTTCTGCTGCTTGTGCTGCGTCTGTTTTTACGGAGATAAGTATTTATGAAAAGTAAAATTTTGGAAATCCTCCGAAAAAAGGATACGTATGTATCCGGACAGGAGCTTTCTGAACGGTTTGGAGTTTCCAGAACCGCTGTCTGGAAGGCGATCCATCAGCTGGAGGAGGAAGGTTACCGGATCGAAGCGGTTCCAAGAAAGGGATATCATATGGTTGAGATACCGGATGTTGTCAGCAAAGAGGAGATTCTGAGCCTTCTGGACACGAAATGGGCAGGAAAAAATCTGGTTTGTGTGGAATCGGTGGATTCTACCAATAACCTGGCAAAACAGCTGGCAGAGCAGGGGGCACCGGAGGGAACCCTGGTGGTTGCCGACGAGCAGACCGGAGGCAAAGGCCGAAGAGGCCGTTCCTGGTGTACACCGAAAGGAAGCGCCATTGCCATGACGATTGTTTTGCGTCCGGATATCCGTCCGGAGCTTGCATCTATGGTAACACTGGTGATGGGACTTTCTGTAGCGAAAGCCATTGAAAGTCTTTATCCTGTTTCTGTGGGAATCAAATGGCCAAATGATGTAGTGGTCAATGGGAAAAAAATCTGCGGTATCCTGACGGAAATGAGCGCGGAGATGACAGGGATCCATTATCTGGTCATCGGAACAGGCATTAATACCAATGTAGAAGAATTTCCCGAAGAACTTCAGGAAGTAGCCACCTCTTTGATAAAAGAGCTTGGCGAAAAGGTCAACCGGGCGGAACTGATTGCGGCCTGCCTGAAATATTTTGAGGATTATTATGAAAAATATGTTGCCGCCGGAAATCTGGCTCCGCTGAAGGAGGATTATGAAGCTCTTCTTTTAAACAAGAATAACAAGGTAAGAGTCCTGGAACCCGGTCATGAATATACCGGTCGTTCGCTGGGAATCAATGAAGAAGGGGAACTTCTGGTAGAAAAAGAAGACGGAACGGTGACGGCCGTGTATGCCGGTGAAGTATCGGTGAGAGGTGTTTACGGATATGTCTGATGTGTTCCACGCTGAGGCTTTTTGACCTTTTGACCCTGGCTGATGCCTACGAATTGCTCTGCTGCAAAGCAGCTCCCGCAATTCTATAAACATTCGAAATCCGCTGATTTACTGC
>OLQE01001649.1_pt1 | contig 11343 bp, 9 predicted proteins | sample 1643161 | NCBI WGS metagenome assembly OLQE01 (sample SAMEA3136650, study PRJEB25190) | human gut metagenome | reverse complement strand
TGTGCGGCCTCATCAAGCCCGCATCCGGCGAGGTGCGCCTCGGCGGCGTGGCCACGCGCGCGATGAGCCCGGAAGACATCTCCGGTGCGATCTCGCTCGTCTATCAGAATCCCGAGCAGATGTTCATCAAGGACACCGTGCGCGCCGATGTGGAGTTTGCCATGCGCGCACGCGGCGTCGAGGGTTGGCAGGAGCGCGCGCAAGAGCTGATCGAGCGCTTCCGCTTGGCCGACCTCGCCGATCGCGACGGGCGCCTCATGTCGGGCGGCCAGATGCGCCGGGCATCGCTCGCCATCGGCATCGCGCTCAATCCGCCGATCCTCTTGCTCGACGAGCCCACGGCAAACCTCGACATCGCCACGCGGCGCGAGATCGTCCGCACCATCAAGGACCTGCGCGGCATCACCGACACCGTGGTCATCGCGACGCACGACATGCAGCTTGTGTGCCAGTTCGCCGACCGGGTGATCGTGCTCAATCAAGGCGAGGTCATCGGCGACGGCACGCCGGAGGAGATTTTCCACAACGAAGCCGTGGTCGAGGCGTCGGGCATCTGCCCGCCCGAGATCTATGCCATGGGCGCCGCGCTCGATGCGCGGGCAACCTGCTTCGATATCGAAGACTTCCTCATGTGCTTCGACGGCTACCGTGAGCTGGCGCTTGCTGCCATCAGCGAGTAAATCTGGAGTGTCAAACAAGGGGCTGCCCCCCATGTGACATGGAAAGGAGATGCGAGCTCGATGCTCGAAAAACTCTCAGAGAACGTCATGGATAAGGTGTCCATCGATTTCCTGCGCAACCAGGTGCTCAGGAACGCGTACGGCAACGACGACACGCCCATCGCCAAGCTCGACCCGCGCGTGCTCATCGTGTGGTACCTCTTCTTCGGCCTCGTGCCGTGGTTCCTCTCCGACGTGACCGTGCTGCTGGGGCTCTTCCTTTTCTGCGCCGTCACCACAAGGCTCGCTCGCGTCGCGCCGCTCGTGCTCTTCGTATTTGCGCTGGGCGTGTTCTCGCAGACGGGCTATCTGTTCATCGTGGCGCTTTTCTTCGGCGGCAGCGTCGAGACGCTCGTTCCCTTGCTCGTGCTCACCCTCAAGGTCACCACCTGCTCGCTTGCGTCGATTACCGTGTTTTCGGGCCTCGATCCCGATCGCCTCTCGAATGGGCTTCTTTGGTTTGGCTGCCCGGAGCGCCTCTCGTTCTCCATCTCGTTTGCCTACCGGATTCTCCCCATCATGTTCGAGGAGCTGCAGAACATCCTGCTCTCTTTCCGCCTTCGCGGCCAGGCGCCGGCGCACGAAACGCTCATGGGCAAGCTGCGCTGGCTGGTGTACCAGGTGAAGACCATCGTCCAGTCGTTCTACCCGCTCATGCTCAACATGGCGAAGCGCTCGCGCACCACGGTGGAAGCGCTCGAGCTCAAGGGGTACCGGTACGCATCGTCCAATATGGACGTGCTCAAGATCAAGCTCTCATCGCTTGCCATCGGCCGGAATGACCTTATCTTCGCTGCCGTCTCGATCGCCTGGGCCGCGCTTTGCTTCGCGCTGCCCGTTCTCGCGGGCGTGCTTTTGTAGGCGCGCGTCGGGCCAGCGCCGGTCGGGCGTGCTGATGTGGGCGCGCGTTGCGCCTGCTCTCGCGGGCGTGCTCAGGTAGGTGCGCGACATGCCAGCGCCGGGCGGGCGCACCGGCCGCTCCAACGGTAATCAATAGAGGGGAAATCAATGAACATCGATTTTCACACACATGGAAAATTAGCTAAATACCTGGCATTCTCGCCGGCGTACACCGATTGGCTCTTTGGCGAGGCGGCCTCGGCCGGACTCGATGCCATATGCCTCACCGAGCATTTCAACACGCTCGGATTCGACCAGGTGTATGCCGACATCGCGGCGCGCTTCCCCCGGGAGGGTGACGCCTTCAACGTGAACGGCCTTCTGGTCTTTCCGGGTATGGAGGTGGATGTTGCAGAGAGCGGCCATACGCTCGTGCTCGGCACGATGGAAGAGATCCTCGATTTCAATAGGGCGCTCGAGCCCCATAAGGCCAAGGGGTCCTTTCTTCCGCTCGCGGAACTTGCGGAAGAGGTTCGTCGGCGGGGGCTCTTCTTTGGCGCGGCGCATCCGTTCCGGGTGCCCGGCCACATTCCCGAGCAGCCGCGCGAGGCGCTCGCGGCGTTCCAGTTTGTCGATCTGAACGGCAAGGACCTCGCGCACGACTTCGAGGGAACGATTGCGAAGACCTACGCCTTCGCGCAAGAGCTCGGCGTGCCCGTGGTCTCGGGGAGCGACACGCACCAGGCATTTCAGTATGGATGCGCCGTCACCGTCATGGGCGAGCGCGTAACGACCGTAGCCGGCCTGCGTGCGCAGGTGCTTTCGGGGAATTACCGCATTTCCTACGCGTCCGACCTTGCGTTCAAGGTCAAGACGGCGGGCATGCTCAAGCGTGCGCTCAAGGAGATTGACCGCTTGGGCGGCGACTACGTGCAGACGCTCATAGCGGGGGCAGAGTAGGGGAGCCATGACCGATCCGTCGCTTTTTCCCACGGGCGTGGCCTACACGCCCGCCGAGGAGCTCATCATCAACCACATTGTCGAGAAGCCGCGCGAGTTCCTTCTGCAGTCGATTCAAGACGTGGCGGCGAGCCTCGGCATCTCCGAGGCCACGGTGTCGCGGTTCGCGCGCCATGCGGGGTTCGGCGATTTCAAGACGCTGAAGAATGCTGTCGCGGCGCGTTCGCTGGGGCCCGCGGATAAAATGTCAGCGAGTATCGATGAGGGCGCGGGCGACGTGCAGGCGTTCCTGCGCCAGCAGCGCGCGAACATCGATCGCACCCTCGAAGGGCTCGATGAGGAATCGTTTGCCAAGGCGGTGCACGCGCTCGTTGCGGCACGGCGCATCTTCTTGCACGGTAAGGGCGCCTCGGCCTGCGTGGCCGAGCTGCTGCGCTTTCGCCTCAACCGCTACGGGATGCTCGTGGAGCTGCTGCCTGCGGGCGGAACGGAGCTCATGGAGGGCCTCGTGCACGCGGGACAGAGCGACGTGCTCGTGACCTTCGGCTTCCAGCGCGTGTCGCCCGAGGGCCAGGCACTTTTGGACCATGGCGAGAAGGTCGGCTGCACGACGGTGCTCTTCACCGACCGCTATGTGCGCAGCGCGGGACCGAGGGCGACGATCGAGCTCTATACCTACCGCGGGGAGCCGCGTGCGTATCATTCGATGGCGAGCGCGGTGGCGTTGGTCGACGCGCTTGTGGTGGGCATTGCGGCGCAGCTAGACGGGCCGGCGCTCGAAACCCTCGACCGCATTAAAGAGCTTAAGCGGGCGTATGGTCATCTGCTCGCGCGCTAGGGGAGCGCTGGGGTGGCGATGCGTTGCCCCCAAGGGCCTCTAAGGGGCTTCGAGCTGGATTTCGCGCCTGGTTCCCCCCTCGCTGAGAAGCGTTTTCAACTTTTGGGCACGTAAACGGGGAGCGTCGGAGTAGACGCGGCGCGGTGTGCGGGGAACGCGCAGGTAGGGACGCTGGCACTTTTCCGTCTACTTCGCTTGATCCCCATGGAGTGCCCAAAAGTTGAAAGGTCGGGCAAATGGCGCCTGTTCGGCCGTTCAACTCGTGCCGTTTCGCGTGGTGAACGTTGCGCCGTGGGGTCTCAGCGAGGGGCGCATGTCCGCATGCGATTACAGCCGGTTCGTTGCGTTGTGTCTTAATTCTGGGCATGTCCATTCGCTGCGACAGGATTGGGCGGCATGCGGCAGATATGAATGCCTGCCGCGGGCCAGCCCGTTTGTCTCGGATGTCGGTAGCGCGAGATTCCGGCGGGCAATGTGTCGCTGCCGCCATCCGGAACTGTCGAAGTAATTGGCATTCCCGTACACTTGGGTAGTGCGCGAACACAAAGGGGCGCTCATTCCAATTCATATTCCCAGCGCAGCTGAGAGCCTCTGCGATGATTTTTGATTTGGAGAAAGTTCCCTCTGCTCAAATCGATTCGAAGCCGCTGTGGCCTGCTGTAATGCGGAGACCTTCGAAAGGGGCTCTGGAAATGCCTTGCCATGAAGTGACGAGAGGGCTATGGCGCGTAGCGACTACTAATGGTCGCATGAGGGGCAAACGGTGATAATACAATATTATCTGCACATATGTTCAAATATAAATAATTAACGATATTGCGCTATGTCGATGTATTGCGATTACAATTCACCGTAGAAATCTTTGGACAGATTCATGCAGAGGAGATATTGCATGAAGCTCGATGAGCTAGAAATCGGCAAGGACGCCATCATCGAATCGGTCGATTCCGGCGATGCCGTCCTGCGGCAGCACATCTTCGATATGGGGCTCACCCCCGGCACCGAAGTGACCATGATGAAGTACGCCCCCATGGGCGACCCGCTCGAAATTCGCCTGCGCGGCTACGAGCTCACGCTGCGCAAGGCGGACGCCGCGCGCATCTCGCTCGCGAACGTGCACGACGCCCATGACTGTCCGCGCAAGAACCCGCAGGCGAGCACAGCGGCTCATCCGGCGTTCGGCGAGGAGCCCGCGCGCCCGCGCCGCGAGGGGGCGGCGCCCCTTCCCGAGACCGCGCCCCTGCGCTTTGCCCTCGCCGGCAACCAGAACTGCGGCAAAACGACGCTCTTCAACCAGCTCACCGGCTCCAACCAGCATGTGGGCAACTTCCCAGGCGTGACGGTGGACCGCAAAGACGGCCAGATCAAGGGGCACGCAAACGCCACCATCACCGACCTGCCAGGCATCTACTCGCTTTCGCCCTATACGAGCGAGGAGGTGGTAAGCCGCCAGTTCATCCTGGAAGAGCAGCCGGATGCCATCATCGATATCGTGGACGCCACGAACATCGAACGGAACCTCTACCTTACCTTGCAGCTTATGGAGCTTGATCGGCCCATGGTGCTCGCCCTCAACATGATGGACGAGCTTACCGAGAACGGCGGCACGGTGGACGTGAATGCGCTCGAGGCAGCGCTCGGCATACCGGTGGTGCCCATCTCGGCGGCGAAGAACGAGGGCACGGGCGAGCTCGCCGAGCACGCGCTGCACGTGGCGCGGTATCGCGAGCACCCTGGCAGGCTCGACTTCTGCGCGGCGGACGGTCCGGACGGCGGTGCGCTCCACCGCTGCATCCACGGCATCTGCCACCTGATCGACGACCACGCCCAGGCGGCGCGCATACCCGTGCGCTTCGCCGCGACCAAGCTGATTGAGGGCGACCGGCTGGTTACGCAGGCCCTCGCGCTCGAGCAGAACGAGCTCGACGCCGTAGAGCACATCATCTGCCAGATGGAGGAGGAAGCCGGCACCGACCGCATGGCTGCCCTCGCCGACATGCGCTTCTCGTTCATCGAGGGGGTGTGCGACCAGAGCGTGGTAAAGCCCCATGAGAGCCGCGAGCACCTGCGCTCTGTTGCCGCCGACCGTATCCTTACCGGCAAGTACACGGCCATACCCGTGTTCATCCTCATCATGGTGCTCGTGTTTTGGATCACCTTCGACGCGGTGGGGCAGCGCCTCTCCGACTTGCTCGAACTCGGCATCGAGGCATTCACCGGCGTGGTTGATCAAGCGCTCACGTCGTTCGGGCTCAACCCCGTGGTGCATTCGCTCGTTATCGACGGCATCTTCGCCGGCGTGGGCAGCGTGCTCTCGTTCCTGCCCATCATCGTGGTCCTGTTTCTGCTGCTATCCATCCTGGAGGACTCGGGCTACATGGCGCGCGTCGCCTTCGTGATGGATAAGATCCTGCGCAAGCTGGGCCTTTCCGGGCGGAGCTTCGTGCCCATGCTCATCGGTTTCGGCTGCAGCGTGCCGGCTATCATGGCCACGCGCACCCTCCCTTCTGAGCACGACCGCAAGATGACGGTCATGCTCACGCCGTTCATGAGCTGCTCAGCCAAGCTGCCGGTGTACGCCCTGTTCTCGGCGGCGTTCTTCCCCGACCATGCTCCGCTCGTTATGGTCTCGCTCTATATCATGGGCATGGTGGTGGGCGTGCTTGTGGCGCTCGTGCTCAAGGGGACGGCGTTCAAGGGCGACCCCGTTCCGTTTGTGATGGAACTTCCCAACTACCGCCTGCCCTCGGCCAAGACGACGATCCGCCTAGCGAGGGATAAAGCCAAGGGCTTTGTGACCAAGGCGTTCACCATCATCTTCGCGGCGAGCGTGATCATCTGGTTCCTGCAAACGTTCGACCTTCGCTTCGATGTGGTGGCGGACCAGTCCCAGAGCATGCTTGCGGGGTTGGGCACGTTCATCGCGCCGCTGTTCGCGCCGCTTGGCTTTGGGAGCTGGATTGCGGCTGCGGCCATCGTTGCGGGTTTTGGGGCCAAGGAGAACGTCGCGGCGACGCTTACCGTGCTCATGGGCGGGTCGGTTGCGGGCCTCGCTACGCTCTTCACGCCGCTGACGGCCTATGTGTTCCTGACATTCGTCCTGCTGTACACGCCCTGCGTGGCAGCGGTATCCGCAGTGCGAAACGAGCTTGGCACGCGCATGATGTGCGCCGTGGTCCTCATGCAGTGCGGCGTGGCGTGGCTGGTGGCCTTGGCCGTGCGGCTGATTGGCTTGGCGCTGGGCTTGGCGTAGCGGCTGATTGGCGATTTTGGGAGCGGTCACGTAGTTTTTCTTCCGAAAGCCTGTATTTCTGGCAGTTATTTCAACTATGAACGATTTGGCAGCCGCTGCGACACCCGCCATGGCTTTTTGACACCAACGCACCTAGCAAAATGCCTGGTTTTTGTCGCTTATTTGACGGTTACGCCATCCAGCTGCGAACGATGCTCGCCGCATCGCCCCTGAAATCGTTCATAGTTGAAATAACTGCCAGAAAAAGCGGCATTTGAAAGAAAAACTACGCGGGAGGGAGTCCGCTCCCCGCCCGCAAGCCATTGAGCCATGCTGTCTGACGCTGGCGGACGCCAGAGTATCGATACCGAAGCAGGCCGCCAGCCGCCTTATGAATCGAACGGGCAATTGCTTCCAAAGCAACAATGTCACGCATCTGGTCCCGGTTGATAACGAGCACCGTAACACCCATACCCTTGAGACCGTTGTTGCGCTGCCCGTCATGAATCCGACGGTTCTCCTCCTCGTGCCCGATTCCGTTGTACTCCGTATCAATATGGGCAGCAGGAATGTACGCATCGCACACAGCATACGGCACCCCTGACGCCATATGAAGCGAAGTAGCATCGAAGTCAATCCGATGATTGAGCAGCATGCCTCCCTTCAGAGACGAAATCCCGAAAGCCCCGAATCGCAAGGGCGGGGCAAGCATCCCATACATGATCGACTCGGCTGGCGACCTCGAGCCCGTCGCTGCAAGACGTACGGCAGTTCTAAAGTTGGCGTACTCGCTGCTCTTTGCATAACGCGCCATTGCCTGAAGCTCTTTCATTGTCGCCACCGGCTCACTTGGATAGTGAATCTGCTCAAGAGACTTTCTTTCAACCTCATCGGGCCAGACCCCGCCCCACGCGATAGGAAATGTGGCCTCTGGCGGCAGCGAATAGAAGCCCAACAGTTCAAGTAACAGAACGAGGATCTCAGGAACGGATCTGCCACGCGAACACCTCAGCGCCGTGTACGCCGGAGAGGAACAATACACCCCAGGGGCAACGCGCATAATCGCACCAAGCGGCAGCGGGCCGGGGCACACATGGCAAAGCATCGGCGCTCGGCCGCGCCGCGCGCCCGCACTCGCTACGAGCACGTGGAGCTCCTCGCTTTCATTTGGTGCCCACATGCCCAAGCGTGCTAAATCATCAAGATCAACCATATCCGCGTTGGGCACGCAACCCTCGATCGCATGGCGTTGCTCAACGCGGCCCACAGCACTCCATGGCAAAGAGCCATACGTGCGGCGGGCGGAACGCACGCCTCGCAAAGCAGAAAAGTCTATGATCACAAGTGCTTCCATGTACGAACGGTATCACATGAGCACCCGCGCTCATTCACCATATCGCATTCCTACAAAAGATATACCCCGAGTACATTTTGATGGAACCAGGACGAACGCGAACCAGATCCATACGCGAAACGCACGGGCGCTCCCAATGCGTAGCTGCGCGCTCGAGCTACGTCCCGTCATCCGGACGATTTAGGACATTCGGCGGACATGTCCTAAATCGGGCCGCTTCGTGTCCAAAACAGCGATAATTTGTCCGCAATGGATGCGAAAACGCGGGGTCCGGACAAAGGGCCCCGTCGCAGAAGAGGGGATTTGCATGGCGGCAGCACAACCAATGCCCATCCGCATGGTCGCAGGTCTGGGCAATCCGGGCGAAGAATACGCTAACACCCGGCACAACGCCGGCTTCAAGACCGTGGACGAGCTGGCTCGCCGCGCCGGCGTGTCGTACTGGAAAAACCAACTGGGCGCCGAGGTCGCCACGACCAAGGTGCGCGATACGGAAGCCGAAGGCGGCGTACGCGAGGTCGTGCTCGTTAAGCCGCAAAGCTTCATGAATACGAGCGGCGGCCCTATCTCCAAACTCTGCCGTGAGTACGGCATCAAGCCGGAGGAGGTCCTCGTCGTCCACGACGAGCTCGACATCCCCGAGGGCGATGTGCGCGTGAAGGTCGGCGGCGGGCACGCCGGGCACAACGGCCTGCGCTCGATCATCGACAAGCTGGGCAGCCGCGACTTCAGCCGCATCCGCACGGGCATCGGCGAGCCTCCGGGCCGCATGCCCACGGCCGATTTTGTGCTCAAGCAACTGCGCGGCAAGGACGCTGAGGCCTTCGATGACACCATCATGCGCGCAGCAGATGCCTGCGAGCTCGCGCTCGCACAAGGCGTCATATATGCCCGGGACCACGTGAACGGCGCCGCTGCGAACAACGGCAAGCACTAACTACCGGCGCTGCGCCCAGCGCGCCAACCCCTCAAACCGCATGCGTCATGCATGCGCCGCTCATCCGATACCTGCCGCCCACTTGCATTGAAAATGCAGGCAGCGGGGTATAATCGGATTTGTGTGTGCAGGCAGGAGCCCGGCATGCGCGCAGCCCGTCCTTCTAGGCCGAGCAGCATGCACCGCAGCCTCCCTGCCTCGTATGAGAGAGGGGTTCTATGTTCAAGATCCTGAAGAAGACGCAGTTCTCGGAGAAGGTCTTCGAGTTCCGTGTCCACGCACCCAGGATGGCCAAGCATGCCCATGCCGGTCAGTTCCTCATGGTGCGCATCAACGAGACGGGCGAGCGCGTCCCGTTCACCTTTGCCAACTGGAACCCGGAGGAGGGTTGGATCGAGTTCATCTTCATGGTCGTGGGCAAGACGACCCAGTGCCTCTCTGAGCTCAACGAAGGCGACGAGATCCAGGACATCACCGGACCGCTCGGCTGCCCGACCGAGATTGAGGGCGACCGCGTAGCCGTCGTTGGCGGCGGCGTGGGCCTCGCCATCGCCTATCCGGTCGCGCGCACCCTCTGCGAACAGGGCAAGAAGGTCTCGGTCATCATGGGCGCCCGCAACAAGGACCTGCTCATCCTCTTCGAGCAGTTCGCATCGCTGCCGCTCGAGAACCTCTTCATCACCACGGACGACGGCTCCATGGGCGAGAAGGGCGTTGTAACCCTGCCGCTCCGCCGTCTCTGCGAGACCGACTCTATTGATTCCTGCTTCTGCGTGGGCCCCGTCCCCATGATGAAGTTCTCGACCCTCACCTGCCGCGAGTTCAAGATCCCCATCGTCGCGAGCTTGAACCCGATCATGGTCGACGGCACCGGCATGTGTGGATGCTGCCGCGTCGAGGTGGGCGGAGAAACCAAGTTCGCCTGCGTCGACGGCCCGGATTTCGATGCGAACCTCGTCGACTGGGACGACCTCGCCCATCGCCAGGCGAGCTACAAGGCCGAGGAAGCCGCTTCCATCAAGCATCATGAGGAGGACTGCGCATGCCAGAAGTAAAGTACCGCCCCAATATCGGAGCTCCCCGCACCCCCGCGAACGAGGAGCCCGCAGAGGAGCGCGCGCATGATTTCCGCCCGGTCGACACGGGCTACACCAAGGCCGACGCCATCGCCGAGGCAAACCGTTGCCTCGACTGCAAGAAGCCGCTCTGCATGGACGGCTGCCCGGTAGGCGTCCATATCCCGCAGTTCATCGAGAAGATTCGCGAAGAGGACTGGGCGGGGGCGCTCGCGACCATCAAGGCCGATAACCTGCTCCCCTCCGTCTGCGGCCGCGTGTGCCCGCAGGAGAACCAGTGCGAGGGTAAGTGCATCCTCGGCCGCAAGGGCGAGCCCGTGGCAATCGGCCAGCTCGAGCGCATGCTCGGCGACATGGCCGACGAGGTGGGCGAGGCTCCCGAGTGCAAGCCGTCCAACGGCAAGAAGGTCGCCATCGTGGGCTCCGGCCCCTCTGGCATCGCCTGCGCCGGCGAGCTTGCGCGCGAGGGCTTCGACGTTACCGTGTTCGAGGCGTTCTTCACCGGTGGCGGCGTGCTCACCTATGGCATCCCGGAGTTCCGCCTACCCAAGGACATCGTCAAGCGCGAGATCAAGGGCTTGGAGGAGCTGGGCGTCCACTTTGAGTACAACTCGGTCGCCGGCCGCCTCTTCGATGCCGACGAGCTCTTCAACGAGGACGGCTTCGACGCGCTCTACCTGGCCGTGGGCGCGGGCCTTCCGCGCTTCCTGCACGTCGACGGTGAGAACCTGCCCGGCGTGTACTGCGCAAACGAGTACCTCACGCGCACAAACCTCATGAAGGCGTACGAGTTCCCCGAGTACGACACGCCCATCCGCCATGGCAAGAACGTCGTCGTGTTCGGCGGCGGCAACGTGGCCATGGACGCCGCGCGTACCGCACTTCGCCTGGGCGCCGAGAAGGTCACCCTCGCCTACCGCCGTACCGAGGCCGAGATGCCCGCGCGCCGCGCCGAGATCCATCACGCCAAGGAAGAGGGCGTTGAGATTCTCGAGCTCTGCAACCCGTTGCGCTTCCTGCCCGGCCCGGACGGCTTCGTCTCGACTATCGAGCTTCAGCGCATGGAGCTTGGCGAGCCCGATGCGAGTGGCCGCCGTCGTCCCATCCCCATCCAGGACTCCGAGTTCGCCATCCCCTGCGACGTCGCGGTCACGGCCATCGGCACGCGCGCGAACCCGTTCGCAAAGCTTTGCGCTGACGTTGAGCTCAACCGTTGGGGCCTCATCGAGACCGATGAGAACGGACGCACCTCCAATCCGCGCGTCTGGGCTGGCGGCGACATCGTAACCGGTGCCGCGACCGTCATCCTGGCCATGGGCGCCGGCAAGAAGGCCGCTGCCGATATCAAGGAGAAGCTGCTCGGTGAGTAGCCCTCGCGTGCTCCCAG
>OLQE01001648.1_pt1 | contig 11351 bp, 11 predicted proteins | sample 1643161 | NCBI WGS metagenome assembly OLQE01 (sample SAMEA3136650, study PRJEB25190) | human gut metagenome | reverse complement strand
ATCCGCCCGGCCTGCCGGAGCATCCCGGAGGGATGGGCCGCTGCTGGGGACGCGACCGGGCGCGTGCTGTATGACCGCGGCGGGCAGACATTCGCCGCGCCCTACGCCTCGCTGGGCGCGCGGACGTTCACCGCGAACACCGTCCTCTGGGGCGAGCAGACGAATACCGACCTGTTCGCCGCCTTTTCCCTGCCGCGGCATGGGGAGCACACACGCGGCTATGTCGCCTACTCCACCACAGAGGCGCGCGACGGCTATATCCTCAGCAGCGGAGTGTATTATACCCACCAGCAGAGCTGGCTGCAGTACCCCGTCGTAACGGCGATGGAAAAACGCCTGACGACCACGTGGGGAGACTCGGGCGCATTCCGGACCGTGCAGGATGTGCTGCAGTTCGACCCTGTGGACGAGGCAGCAGAGGCCCCGCCGCAATAAACGCAGACCGGCCCGGACATTTCCAAATGTCCGGGCCGGTTTTCTGTGCTATGCCCCGCTTTACGGGTGCGGCTTGTTCTCGCGGTAGGCAGCCATGATGTCGCGGAAGATCTCGCCGTTGGACGGCGGCGTCCATGTGATGGCGTTGGCGCCGGCCCGAATGGTCTCGAGGATGCTCTCGTCCGTCGGTCCGCCGGTGGCGATGATTGGCACGTCGGGGTGCTGCTCGCGGATGCAGCGCACGACGGCAGGCGTCTCCGCCGCGGCGGAAACGTTGAAGATGTCGGCACCGGCTTTGATGCGTTCGTCAAAGTCCGTGTCCGCGCGCGCGACCGTGAGCACGACGGGGATGTCGATCGTCTCGGCCACGTGCGAGACGACGGCGCTGGCCGTCGGCGCATTGAGCACGACGCCGGTCGCACCCTGCATCTCGGCAAACATGGCGAGATTGACCACGCGCTGCCCCTGCGTGAGACCGCCGCCGACGCCGGCAAACACCGGAATATCGGCCGCGAGCAGCAGCGCCTGCGTGATGATCGGCTGCGGCGTGAACGGGTAGACCGCGATGATGGCGTCGGCGTTCACGTTTTTGATGATGGACAGGTCGGTCGAGAACACGAGCGACTTGATGCGCTTGCCAAAGACCATGATGCCGCTGCACTGATAGATGACCTCCGGCACGCGCAGGGCGAACTTGCGCAGCGTGCCGTCCACGGCCTGCGGCATGGACTTTTTCGTGGGGATTATTTTTTCTTCGTACATTTTGACTCACACTCCAGTATCCGTTTGAACGTTTCGACGCCGGTCAGCAGAACGCGCTCGTCGAAATTGAAATGACTGCTGTGCAGCGGGGCGGTACCGGTCGGCTCCTGCACGCCGAGGAAGAAAAACAGGCCCGGGATCTCCTGCTGGTATTCGGCAAAATCCTCCGCCGCCATGACGGGCTCCATCAGGACCGTGTCGTCCATGGAATCGAGCACGGTGTAAAACTGCTCCACCAGCTCGCGCGGGTTGCGCACGCTGGGGTAACGGACCTTGCGGTCCATGTCGATCTGCGCGCCGGTGGCCGTCTCGAGGCCCTGCATGAGCGCGGCGATCTTGTGGCTGAGGGTGCGGTAGAGCTCGTTGCTGAACACGCGCAGCGTGCCGCTGATCGTGACCTCCTCAGCGATGACGTTGTGCGACGTGCCGCCCTGGATCTTGCCAAGCGTGAGCAGCGCGTCCTGATGCGGGTCCACATCGCGCGTGATGACGGTCTGCACCATCGTGACCAGCTCCGCCGCGACAACGATGGCATCGATACCCATCTGCGGCGTGGACGCGTGCGCGCTCTTGCCGTGGACGGTGATGTCAAAGTCGCTCGTCTGCGCCATGAGATAGTCCCAGCGCACGCCGATCTTGCCCTTCGGCACGGTCGGCCACAGGTGCAGGCCATAGATGCGGTCAACCTTCGGGTTTTCGAGCGCGCCGTCATCGATCATGCGCCGTGCACCAGCCCAGCCCTCTTCGCCGGGCTGAAACAGCAGGACAATATTACAATGAATATGGGCGCGGTTTTTGGCGATCCAGCGCGCAAAGAGCAAAAGAATCGTCATATGCCCGTCGTGGCCGCAGCCGTGCATGTTGCCGGGGTGCTGCGAGCAGTAGGGCACGTTATTGGCCTCGTCATTGTGGATGCCGTCCATATCGGCGCGAAAGGCGATGGTCGTCTCGGCGTCCCTGGCGAAAAACACGGCCTTCACACCGCAGACGGCCGGCGTCTCGATGCGGTCAGGACTGCACTGCCGGAGCTCGCGCAGGACATAAGCCTGCGTGTCGCGCAGCTGGAAGCCGATCTCGGGAATGCGGTGCAGATCCTGGCGGATGCGCACCGCATCGTCATACATGGATTCAATTTGTTTACTCAGATGCATACTTTCTCCCATGGCGCCGGATGGGCCCGCGCCGCCTGATTTGTCTATATTTTTCTGTACACAGTATACCCAAAATCCGGCCGTGCGTCAATGGCCACAGGAACGGACTGTGACCGAGGTCAGGAAAAGTTCACAACTTGTCCATTGCAATTTCGCAGCAGGTTTGATAGAATACTTAAAAAACGGTGATGCAAAGATGCAAAAAGCAACTTTAAACTTTCAAAAGCAAGAAAATGATGAATTTTTGAACCGGGAGGAAGTGCAGGAATATCTGGAAAAATGTCCAGATATCAAGGTCGTTAACGGAGGATTCAACAATCTGGAATTTACAAAAGCTGGCACAAATAAAGCCTCTGGACTTAAGTTCCTTGCAGAGTATCTTGGAATGGCGATGGATGAAGTTATGGCAGTTGGAGACAGTGAAAATGATATTGAGATGTTAAGGGAAGCAGGACTTGGAATTGCCATGGGGAATGCAGCTGATGATGTGAAAAGCATAGCAGATGAGATAACACTGGATAATGAGCATGAAGGTGTTGCAGCTGCGATTGGCAAATTTTGCTATTGCAATAATTAGTATATATATAAATGGAAATAAAATGGAATAATATTGGAACTATATTGAACTAATATGGAAAACATGATAATATAATGGAAAGAATGCCGAGGCATTCTTGAATGGATTGGAGGGGATGCAATGACGGTAGAAGAGATGAAGCAAAGAAAAAAGGAATTAGGATATTCGAATGAGAAACTTTCAGAGCTTTCGGGAGTACCGCTTGGAACGGTGCAGAAAGTTCTTGCGGGAGTTACCAGATCTCCAAGATATGAAACTTTAATTGCGCTTGAAAGGGTATTGAAAAAACATACAGACAGAATCGGTGAGGCGTTACCAGAGACGTCTGAAAAGAGACAGGGTGATTATACGGTAGAGGATTATTATTTAATTCCGAAGGAAAGACGTGTTGAACTTATTGATGGCGTGATTTATGATATGGCTTCACCGACTGCCATCCATCAGATTCTGTCTACGGAATTGTGTAACATGATCCGGTCATATATCAGTCAGCAGAAAGGAAGATGCATTGTCATGGCTGCACCTATGGACGTACAGCTTGACTGTGACGATAAAACTATGGTGCAGCCAGATGTTATGGTCATCTGTGACAGGGACAAGATTACAAGAAAATGTATATATGGAGCCCCGGATCTGGCAGTGGAGATACTCTCTGATTCTACAAAGAAAAAAGATATGTATGTGAAACTGGGAAAATATATGGAGGCAGGAGTTCGGGAATACTGGCTGGTGGATCCGAAAGGGAAAAAGGTTATTGTGTATGATTTTGAAGCAGAGGTGACACCGTCTATTTATGGATTCAGATCCAAAGTTCCAGTGGGTATATTCAAAAGAGAATATGAAGTAGATTTTGCAAAGATTTATGAATACATTAGCTTTCTGTATGAAGAAGACGATGTGTAAAAAGAGACGCGGGGCATAAAGCTGTATGCGTGATCCAGAAGATCAAGGGTCATGTGTACAGCTTTTCATATCAGATGGGAGATGACTCCTATAGGTGGTGAGAAACAAGCTAATATTTGGGCATTTTAGGAATAATCTGGAAACTTTCTTCATAGGATATATATAGGCAGGCTGAAAAAACAAGGTTTTGAAAAACAGAAAGGGAGTTACAGACATGAAAAAAAGAGGAAGAAGATGTTTGATTTCATTACTCCTCGGGCTCTGCCTTCTGATGCCGTCACAGATGAAGGTATTGGCGGCAGATGCACAGGAAGACAGTAGTTCTGTACAGGCTGTAGAGGAGGCGATGCCAGAGCAGGAAAATGTTGCTACAATAGATGAAAATCAGATTGATAATACGATGCAGGATGACCAGGATATTGCAGTACAGGCAAATACTTATCCTGCTACAGGCAAGATTACTGCAAAAGTATATCTGAGATACAGTAATGCGATACCAGAAAAGATAAACCAAGCTTTTACTGCGGGTGAGTTTGGACCATCGGGTAACAATACTCCGTATTTTACGGTTACGGTGAATTTGGACCAGTTGAATAAAAAGCCAGTAAAGACTTATGTAAAAAACTATGGTCAGACATGGTACATCTACTATTCCATTGACAGTGATGAATCTTGGAATCCAGGAGATAAGGCAGATGCTGCGAACCGGGTGCAAAATGCCACGAATCTCTGGGAGCAGGCAATTCTGCAGGCTATGAGCAGTACGGATCGGAAGAAGTTTGAAAATGTATTTGGAAGCAATATGTTTGTAGGTTATGTCCTGAAACGGGAGAATGATGGCTGGCATATTGACGGAATTCTGAAGAAAAATCCACCGGTTTATGTAGTGGAGTTATATGATCAGAATAATCAGGCATTATTTGCAATTTCTTCCAATGAACAAAAACTTCCAGGTGTTACTTATGCAGATTTTAAAACAAAAGTGGAAGAAGCATTTGGTGGAACGAATTATCAATATTTGACAGAGGAAAAAGACCGGATTGTTCTGAACTACGACAAAGATGGACGGATATGGCGGGTGACTATCACGCCAAAGACAGATGGGGCAGATAAAGATTATGCAGGTATTTATCATGTGGATCCGGCAAATAACAAGTTTTCTTACCGGACTGTTTCGAGGAATACCTATTATCTGAGCCGGATGAAGATGAAAGTAGAAGATGTAACACCGGTCAATTTGACCATTTCCAAAACTGTAAAAGGCAGTGCGGCAAATCCGTCAGAACATTTCGCAGTTGTACTGACTGCATCCAGATTGGCAGGAAAGACATTCGATGTAATTTATAATGGAACCCAGAATTGTTCACAGACACATGCCTCACAGATTATATTTGATCAGTCAGGAAATGCCAGCGTTGTTCTGAAAAATGGTGAGTCAGCTACGATACAACAGATCACATCTGGAGACGTTAGGATCAAAGAAGAAAGTGGAGATTACTGGGCTTCTGTTACTGTAAATGGTGCTGATGAGAGATACGACCAGGAGAATGGCATCCTGCTTAATATTGACAATACGAATGTTACAGCAGCATTTACAAATCAGATGGAGCAGCAGCCGGTGACAGGGATTGCCATGATGACTTTTCCATATGTGCTGATTCTTTGTATCGCAGTGCTGGCATTGGGACATGGATATGCCAGAAGAAAGAGAAATGTATGAGACAGAACAAAAAGGAGAATAAGAACAAGAGGAAAAATGAAGAATGGATTCAGAAAGCCAGGCATGCATCATCTGTAAAGGATATTGCACATGTTATTGAAACTATGCAATTTCACAGAATATTTGGACTGGTTGATGAACAGGAAGTGTGGGATAAGCTTCTGATTCTGGATGAAATGTATCGTAGAGTCTTTTTTATCCAGGAAGAAAAGTTTCGCATGCAATTAAAGGAGAAACATGGAGCAGAGTATACAATCTAACTGGGCAGGTAGTACGGAAGAAGTAATCCGGCAAAGAAGGCAGCGAACGATACTTCGGAAGCTTCGTGGCAGTGATCTTAGAAAAGCAGCATTTCTTGCGGTCTTTCTTGTGCTTCTGTTCAGGTGTGTGTTCGGAGTGACATTTGAGTATGGAAGCGATATGAAACCGGCAATCGGTGACAAAGATCTGTTATTATACTACCGCCTGCAGGACTCATATACGGGAGGTGATGTAGTCGTATATGAAAAGCGAGGAGTAGAGATGGTCGGAAGAATTGCGGCGATGCCTGGTGAGACAGTGGAAATTACGAAGGACGGACAGCTTGTCAGAAATGGTTATACACAGGCAGATATAAACCAGGAAGATATGTATAACCCGGGAAATGAAAATGGTACAGGAAAAGTAACGCTTAAAAGTCAGCAATATTATATTTTAAGTGATGATCACAGTGTGTCCAGAGACAGCAGGACACTGGGATCAGTATCGAAAAACGAGATCCGGGGACTTGTTATCACTGTGATCCGAAGGAGAAATATATAATCAAAAAAGAAATAAAAAAGTTGCTTTAGAATATGGAAAGGAATGTAAGGTATGAAAAAGTTTACTAAAAAACTGGTAGCATCTATGCTGTCTACAGCAATGCTTATGGGCATGTCATTAACTGCATTTGCAGCGAATTCGCAAACACAGGGAATTAGTGTTAATGGATATTCTGGACCTGGAAGGCAGATTACCAAGACCTGGTCAGTTGCAGAAAATGGATTACTCAATGATTCAGAAACATTTGATTTTGCATTAGAGTACACAGGTTCTGATGCAATCGGAACCAATGCTTCGAGCACACCGACATTTAATGGAAGTGAAATGACACAGAATAATGCCACAAAGACGGCGCAGATTACATCAGCATGGAAGACAAAGGCAGCAGGCGGAGAAAGTTCCAGTGAAACATTGTCTTATGATGAGTTATTCGACGGAATTAGATTTACAGCTCCGGGGTTATATCACTTCATGTTAAAAGAGAATCCGGGACACAATCCCAATATTGCATATTCTGATCAGTCTTATTTGTTAGATGTTCAGGTTGTATGGGAGACAGAAGACAACGGATCCCAGACAGGAAATTTAAAGGTATCAGGCATTGCAACAACGAGTGTGGCAACCAATCAGAAAAGTGAAGGGGCAGGATTTGAAAATACAGAAGCTGATGCAGAATCTTTAAAAATAACAAAAACTGTTTCCGGAAGTGCTGCAAATAAAAATGATGAGTTCACTTTTACTGTTGTTGTGAATGGAATTGACGGAACTTATTCTACAAACAAAGCAGATGTTACCGTAACAAATGGAGAGAAAACTACATTTACACTGAAACACGGCGAGACATTTGAAATTAAAAACCTTCCGGCAGGGGCAGACTATACTGTAAAGGAGACTGACTCAAAAGGGTATGATACAACAAATGTCAGTGTGAATGGTGAAAATGCAGTTGAAAGTAAGAGTGCAAACGGAACAATTAATCTGGATGCAACAAACACAGTTGCTTACACCAATATTGACACAGTTACTCCACCGACAGGTGTGATCCTTCATTTTGCCCCAGTCCTTCTTGCATTTGCAGCAGCGTTCGGTGGATGCCTCGTATTTTTCCGTCGTAAAAGAATCTAAGGATGGAACGAACGCCGGAGTATTATCTGACTAAAGGGCTTGATATGGTTGTAAATGGCGTGGCGGCAGTTATTTTTTTATGCTGCCTCGCCTATGCCGGTTATGCGCTGTGGGACAACTGGAGCATTTTAGATGGCTCAGAAAATGCACTGAAAACGATGGTGGAATATAAACCAGACGAAGCAGAAGGACTTTCTTATAATTTCAGTCAGCTTATGGCTATGAATTCGGATGTATGTGGATGGATTGTTATGGATCATACAGGAATCGATTATCCAATAGTTCAGGGAGAGGACAATTTTGAATATCTGGATAAGGATGCACTTGGAAATTCGGAGATATCCGGAAGTATCTTTTTGGACTGGCAGAATAATCGGAAGTTTACAGATCCATATATGGTACTTATGGGGCATCATATGCAGGCAGGAAAAATGTTCGGTGATCTGGATAAATATAGTGATGAGACATTTTTTCGGAAAAATACAACTGGAAAAATTTATCTGCCGGACCGGGTGCTATACCTGGAAACAGCTGCGTTTCTTACAGTAGATGCATATGACAAATATATTTATCGAACCCAGTGGGATAATGTATCGGAAAGGCAGGAGCTTTTGAAACGCATTTATGAACAGGCGCAGTATACAACAGGAGAAGAACTTACGACGGAAGATCAGATGGTAGCACTGTCGACCTGTTCCACAAGCGGAACAAATGCAAGACATGTTCTTATATGCAGGATTGTGCACAGCAGTGCTTCGAAGGAAGGAAGTGGAAAAGTATATGTGTGGACGGAAAATGAATGAGAAAATGCGGGGGATAAATATACAAGAGAAAGCAAGTATGTGTGGAAAATATAAAATGTGGCTGGTAATGGTAGTTTTTGCACTGATATCTACAGCGATGTTATCTTCAGTGAAAATTCATGCGGCAAGTGCAGAAGAAAACCAGATGGCAGATGTAGAAACAAATCATGTGACAGCGGTAGAGAATACACAGGAGCAGATAACGGTCAATATTCCTGTGAAATTAAAAATTACTGGAAACTCGCAACAAAACGAAATATTTTCGTTTCTATTAAAACAAAATGATGAACAAAGTCCGATGCCGAAGATTTCAAAAGTTCAGATAACAGGAACAAAGAAAGATGCATTTCAAATTCAGTATGAAAAGCCGGGGGTGTACAGATATACGATCAGCCAGGTGGCTGGTGATGGAAAAAACTGGATATATGACCAGTCCGAGTATTCCCTGGAAGTCTATATTATGAGAAATGAACAGACAGATACGCTACAGTCACTTATTGTCGCATACAATGCAAAAGGAGAGAAAGTTGACCCTGTTTTTGTGAACAGATATCAGGCACCGGAAGCCAAACAAAAAAGCATGATGGTCAAGACCGGGGACAGCGCAGATATAAAAACTCTGGCAGGTCTGATGTTAATCTGTGGAGGAATTATGATCGGGACTTACGAATATAAAAAGAAAATAGAAAAAAAGTAATTGTTCATTAGTTGTTATATGCAAAAAGAAAATAACAGACAGAAAGTTTCACAGGAAAGCAGAGCGCATCACCTTATTATACGATTGTAAGGTGAGCGCTCTTTTAATCTATAACTGAAGTTTATATATAGAGATTAACAATTTGAGGACTATTGTAGGGAGTGTTAAACTATAAATAAAATAGTACGTATTTTACAGACGGGAGGAAGCGTTATGGTAAAAAAAGGAACCTGTGGTTTATGTCAGGGCGGCTGTGCAGTAGTTTATACTATTGAAAATGGGAAAATTGTGAAAGCAGAACCGGATAAAGAATCTCCGAAAGGAAGATTATGTCCGAGAGGAGCATTGGTACCAGATATTCTTTATGGGGAGGAGCGTATCAAACGTCCATTGATCAGAGTTGGCGAGCGTGGAGAAGGAAAATTCCGCGAGTGCAGTTGGGAAGAAGCTGTTGACAAAGCTGCGGAATTACTGAAAAAAACCGCAGATACATATGGCGGCAGATCTCTGGCATCTTACTATGGACGAGGTATTTTAGGGCTTCCTGTAACAAGACTTTGTGGCAAAGGTGATGGAAGCGGCAAAGGAAAATTTCTTATAAATCTGGGTTCTGTCAATGATATGAATTGTTCATCCATCTGTAATCTGGCATCCAGTACGGTGACGCCTGGAACACTTATGGGTCTGAATACGAGAATGATGGTGCAGGAGATTGAAGAAAGTGATTATATTATCTCATGGGGTAAAAACTCTGCCAGTGACGATGGCCCACAGGTGATGTTGCATCGTATTAAGGAAGCTCAGAAGCGAGGAGCAAAATTGATCGTGATAGATCCAAGGCAGGAAGGACTTGGAAAAATCGCAGACTGGTGGATTCCGATTACGCCGGGTTCCGATGGAGCACTTGCCCTTGCAATGCTGAAACTGATTATAGACAGTGGACGTTATGACCATGAATTTATTGAGAAATATACAAGAGGATTTGAAGAGTTTAAAGCTTATCTGGATACACAGACAATGGAGCAGCTTTCAAAATGGTGTGGCATTTCCGTGACAGATATTGAAAAGCTGACAGATATTTTCTGCTCTACTGCAAAGATTCCGCTTGTTGCCTATACGGGTCTGGAATATCAGCTCAGTGCAATTCAAAATAACCGTGCAATCTTTGTATTGTGGGCAATTACCGGGAAGTTGGACGCGCCGGGTGCAATCTATCTGAATGCAAAAGGACTGGAGACTCCGAAGCTTTTTGAAATACCAGAAGATGACAAACCAATCGGAGTAGATGAATTTCCGTTATTTTATAAATTCAGTGGTCAGGGACAGTTTTCGCGTTTTCCGAAAGCAGTATTAGAAGACGAGCCATACCCGGTCCGTGGACTTATGATTTTAGGAGGATCGCCGGTATTGTCATTCCCGGATAGTAAAAGTTGGCGTGAAGCATATAAAAAATTAGATTGCCTGATTGTTCTGGATCGTTACTTTACAGAAGATGCCCGATATGCAGATGTAGTTTTTCCGGCCTGTTCGTTATTCGAAGTGCCAAAAGCTGTACCAGGACCAGAAGGACCACATATTGTGGAACCCCTGATTGAGCCAGTCGGAGAATCTAAAAACGATGTGTTAATTATGGGAGCAATTGCCAAAAAACTTGGATTTGGTGATAAACTTCCACAGACAGAAGAAGAACTTAGAAGCTGGCTTCTTAGTGGAACTGCGCCATATGCAGGAGATTTTGGGACAAGTGCAGACCAGAAAAAAGAAAAGCATTATAAGAAATATGAGACAGGTGAGTTAAGAGCAGATGGAAAACCGGGATTCCCGACACCGTCCGGAAAGCTAGAAATTTGTTCTACAATTCTGGAGGAAAATGGATTTGTCCCATATCCAGAGTATAAGGATGTTCGTTCAATTCCGGAACTTGCTGGTAAAGAATATCCATTTACTATGACAAGTGGAGCAAGAAGCAATAACCGTATGGGTGTGTTTGGGGCAAATCTAGATAAAATTGCTGAGATTGAACCGTATCCGTTTGTAGATATCAATGCGGAAGATGCAAAAGAAATTGGTATCGAAGATGGCGACATGGTAAAAGTAATAACGCCATTCGCAGACGGAACATTTAAAGCGAAAATCCGTGGCATTGCAAGACATGCAATACATATTCCACATGGAGGTGGAAGCGCCTATATGGCAGAACCTTGGAAAAATGGAAATGTCAATGATTTGTGTAGTCTGGACTATGCAGATCCGATGACAGGATTTGTACTTATTAAATCTGTACCATGCCGGGTAGAGAAAGTATAGTAAACAATAATAATAAAAATGATAATAAAATAACGATAAAAGTATAAGAAAAGGATTGACTTTTTTTAAC
>OLQE01001640.1_pt1 | contig 11403 bp, 12 predicted proteins | sample 1643161 | NCBI WGS metagenome assembly OLQE01 (sample SAMEA3136650, study PRJEB25190) | human gut metagenome | reverse complement strand
TTTTCATTTATTTATTGTATAGCCCTTTTCCACGTCCATGCCTAACCTTTATAAAGTTCCTTTCAGAACATTTTCCAACTGTTCATCGGACAGATCAACATGATAAAAAAGATCGAAAAATTTATGTATTTCTTCATTGATATCACATTTAATATATTCCGGATAAATCAATACTGAGAACCATCGCATACCGATCAGGCGATTTGGTCCTGCCGGACGATCCACCCAGCTAAACGGTGCATTAGGAGTTCCATAAACCTTTTGGTCCTGTACTGCTTTTAATGAAGCATAATCAGGATTGCTCAGGATATCTTCTGCTGCAGAACTTCCACTTTTATCTGCCTTTGGTTCACCATTTACAACAATCACATCCGGATCCCATGCAAGAAGCTGTTCTGCTGAAATCTGAACACGAGATCCATCTCCCAATTCCAGATCTGCAACATTGACTGCATTGATGGCATCAAGAATCTGTGCATGCTGGGACCCTCTGGGTGCAGTTTCCAGTGAATCCTCTCCATTACCGAAGTATACACTGACTTTCTTTTCTTCTGGAATATCTGAAAGTGCATTAATATCAGTAAATACCTGCTCCGCATACTGGGCAAGCTCTTCTGCATGATCTTCTACACCAAGAAGTTCGCCCATAAAACGAAAAGCTTCCGCAGAATTATTAAGTTCGTTGTCTACTGCAACAACCGGAATTCCAAGGCTTTCTGATAACGCATCGCAATCAGAAACCATTGCATCATTAATCTTTCCACTATTAATAGCAATTGTAGGATTGGCAGCAATTACTGCTTCATAATTGACAGCATCACCCATTCCAAAATTAGGAAGATCCTGATATTTGTCCAGAATAATAGATTTCTCAACATCATTCAGTTCATAATTCCACCCAAGAAGCTTATCCGGTGCAACCATGTACAGAAAAATTGCAGCTACAGGACCCGTTGAAAAAACAGATTCAATATTTTCTGCTGCTGGGACAGTTACTTTTCTTCCTGCCATGTCTGTGATCTCACGGGTTTCAGCAGTTTCCTGCTCCGCACTCTGCGTCGGCTCTTCAGTAGCAGCTTTCGTTTCAGAATATCCTGTTAAAAGACTGACTGACATCACCAGACATATAAGCAGAGCCAAAAGTTGTCTGTGCTTTTTCATAAACTCTCTCCTTTCTTTTCTCCGCATTACTCATAATTGACGCTTATTGAAATTGACTATACAATTTTTAAGTATTATAATGTATATGCGAATAGTTTTTAAAAACAATTCGATTTTTCTGAGTATAACACCGTAAATTTGATTAGTCAAGTTACAAGGATGAATGATTATGAATCTGACAGCTAATGAAAAAAATGCCGCCGCTGCCCGGCAAAGACGATATGTTCTGCTGTTGGCGGTTATGCTGGTACTTTTGTTTATCATTATAGTACTCTCATTCTGGGTGGGATATTATCCGCTTACACCAGTGCAGGTACTAAATGCATTTTTATCAAAATTTGGTTTTAAAGGAGATATCTTACCCCAGGCAGTTACCATATTCTGGAATATCCGTCTGCCCCGTATTCTGTCTGCTTTATTTATTGGTGCCTCCCTCTCGGTAGCAGGTGCAACCTATCAGGGAATATTTCGCAATCCACTGGTATCTCCGGATATCCTTGGAGTTTCTTCCGGTGCAAGTCTCGGAGCTGCTTTTGCAATTTTAAACGGCGCTTCCAACTGGATGATTCAGCTTTCTGCTTTTGCAGGTGGTGTGGCCGCAGTAGCCGCATCCTATCTTATCAGCCGAAAATCCGCACATTCTCAGACTCTCAGTCTTGTTCTGACCGGAACTATGATCATGTCACTCTGCAATGCCGGTGTCACAATGATCAAATATGTCGCAGACCCCAATGATGTTCTCCAGCAAATTACTTTCTGGCTTATGGGCAGCTTAACCAAAACCACAACCAAATCCTTTTCCTGGAGTGTTCTTCCAATGATCATTGGATTAAGTCTGATTTTTATTTTTCGATGGCAGATCAATCTGCTGACTTTGGATGAAGAAGAAGCCAAAAGCTTAGGAATCAATGTGCGTAAATATCGTCTGATTTTTATAGTCGCTTCCACATTACTCAGCGCCGCTGCAGTCTGTCTTGGAGGATTGATCGGATGGGTCGGGCTGATGATTCCCCATCTGGCACGTGCACTGGTTGGCGTTGATTACAGAAGGCTGATACCTGCAAGTGCGATCCTTGGCGGCGGATACCTGATACTTGTTGATGATATTTCCCGTTCCCTTTTGTCCATGGAACTTCCACTTGGCGTTGTCACAAGTATCATGGGCGCCCCCTTCTTTATCTATCTTATCATCAAACGAAAGGAGCGCGCGTAATTATATGCTTCTGGAAATTGAAAATGTTTTTGGCGGTTACGGCAATGGTGATATTTTAAAGGGTATCAGCTGCAGCGCAGACTATGGTGATGTGCTTTGTCTGCTTGGCCCTAATGGTTGCGGAAAGACCACTCTGTTCCGCATGATATTAGGTTCCCTTCCTGTTTCTAATGGAAAAATAAAGATAGCCGGAAAAAATATTAGTGACTTTACAACCAAAACACTGGCAAATATGATTGCATATATTCCCCAATATCATTCCCCAGTATTTGCCTATACAGTTCTTGATATGGTAATTATGGGGCGTGCTTCTCATTTCTCCGCATTTGAAACCCCAAAAGAGCCTGATCAGGAAGCAGCTTTTGCCGCCTTGGAGAAAGTAAATGCCCTGCCTCTTGCCAACAGGAAATATACTTCCTTAAGCGGAGGACAAAGGCAATTGGTTTTAATTGCCCGTGCAATCTGTCAGTCTGCAAAAATCTTCATCATGGACGAGCCAGCCGCCAATCTGGATTATGCCAATCATCAACTTCTCATGGAAGTAATTTCAGGGCTGGCCAATCAGGGCTATTGCATTATTATGTCAACACATAGTCCTGAGCATCCCTTTTCCGTGGGAAACAAAGTTCTTCTCATGAAATCCGGAAAGGTTATGGGATTCGGCTCTCCCAAAGAAATCATTACATCTGAAACCTTACAATCTGTTTACGATATTGAAATGGATGTGATAACTACACACGACCGCTATGGCCATGAACGAACTATCTGTTTACCGGTAAATAGCTCACCAAAAGCATTTTAGGAGAAATGATACATGGACTCTATATTGGATTATTTTATTTCTCTGCAGGAATCTGAGCCTGCAGAATTACCTGAGCGGGCTATAGAAAGATGGAATAAACGTGCAGACTTTTGGGAAGACGCACGCAAAAAGAAAGAAAAAGGTGATGAACGTGTCATCAGCGCAATAAACTACCTGGATTCCAAAGGACTTCTTGAAAAAAATTATGATGTCGCAGATATTGGATGCGGTCCCGGACGGTTTGCTGCTGCATTTGCCAAATATGTACACAAAGTAGTGGGGCTGGATATTTCTGATAAAATGGTTAAACACGGAATGGAACATATCCAAAATGAAGGATTAAATAACGCTATACTCTATACATGTAATTTTCAGACATTAGATATTGATAAATCGGGGTATACGCATGCATTTGATTTGGTATTCAGTTCCATGACACCTGCAATCCACAATATGGACGGACTGATAAAATCTATGGAAATGAGCAGGGCATGGTGCTGTAATATCACGCATCTTGACAGACGAAATTCACTCAGGGAACAGATCTTACAGGAAGTATTTGGCAAACAAACAGCACCCCAATGGAATGGGCGATGGTTTTTCTCTCTTTTCAATATATTATTTCTGCTTGGATATAATCCTGAAACAAGCTATGAAAAACTCCATCGTGAAACCTGGGTAACTCCGGATGAACAATATATTGATTCCCTCCTGGAGCACATGCTTCCTTCTGAAGAATATACACAGGAAAACGCAAATAAAATCATGCAATGGATTCAATCTCACTTAAACAAAGATGGGCAGATCAAGGAAATAACTGATTCCACTTATGGAAGAATTCTCTGGAATGTTCGAAACAAAACAATACGACCTGACTATAGAACTATTATAAAATGAAATGGGACTTTACTATGACTCAACATATATTTTTAACTGGTAAAAAACACATTGGAAAATCTACATTGATCCAAAAGATATTAGATGATTATAAGAAAACCTCTGATGGCTTCCTGACTGTCCGCACAAAAAACTATCTGAAGGATCAGTATTCAGTTCATATGTACCATCTAAAAGAGAAGGAGCTCCCAAACGAATCTAATCTTTTGTTTTTATGCGGAAAAACAGATGAACACACTGCCGATACCTTTGATCGCCTTGGATGCAATATTCTTTCCATGTGTTCTGACTGCTCTTTAATTGTTATGGATGAGCTTGGTCCACATGAAGCAGACGCAGCTTTATTTCGGAGAAAAATCCTAAACCTTTTGGATGGGCAGACTCCCATTTTAGGGGTATTGCAAGAACCTGCAGAATCTTTCTGGCCTGAAATCGTAAATCACCCAAAGGTAGAAATCATTATAATTTCTGAAGACAATCGAAATGATTGCTCTTTACTTAATCACATTCAATATAAAATCTCATCTCCTTAATAATTACTCCCGGGGCTATGCGTTCGGAACTAACCAAAGGGTCAAGTAGCTTTGTCAAGTAAATCGAGTAGGAGAAATATCTCATCTTGTGAATGAGATATTTCGACCTCTCACACCACCGTGCGTACCGTTCGGTACACGGCGGTTCAATCAACTTAGCAAGTGACACACCTTTCGGTGTAGTAATCTAACATTGAGACTAATCCAAATGAGGCTAATCTTTTGTTGGTAATTACATAATTCAATGCCCCGCTACATACATGGGCTATCCTCGCTCCTGTGTATGCTATCGAGTATGCATCTTCTTTATTCATTCCAAGTTTTATCAGATTCTTAGCACGGTTTTGTGGTGTTTTCCAATGTTTCCAAATGCACATACGAAGTCTGTACCTGATATTACTGTCAAGTTCTTTGCAGAGTGTTTTCATACTTCCTATCTTGAAGTAGTTAATCCACCCTCTGATAAGCTGATTGAGCTTTTCCACCTTGTAGCTGTTGCTAACGCCCCAACTACGGCAAGTGAGTTTTCTCATTCTGTTCTTAAACTTCGCTACTGATTGTGCATGTGGTTTCGCCTTAAACTGATGCGCTCTTGTGTCATAGTAGAATCCAAATCCAAGGTATTTCAGTCCGCTTGGTCTGTCTACTTTGCTCTTAGTCATGTTGACCTTAAGCCCTCGCTTTTCCATTTCCTTATCAAGTTCATTGAGCATAATATTTGCCAACAACGGCGAGAGATTTCCTCCTTGCGGTGTTCCCACAATAGAATCCTCATATTCGTCGTCAATCATGATTCCGCTGACAAGATATTTCCTTATGATAGAGATAACATCTCCATCTTTAATAGTTCTGCCTATTGTAGTCATAAGCTTGTCATGGTTTACCGTGTCAAAGAACTTTTCCAAGTCAATGTCTACAATCCAATCGTTACCATCATTCATCATGTCAAGTGCTGTTAGGATTCCGGCAGGTTCATTTTAGACATCTCATTCTCATTTTCGCAACAACTTTTATTTTGCACACTCCATAATTATTGCTTCACATCTGTCATATCCAAGCTGTGAGCTGTTCAGACACAGCGTATAGTTACTCGCTTTTCCCCATTTCTGATCCGTGTAAAAATTATAATTCGTCATACGCCTTTTATCTGTATCTGCCATCATTTTGACAGCTTCCTTCTCTTCTACATTATATAAGCCCATAATTCGCTGTGTTTTTTCCGGCATATCCCCATGGATAAATACATTCAGCACATCAGCCCTATCCTTCAGAATATAATCTGCATTTCTTCCTATAATCACACAAGATTCCTTATCAGCCAGTTCTAAAACAACCTTTCTCTGTGCCTCATACACTATGTCTTCCAGTGATTTTCCTGTGATATCACGTCCGGCAAATGCATATGCAAACAAGCCTTTTTTCGGAGATAATTCCGCATTCTTCTGAACATACTCCGGCGATAAACCAGACTTCTCTGCAATCTCATTAATGATATTTTTATCATAATAAGCAATTCCAAGTTTCTTCGCTACTTCTTCTCCGATAAAGCGTCCGCCACTTCCAAATTCTCTGCTGATTGTAATGATTCTTTTTTCCATCTCTGATTCCTCCTTAGTTCAAAACATCTACTTTATTTTTTCTGATTCTCTTTAAAAATACATAGCCTACAAGGCATGAAATTATTTCAGTGATCGGAAATGCCCACCAGATCAGTGAAACTCCCATCTGTCCATTTCTGACAAACATGGAAAAAATTCCGGCCAGCGGCAGTATAATAATGAACTGTCTCAAAAGCGAAATAACAAGGGACTCTATACCACCATCCAGTGCCTGATAAATACCCTGATAAGCAATATTGATTCCGGCAAACAAAAAGCTGACTGAGATTATTCTCATTGCTTCGATAAAATACTCTCTTGACTGTCCCGCATTAAACAATGTTGCAAATGCTCCGGGGAAAATCTCTGTGATTGCAATTCCCAGAATCATTAGCACAATTGTATAGATCAGACCATATTTGATTCCAGCCTGAATCCTCTTCTTGCTTCTCATTCCATAAGCAAATGCAATGATCGGAGTGATTGCATCTCGCAGACCAAAAGCGAGAAACAGTACAAACTGCTGAACTTTATAAAATAATCCATAGGCTGTCTGCGCTGATGGATTGAATTTCAGAATCAGATTCATTACATAAACCATAATGGACATCAGCGCCTGCGCAATGATTGCCGGAAGTCCGATTGCATAGATTTCCTTGATAATCCCGCCAGCCGGCTTCATGTATTTTGCCCCATGCTCGAATTCCTTATTGAATTTGATATGAAAGATAAGCAGTAATACTGCAGATGCTACCTGACCAATTACAGTTGCATAAGCTGCACCTTTCACTCCCATTTCCGGGCAAGGTCCAATACCATAGATCATGATCGGATCAAGGATGATATTTACAACTGCTCCAACCACCTGGCCAATTGTGGAATAAAGAGAACGGCCTGTTGCCTGTAATAGCTTTTCAAATAAAGAAAAGAAAATAATACCAAAAGAAATTACGCAGCAGATCCTCAGATAGCTGACTCCCATCTCCAATACTTCTGTATCTACTGTCTGTGATGAAATATATGCTTTCACCCCAAAGATACCAAACAATAAACAGACCACATAAATGAGCACTCCCAGAAACAGACTGTTTCCTGCTACCTTTGCCGCTTTTTTACTGTTTCCCTGTCCAAGTGTCCTCGCAAGAAGTGCATTGGTTCCTACACCGGTTCCAATCCCCACTGCCACCATAAGCATCTGCACCGGAAATACCAGTGTCAACGCATTTAGTGCTGCTTCACTGCCTACTCTCATATTTCCCACAAATGCACTGTCTACAATGTTATAGACTGCCTGCAATGCCATAGATAGGATCATCGGGATTCCCATCTGGACCATCAGCTTATTTACCTGCATCTCCTTCATCTTGTTGCTTTCCGCCATTTTTTAACTCCTTTCTTTTTGACACAAAAAAAGTGCGCACCTTGTCATATAAGCTGGACTTACGCTGACACGCTACACACTTTTTCATGGCGATATTCATTTTTCAAAATGAAAACGAGTAGCCGGTAAACTGGATTTACGCTTACTTGCTACTCGTTTCTTGTAATTATATTGCCTCTTTTTCAAAAAGTCAAACAAAATTTTTCTTGCTCTTACTTTTCATAATTTTTCAGCTTTCTATAATCAATTTTCCCACCCTCAGTTACTGGCATATTCTTAATTATATTGATTCTTTCAGGAACTGCATACTCTGGTAATTCTTCTTGTAACACTTTTTCAATTTGATCACTATAACACTCATAGCTGTCATCAACTACTATATATGCTCTGGCAACATGAACTCTTTTTTCATCTTCAACTACATTCACTGCTGCTTGATTTATCCCTTTACATTTTTCAATACATTCTCAATTCGGTCTGGAAATAATTTATAAACAATTCCATCTGCTCCTCTGGTGATATATATTCTTTTTATTCTTCCTGCAAAATATAGGAATCCATCTTTTTCTACATATCCCAAATCACCTATATGAATCCACTTCTCTCCATTTTTAATCCAGATTGCTTTTTCTGTCTCTTTTATATCTTTCACATATTCCTGCATTATACTAGGTGATGAAAAGCAGATTTCTCCCTTTTCTCCATAGCCTAGTTCTTCTTCAGTTTCCGGATTGATGATTTTCACATTTACCTTTGGAAGTGGAATTCCTAAAGAACCTGACTGATTACACCGATTCATATTGGTACAAACTGTTGCTCCTAATTCTGTCATTCCATATCCTACTGTATACTCCACTGTAGCATGACACTTGGCAAGAATCTCATTCAGCTTTTTTCTTCTTCATCAGAAATTGCGCCACCGCCACCAGCTAATGTTTTTTACCATCTCATATTGCATTTACATGATTTCATAATCGCAGAAATAAAAGCTGGTCCTATAATCATATGTTCTGGCTTCTTTTTCATCATAGCTTTAGCAACAGCATCTGCATTCGGGTCAATCTGTAGAATCCCCTCCAATCCCAAAACAAGTTGTGTATGAATTCCAACAGTAATTCCAAATCCTAAGAATGGCGGAATTGCATTTAATACTCGCGAATTTGTCGTTAATCCCATATCTGCTAATTTATACTGAAAAGCCATTGCATTTAAGCTATCATTCGTATGCAATACCCCTTTCGGTTCACCTGTAGTGCCACTTGTATACACAATAACTGCAGGCATATTCGGCTGATATCTTTCTTTTTTAAGAACTATTTCCTTTGACCCTTTTTTTAGAAACTCATCCAGACTGTTGTCTCGGCAGCTTTTCTGTTTTACAATCTGTTTTAATGGAAATGGCATGGAATTCCAAATTGGGAGATATATAATTTGTTCTGCTTTCATTTTGGATTTAATCTCTTTTACTTTATCTTGAACGTTCTCAAGATATAAAAACATTTTAGAACCCACTTCGTCTGTTTACTTTAATATCTCTTCTGCATTCAGTGTCAAATAAATCAAATTTACAATTGCTCCAAGTTGGTTTAAAGCATATATACTGTAAATTGTCTCCGGAGTATGAAGTGACATAATCGTAACAACATCCTCTTTTTTTATTCCGCAAGCTTGAAATGCTTTTGCAAATTCATTTACTTTTTCAAAAAAAGTTTATAACTAATCTTTTTCCCAAAATAATTCAGCGCTGTATGACTTAAGTTTGATTGATTTTTCTAGTATATCAAATCATACATTGTACATTCTGGAAGCTTTTCCTGAATTGCTTCTTCACTGTAATATTTCAGCCATGGCTTATCTACGGACGGAAATCCTGTCTGCTCTGCTCTCATTATCCTTTTTCTCCTTATCTGTCTGTCAAGTGTCTTTTTATATATGCATCTGTTCTCATGAATATTCCGATACTACAAAAAGCCATTCTTAGCTACATATTTTGTGGCTGAAAATGGCTTCAATCTCTGTATTTTCTATATTCTTTTTGAGGAAAAAGTACACAGTTCAGACTTACTTGGACATTGTAATTTATAACCATCACCTATGCAGCTCCTTCCTGATAATAGACACTTTAATACATTTATTCTATCAAAAGTTTGATTTCCTTACAATAGAGAATATTTAGTATTTTCTCAGGATTTAATTTTTCTCTCTGGTGTGCTATCTGACGCCAATATCAAACATCTCCCTGCAAATTGTTTTTCCACATACTGTTTTGAAAATATTATGATATGCTTTTAGAGCTGCTTCTTTCGATAAGCCATCCTCCATAATATTAACCAGAAAATCAGCCTCCACCAATATCTGATAATCAATTTCATTAATATTATTATATGTATGGTGATGTGCGATCAAATACTGAACGCGCTCAGATATATCTTTCTCAAATCCCAGTTTTTCAAGCAGCCTTTCTGCTATTGCAGGGCCTTCTTGTTCCTGTAATTTTCCATTGCAATTTCCATATTTTTCTTCGCAGAAATGAATTCCAATATCATGTGTCAAAGCTGCCGCTTCAATGATAAACAAACATTTTTCATCTACATTCTCCGTTTCTGCTATCAATTTTGCATAGCTATGCACTTTGCAAAAATGTTGAATTCTCTTTGCATCCCCTCTGTATAATTCAATCATTGCCAAATGTAATTCATTGATCATTTAAAGTTTCCTCCTCTTGCACATATAATAGCCTTCTAATTAATTTTATGTTTTCCATGATATATATCATATTCTTATTCTTGAATCCGCATCATTAGAAACAGTCAATTCAAAATGATTTCGATTTGTTTTTATAAAGCCTTCTTTTTGTAACTTTGAATAGGTAAATATTTTTCCAAAATCGTTCCTCCTGTTGGAAATCAAACATACAAGTTGTATTTATCATACTATAATTCCAGCAGAAACAAAAGTTAAATGCTATTGACGGAGGAAAAAAATGAAAGGTAACTTTAATTGGTTGTCCAAAATTAGATCAGGTGGATTATAGTGAGAAACTGACCTGGATTATTCACAACAACAATATTCAAAGTGTGACAATTGTAAGAATGGAAGTTCCAGGCTGTGGTGGACTGGAAATGGCGGCAAAAAAAGCACTTCAAAGCAGTGGAAAATTCTTACCATGGCAGGTTATAACGATAAGTATTTATGGAAATATTATAGAATAAAGGAGGATACAACAATGAATAAAAAAATGTTTTGTTATCAATGTGAACAGACAGTGGGATGTACCGGCTGCACAGGAAATGCCGGTGTCTGTGGAAAAAAGGCGGATACAGCTAAATTACAGGACGAACTGACAGGTGCGTTGATTGGTCTTGCAAGAGCTGTCGGTGGCGCAGAAACTATTTCCCAAAGTACCGGACAGGTCATAATCGAAGGGCTGTTTACTACAGTTACAAATGTAAGTTTTGATGATGCAGCAATCAGAAATATGATACAAAAGGTCAGAGCTGAAAAAGAAAGACTGGTTCCTGACTGCGGCAACTGTCAGTCACCGTGCGGTAAAACAGGCGAATACGATATGCAGCAGCTGTGGAATGCCGACGAAGATATCCGCTCTTTAAAGTCTCTTATTCTATTCGGAATTCGTGGAATGGCAGCCTATGCCTACCACGCAAGTGTTCTGAATTACGAAGATGCCGAAGTAAATCGTTTCTTCTGCGAGGCATTATTTAAGATTGGGTATGAAGAAAGTGCGGAGACTCTGCTTCCTACCGTACTGAAAGTAGGAGAAATCAACCTGAAGTGTATGGCACTTCTTGATAAGGCAA
>OLQE01001634.1_pt1 | contig 11441 bp, 8 predicted proteins | sample 1643161 | NCBI WGS metagenome assembly OLQE01 (sample SAMEA3136650, study PRJEB25190) | human gut metagenome | reverse complement strand
TCCCTCAAAGATTGAGGGATTCAGGGAGTTTGAAGCGGACTTGTCCGCTTTGTTCCTCAGAAAGTCAGGCAGAGACGGGAAAGGAGAAACAGATATTATGCATACTACTATTGGATTTGCAACGATCGGAACGAGTAAAATTACACAGAAATTTTTAAGTGCAGCAAAAGAATGTGAAGGATTTAAGCTTGTAGCGGTATATTCCCGTGATATTAAAAAGGCAGAACAATTTGCCGGGGAGCAGGGAGCAGAGCGGTTTTATGACAGTCTGGACATGCTTGTGGCAGATAAGGATGTGGAGGCGGTTTATGTTGCCAGCCCCAATTATATGCATTATAAACATGTGATGAAACTTCTGAAAGCAGGTAAGCATGTATTTTGCGAGAAAGCAATTGCATCTAATAATGCGGAAGCAGAAGAAATGTTCCGTACAGCGCAGGAAAGACATCTGGTGCTTCTGGAAGCAGTTCGTCCGGTCTTTGATCCGGGAATGCAGGCAATAAAAAATAATCTGTATAAGCTGGGCGCAATTCGAAAAGCGAATATTTCTTACTGCCAGTATTCCAGCCGCTATGACAGCTTCAAAGAAGGACAGGAGCACAATATATTCAGCAGAGAATGTTCCGCCGGGGCATTGATGGATATTGGTGTTTATTGTGTGCACACACTGCTGTACCTTTTGGGAATGCCGGAGAAAATCAGCGGTTTTGCCGTTATGCTTCGAAGTGGTGTGGACGGGGCAGGAGATATCCTCGCGAAGTATCAGGACAAGATTGCAGAGGTATCATATTCAAAGATTACAGATTCCAGCCTGCCAAATGAAATTCAGGGTGAGAATGGAATGCTTCTTTTTCAGGGGACGAATGACTGTCCGGAAAATGTCAGGATTGTTTACCGGGATAGAACCGAGGAAGTTCTTTATCACAGAGAACCATTGAATGACATGAAATATGAGCTGGAATATTTTATAAAAATGATCCGAAGGGAAGAAAATGCCGAAAGTCATACAGAACGTTCACTGAATGCCATGAAACTGATGGATGAAATGAGACGGCAGTGTGGTATTACGTTTCCGGCGGATGAGAGATAATGGAATATATGCGAAATCAGAAAAGATCTTGTGGTGAATAAACCATGAGATCTTTTTTTGTAATAGGAAATTACTCCGTAATGTTCCTGTTGCATAAAAACGCTCCGCGAGGATACGTGAAAGAAATGAAAACTTTTCAGAAATAAAACATAAAATATGGTAATAAATATCAAAAATAAATAATAAAAAGATGCAAAACATAGAAAAAATATACGTATAGCATAAAAATATTGACCGTATTTATGAAAAATGATATGTTTTATATGAAAAATGAAACGAAAAATGAAAGAAAAAATGAAATCATAAAGGGGGAGATAAGATGGTGAAAGTCGGAATTATAGGCTGTGGAAAGATTGCACAGGTTCGTCATATTCCGGAATATCTGGATAATCCGAATGCAAAACTGACTGGCCTTTATGATCTGAATCTGCAGCGTGCAAAAGACCTTGCTGAAAAATATAATTGCAAGTCTTATGAAAGTGTTGAGGAAATGCTGGCAGATCCGGAAATTGATGCAGTCAGTGTATGTGTGGCAAATCATGTACATGCCGAGATTACGATTGCTGCATTAAAAGCAGGAAAACATGTACTTTGTGAAAAACCGATGGCAACAAAATTAAAAGACTGTCAGATGATGGTGGATACAGCAGAGCAGATGGGTAAGAAACTCATGATCGGACAGAATCAGAGATTTGCCAAAGCTCATGCAGAAGCAAGAAAACTCATCGAACATGGGGATATCGGTAAGGTTCTTACTTTCAAAACAACATTCGGACATGGCGGCCCGGAAACCTGGAGCGTAGATGCTGGCCCACAGAACTGGTTCTTCGATAAAAAGAGAGCTGCTATGGGAGCTATGGCAGACCTTGGTGTACATAAGACAGACCTTATCCAGTACCTGCTTGATGATACAGTTGAAGAAACAACTGCAAAGGTGACAACCCTTGATAAGAAAGACAGTAACGGAAATCTGATCGGTGTAGATGATAATGCCATCTGCATTTACAAAATGAAGAGCGGAATCATCGGAACGATGACAGCCAGCTGGACCTATTATGGTGAGGAAGATAATTCCACGATTATTTATGGAACAGAAGGAATGCTTAAGATTTATCATAATCCGAAATATTGCATCGAACTGATCCGTAAAGACGGTGGAAAAGTTTTCTACGATATCGACCAGATTCAGACAAATGATAATCAGACAAAATCAGGAATCATTGATGCGTTTGTAGAGTCTGTAGAAAATGATATAGAACCTGCTGTTTCAGGAAAGAGTGTCCTGAGTGCAATGAAAGCTATTTTCGGCAGTCTGAAATCAAGCGAGCTTGGAAGAACTGTTCGCGTGGATGAGGAGGAATTAGAGTGAAGATAGGATTAGTCAGTGCAATACTGGAAGATTACGATTTCAAAAAGATGATCGATACGGTTTCTGAGATCGGTTACGAATGTGTGGAAGTTGCATGCTGGCCGAAAGCAAAAGCAGAGCGCAGATACGCGGGTGTCAGCCACATTGATGTAGCAAATCTGGGAGACAAAGAAGCAGAAGAAATCCTTTCTTATTGCAAAGAAAAGAATGTGGAGATTTCCGCGCTGGCATTTTATCCGAACACCATGGACGGAAATTTGGAAAAAAGAGCTGCCAACATCGAACACTTATATAAAGTAATCGATGCAAGCAAAAAACTCGGAATTAACCTTGTTACAACTTTTATCGGAAGAGACCAGACAAAAACAGTAGAAGAAAATCTGGAGCTGGTAAAAGAAATCTGGATTCCGATCGTACGTTATGCAGAAGAAAAGAAAGTGCGCATTGCGATTGAAAACTGTCCGATGCTTTTTGACGGAGATCAGTGGCCGGGTGGACAGAACCTGATGACAACACCGGTGATCTGGAGAAAAGTTTTTGAGATTCTGGACAGTGATTACATCGGAATCAATTATGACCCGTCTCATTTTGTATGGCAGATGATTGATTATATCCAGCCGCTTTATGAGTTTAAGGACAAAATTTTCCACGTGCATTACAAAGATATCAAGCTTTTCAAAGACAAACTGAAAGAGTGCGGTACGATGGCATATCCGCTTCAGTATATGAAACCGAAACTTCCTGGATTGGGAGATGTAGACTGGGGCAAATACGTGTCCGCATTAACGGACATTGGATTTGAAGGATATACATGCATAGAAATCGAAGACAAATCTTTTGAAGGATCCGAAGAAAGAGTGCTGGACAGCCTGAAGCTTTCGCTCAGATACATGAGACAGTTTGTGATCTGAAAAATAATTGAAACATTAAATAATGAAATAATGCGGGGAAGCCGCTTATTAAAAACAAAAACATTCCAAAAGGAGGAAATGAATTATGAAGAAAACAGTAGTTTGCATGCTGATCGCTGCTATGACAATGGGTAGTATGGTTACTCCTGTATTTGCAGACGGAGATGGAGATGCTACACACATTTATGTGCTGACAGCTCCGGAAGATCATGGCTGGACCGGCTCCGTAGCAACATTTGCAAAAGAAAAAATTGAAGAAGTAAATGATGATGGCACATACAGTGCAGAACTGATCACATCTGCAGATGCAGCAGAGCAGATCGTTAACATCGAAGATATCATCGCAGCAGGTGAAGACAACATTGCAGTTGTAATTCAGCCAATCGATGACACTGTTCAGTCTGCAATCCAGCAGCTGGTTGATGCAGAAATCCCATACGTAGCATTTGACCGTATCATCGATGGTGTGGCTGACAGCGCAGTATCCAATGTAAAAGGTGACAATGAAGGTATCGGAGCAGCATGTGCAGCTTACTATACAGAGCAGGGTATGAAACCTGGTGATGCAGTTTATGTATACGAAGGAGATACTTCTTCTGTAACAACTCTCCGTGATGAAGGATTCACAAAGTACCTTACCGGAGAACTGGAATACGATGGAAAAACAATTGCAGACGATGCAAAATGGTCTGAAGACGATCTGAAATCTATCACATATTCAGGTGCTATGAACTGGAGCCGTTCTGATACAAAGACAGCCTATGAATCTCTGCTCGGAGATGCATCCAACGCAGATATCAAATGGTTCTATGCAGAAGACGATGAACTTGCAATGGGTATCCTTGAAGCTCTTCAGGGCGGCGGAATCGACGATGCAACAAAAGAAAAATTCCTCGGAAATGCACCTTATCTGACAGGCTGTGGCGGACTGGATGAGCTTTATGCAGTACTTCGTGGTGAATCCTTCACAGATATCGCAGATCAGTTTGGTGGTATTGTATCTGTAACTTACAGCCCTGCAATGATCCAGACAGCAATCCAGGATATGGTTGATTATCTGGATGGAAAAGATGTAGAACAGGATCACGTAATTGCCTGCGAAATCGTAAATAAGGACAACGTAAAAGATTATCCTTCTTTCTAAATCGAGCATTTTTTGTGATATAATTCTTTTTAATAAGACAGAAATGGCGAAGGGAACTGAAAAGTTCCCTTCTGTCAGATAATTAAGTGAATGTGTATCAGAGCAGTGTATCAAAAAGTCCGACGGATCGGGCGGGGAGGCGAGAATTATGAGTTTATTGCAGATGAGGGATATCTGTAAGTCCTTCAGCGGGATTCCTGTACTGAAAAACGTACAGCTTACAGTAGAACAAGGAGAAGTGCATGCACTTCTCGGTGAGAATGGTGCGGGAAAATCAACACTTATGAATGTTTTGACAGGTGTATTTCCGCGAGATAAAGGCGAAATCGAATTTGATGGAACCGAATTAAAAAATATTACGATCAGGCAGTCCGAAAATATGGGAATTGCTTTTGTACATCAGGAATTAAATTTGTTTAATGATCTGAAAGTTTATGAAAATATATTCCTTCAGAAAGAATACACAACAAAACTGGGCCGCCTGGATAAGAAAAGGATGATTCAGGAGGCAGAGAGACTGTTTCATGAACTGGGAGTGGATATTGATCCGACACAGCAGGTTTCCAAACTGAAAACGAGCCAGAAACAGTTGCTTGAAATATCAAAAGCGCTGTTTTTTAAAGCAAAACTTCTGATTCTGGATGAGCCGACAACATCCTTAAACAATGATGAGGTGGCACATCTGTTTGAAATCGTAAACAATTTAAAGAAAAAGGGAACTTCCTTTATCTTTATTTCACATAAAATGCCGGAGATTTTCCGTTTGTCAGACCGATATACCGTATTCCGAAACGGAGAGTTTATAGGTTCTGGAAATATCAAAGATACTACACCGGAAGAGGTTACACGTATGATGGTTGGGGAGAAATACTCGGATCAGGATGTATACGAAAAACGACCACTCGGCGATACGATCCTGGAACTGAAGAATTTCAGCGGAGAAGGTTTTCGCAATATAAATCTGACGGTAAAAAAAGGAAGCATCGTCGGACTGACCGGACTTCAGGGTGCCGGAAGCAGTGAACTGATGCAGTGTATGTTTGGTGTGACGAGAGCCTACAGCGGTGAAATGCGTGCAATGGGTAAAGTCATGCGGGATCATTCCATCCATACAGCAATGAAAGACCAGATTGCTATGCTGGCATCCAACAGAAAAGAAAATTCTGTAATTCCGGATATGAGTATTCTGGAGAACATGTATCTGTCAGAACATACGCTTTCTGCATGGAAACCGGCTATCTCCAAAAAGAAAGAGATTAAAAATTACAAAAAATATAAAGAAATGCTGAATATCAAGGCAAATTCCTGCGAAGACCTGATCACTTCCTTAAGTGGTGGAAATCAGCAGAAAGTTTTTCTTGCACGCTGGCTGAATACAGATGCGGAAATCCTTCTTCTGGATAATCCGACACAGGGAATAGATGTAGGCGCAAAAGCGGAAATCTACAAACTGATCCTGGAACTTGCAAAGCAGGGCAAAACGATTCTGATCAATACTTTGGAAATACCGGAGATCCAGAAGGTTGCCGATTACTGTGCAGTATTTTATAACGGAGAGATTATCAAGATTCTGGAACATCAGGAAATTGACGAGATGACAGTTATGATGTATTCAACAAATGCAGCACAGGCAGAGGAGGGAAAATAAAATGAGTAAAAAGAATACAACAGTTCCTGGACGTGTGGCAGGATTTTTGGGAGAAAACAGTTATATCATTGTTTTTGTAGCGATTTTTATTGTATATGCACTGACAACAAACGGACTGACCTGGAGCGGTATGATGAATGTATTTCGTCATTCCGCAGTAATCGGTATCATTGGTCTTGGTATGGGACTTATCTGTATCACAGGCGAAATCGACCTTTCTGTAGGATCTATGCTGGCTCTGGATGGTGGATTTTCCGTTATCATTTTTAACATGACAAACAGCATTGTGCTTACATTCTTATTTGCAGTTCTGTTTGGCGCATTCTGCGGACTGATCAATGGTGTGATGGTCGGATGGATCCAGATGCCTGCATTTATCGTAACTCTGGCAACAATGCTGATCTATCGTTCTTTTGCGCAGTATTTCTGCCAGCATGTGGATAAAGCCCTGATCGGCGGTGGAAGTTCTGTGTATAAGATGGCAAACAGCCAGTCTTCTTATCAGACACTTTATAATTTTGGTAATGGAAAAGTATCTACGATCCCGATCGTTGGTCTGATCCTTATTATCATGACACTTGTTTTTGTATATATCACAACAAGCACGAAATACGGTAAAAAAGTTTATGCAGTAGGAAGCAATATGAAAGGTGCGCAGATGGCAGGAATCAATACAGCGGCTGTAAAAATTTCTGTATTTGTGATTGCAGGTGCGCTTGTTGGCATCGGTGCTTTCTTATGGATTGCCATGAATGCTTCTGCTGACCCGGCAACCACAGGAAACAGCTATGAAATGTATGCGATCGCAGCAGCAGTACTTGGCGGAATCAGCATGTCAGGTGGTAAAGGAAAATGCCTCGGAATCCTGTTTGGCGCAATGTCCTATACGATCATTGACAAGATCATTGTGTCCCTTAAAATGGATTCTCTTATCAATAATGCAATCAAGGGAATTATCCTTCTGATCGTCATCATGGTACAGATCGTGGGACCTCAGATCAAACAGAAATTTAAGAAAGCAGAATGAAATCTCTGTTAAACAGGCGAAAAATACTTTATACTTAATAATAGAAATAATTTAGAAAACCTGAAAAAGAGAGAAAATATGAAGAAGATAACTGTTTCATTAATTGCGGAAAAAGCGCAGGTATCACCGGCAACGGTATCGAGAGTCCTGAATCACAGAGAACTGGTAAAAGAGCCGACGATACGACGGGTAGAGGAAGCAATGCGTTCTCTGGGCTGTCAGATAGAAAATACGGTCACAGTTTCGAAGGAGACACAGCCGTTGATTGTTCTGAACATTCCGGGAATCGAGAATGTATTTTATCAGGAAATCATCCGGGGTGCGAGAGTATCTGCAAAGGCACATGGATGCCATCTGCTGATCCATGAATCACATCTGAATAAAGGAAATATGCTGGATTTCTGCAATCTTCTGAGGAGAGTGGATGCGGCCGGTGTGATTCTTTTGAATCGGATTTCAGAAGAAGCGCTGGATCAGATACGGATGATCGCGCCTCTGGTACAGTGCTGCGAATACAATGAACATGCCGATTATCCATATGTCAGCATTGATGATACCAGAGCCGCAGAAATTGCAACGGAATATCTTCTGTCAAACGGAGGAAGTAAGATCGCGCTGATCAACGGACCGGGAAACTTCAAATATGCAAGAAGACGTCAGGAAGGTTTTATGAATGCACTCCGGAAAGCGGAGGTCATGGTTCCGAAGCAGTGGATCGTACAGCTGCCGGAAGTGAGCTACGAGATGGCTTATGCAGCGGTGTGCAGACTTCTGAATTCTGACAGCAGACCGAATGCATTTTTTACCATATCCGATGTTTTTGCAGCGGCAGTGATCCGTGCGGCGAAGCGCTTTCATCTTCATGTACCGCGGGATATTCTGGTGGTCGGATTTGATAATATTGAGTTATCCTCTATGACGTCACCTTCGATTACAACTGTGAATCAGCCGAAATTTCAGATGGGTTATACAGCATGTGAAATGCTTCTGGAACTGATCGAGGATCCACAGGAGGAGATGAAATCTCTTTTGCTTGATACAGAACTGGTGATCAGAGAATCAACATAATAAGAGAATTTATTAACAGAATATATGAATTTGCAGAAAAACACCGGAGCAGGTTAAAATCTGTTCCGGTGTTTTCTTGAATATGTGTGCATTCTTAAGATATCATAGCTGATCCTTAGATGCAGTAGCACATATTATAGAAATATTGCACATTTTCTATTTTATAAGAATTACATTCCGTCTTTCAGGACATCGTAATCACGTAAGACTTTCTCAATCACAGTTCCCCTGATGAAGTGGAGCAGAGGTTTTTTGATGAGATTTGCTCCTGGAATGTCAATTTCAAGAGGAGATTTGCCGTCCATCAGCTTTACACTGCTGCTTAAGAGTTCACGGATATCGTAAACGCTTCCCCACACTTCCGGTACCCCGCGGTCCACACCGAGAAGTCCATAAACGGCTTCCATAGCAGTTCTGACAGAGTATTCTGTGGTGAAGACAGTGTCACGTGGTGTATCTGCAAACTGACCGAGGAATGCGAAGTTTACACATCCATCCGGGATAACGTCCGGGCGGTCGCCTTTTGTTCTTGGCATGAAGAATGCAGTGATATAAGGCATCATGGTCGGAACGCATACGGCACTGTTTTCTGCAAGATCTTCAATCTGGTCTTCCGGCACACCGAGGTGGTAAAGCCATTCTTCGGTAATTTCTTTTCCGGTGCAGTCTTTCATCGGTTTCTTAATATAATCACCAGGTACATCTGTAAATAAACCATAAACCCATACGCAGACTTTATCTTTGTCCTGATCTTTGAACTGTCCCTGACGGTTGATTGTCCAGCTTAAAAGCCATTTGGAATCCTGACAGCTTACGATACCGCCGGTAACAACTTTGCCGGTGCGTGGATCACGTTTGCAGATATCCGTGATATAAGGAATAATTTTGTCATCCAGTGTGGTGATGGTTGCAGATTCCCAGTTGGTCTTGCTGATATCGGAGCAGAATTTTTCCGGATGTCCGAAAGATGGATCCTGTGCTGCGATATTTTTCCAGAGGGACCAGCAGCCGCTTGTACGGACTTCTGCATCACCGTTTGGCGCATGGTTCTGATCACCGTAGATAGTACCTTCTGTACAGCTTCCGTTTGTGACAAATACGAGGTCGTTTTCAGTAAGGACGATGCCCTTTTCCACTCCATTTACTTTGCATTCGAGCGCAGATGCAATTTTTTTGCCTTCTTTGAATTCGAAGATAACGTTGGTGACTTCGGTATTGAACTGAAAATCCACGCCTGCAGCTTCCAGATATTTCTGCATCGGAAGAATCAGGGATTCGTACTGATTGTATTTGGTGAATTTCAGGGCACTGAAATCCGGAAGTCCTGCAATGTGATGGATGAAACGCTGGAAATATAGCTTCATTTCTAACGCACTGTGCCAGTTTTCGAATGCGAACATGGTTCTCCAGTACAGCCAGAAGGTGGAATTAAATACTTCATCGTCGAAAACATCTTCGATGGTCTTATCATAGAGGTCTTCATCTTTTGTCATGAAGAGTTTCATGATCTCCATGCAGCCTTTCTGGCTTAAATTGAATTTACCGTCTGTGTGGGCATCTTTGCCACGGTTTACAGTTGCACGGCAGAGAGAATAATTCGGGTCATGCTTATTCAGCCAGTAATATTCATCCAGTACGGAAACATCTGGTGTTTCGATTGAAGGGATGCTGCGGAACAGATCCCAGAGGCATTCAAAATGGTTTTCCATTTCACGGCCGCCTCTCATGACGTAACCGCGTGTAGGATCAAAGATTCCGTCACAGGCACCGCCGGCAATGTCCATGGCTTCCAGAATGTGGATGTGGGAACCGGGCATCTGTGCATCGCGGACGAGGAAGCAGGCAGCAGCGAGAGAAGCAAGTCCGCTTCCTACGATGTATGCATGTTTGTCATCGACGCCTTCCGGCTTTTCCGGACGGGCGAAAGCCTCGTAGTTTCCGTTTGTATAATAGATACCTTTACTGTTTTTTTCGTATTTTCCGCGTTCTGTGTTGCGGTAGTCGGAGTTTACAGAATTTTTTGATGAAGCTGATTTGTTTGGGGCCTTTGAAGTGACTGGATTACATTTGGAATTTTTGGCGAGGACGGCAGCAACACCTGCTCCGGCTGCAAGGGCAACACCAAGTTTTAGACTTTTTTTGGACATATAAAAAACCACCTTTCATTTATTTATGATGATCTGTTGTTCTGTTTCTGTCTCCTATAGTATTGCCATTTGCCGTTCAATTCAATTGACAAAAAATGCCGGATGAGCAAAATCTTATCATTTGGATACATTTGTAAAGTTTTTGATAGAATTTGTAATATTTCCCTGGATGGTGGTGCACATATTGTTGCAGATGGAAGTGCAATCATCTTTCATGCCCTGGTGAATCCAGTCGAGCATGATCCCGACAAAACTGTATTTATAAAAATCAGCGATAAAATTTTTCTGTGCATCGGAAAGCATGGTTTCTTTTGACTGCTCCAGTACAACACCCATAATGAGATCATGTGTGAGATGGAAAAGATAGTTTTCAATCTGTTCACGGCTTACAGCATGATAAGCATTTATAATGAAGGCTTTGTTTTCGTAGACTGCTTCAAAAATCTGCAAAAGCCCTTCCTGCCATGTTTCGTATGTTTTTTTACCCTGCAGGGCTTTAGTGGATTCTTCCAGACATGCCCACTCTACGAGATCATAGATGTCCCTGAAATGATAATAAAAGGCCATACGGCTGATTCCGCAGTCTGCGGTCAGGTCGTTGATCGTGATTTTGTTTAAAGGTTTCTGGAGCATAAGTTTTTTCAGAGACTCCATAAGAGCTTTTTTTGTAATATTGGACATGGCATATCCTCCGCTATAAAATATTTTCTTCTACAATAACAGATATATTATAACTGCTTTTCGGGATAAAAAATACAGCTGTTTTATGGTGTAAAAAAATTGTAAAAAAATCGGAAATAACTGTTGACATGCAAAGGGCATTATAGTAAAATAACCCAATGTGACATAGTGCGATAACACATGAGCCAAAGCCCCGGCGAAGGTGTTTTTATCAGCGGTTTCGGACATTTCCGCAGTATATAGATTTGCACTGTTCACCAGGGAATTTTATACATGATATTGCGGGAGACCGTGATTAAACAAACTATCGTTGATAAATAACAGGAGGTAAAACCATGCAGACTTATATGGCTAAT
>OLQE01001622.1_pt1 | contig 11539 bp, 9 predicted proteins | sample 1643161 | NCBI WGS metagenome assembly OLQE01 (sample SAMEA3136650, study PRJEB25190) | human gut metagenome | reverse complement strand
TATCATACTCCTGTTTGAAAAAATCCAATATTTCAGGCCATTTTTGTTGTAAAATGTCTATCATAAAGACCTCCTAAAATGATAAAAAGGCTCAAAAGCCCATACAGTAATATAATACACCAAAAAAGGTTCATTTTCAATAGATATAAATAATAGGAAGAAAGAAAAAAAGCAGGATATAATAGTCATATTTAACAATTAACAATTTGAGGATTATTTAATGTGATTTACATAAAATTATTTTGAATTTACATAATATCGACAGTTATCGACAAAATAAATTAAAAGTTATTAACATTAAAAAATGAAAAATCAGAAAAAATGGGCATAAAAGTTGAAAAAATCGGCAAGTTATTAACATTCTATTAACATCGCGTTGATAACTTATGTTAAGTAGAGGTAAAATTATGTAAATCAAATGTAAAATTAAATAAAATCAAAGAATTATAAAAAATCGGGGATATTGGGTAAAAGTGTGAAAAAGGGTTGAAATTAATGGAGAAATGTGGTTTAATTAATGCTTGACTACGAATATTCTTACATTTATAATTGTAATGATGTTTTACTATAGAACAGAAAAGGAGGTGCCGGATTATGAAGATGACATTTCAGCCAAAGAAAAGACAGAGATCAAAAGTTCATGGATTTAGAAAAAGAATGAGCACAGCAGGTGGTAGAAAAGTTCTTGCCAGCAGAAGAGCAAAGGGAAGAAAGAAATTATCAGCTTAGGTCGCATTCAATGTGACCTTTTTTCTTTGCCATTTAACAGGAGAAAATTATTATGAATAGTTTAAAAAAGAATTATGATTCATTAAAAAAAAATAGTGATTTTCAAAATGTTTACGCAAACGGAAAGTCAATGGCAAATAAATATTTAGTTATGTATGTTTTATCTAATGATTTAAGCGTTAACAGATTAGGTATTTCAGTAAGTAAAAAAGTAGGAAATAGTGTAGTGAGACATCACCTGACCCGCTTAATCAGAGAAAGCTACAGATTAAATAGCAGTATGTTCAATAGTGGTTTGGACATAGTCGTGGTAGTGAGAAATACTGCCAGGGACAAATCTTATAAAGAAATCGAAAGTGCACTAATGCACTTAGGAAAAATTCAGAAGATTTTAAATAACATTTAAATTGATTATTTGAAATTAAATTTGTAACTAATTTGAAAACAGGCTTTTGACTGCATAATTTAATTGATTAGAGGATTTAATATGAAGATTTTTAAATTAATATCTAAGGCAATCAATTATACATTAATAGGAATGATAAAGTTTTACAGAAAATATTTATCTCCCATGAAGAGAACATGCCATTGCAGGTATATTCCCACATGCTCCCAGTATGCAGTAGAGGCTTTACAAAAATATGGACCATTAAAGGGGTCATATCTCGCCATTAAAAGGATACTCAGATGTAATCCTTTACATAAGGGTGGGTACGATCCAGTTCCTTAAAAGGTAGGAGGATTAATTGGATAATTTAATATTAGCTACACAGACAGGTGGTATTTTAAAACCTTTTGCATGGATTTTAGGTAAAATACTTGAAATTATTTATGATTTGTTTTCAACAATGGGAATTTATAATATTGGTTTTTGTATTATATTATTTACTATTGTTGTAAGAATGCTTATGCTTCCAATGCAGATTAAGCAGCAGAAGTTTTCAAAGCTTAATTCAGTAATGACACCTGAAATTCAGAAAATCCAGAAGAAGTATCAGGGAAAGAAAGACCAGCAATCCCAGTTGGCACAGCAGGAAGAAATTAAAGCAGTATATGATAAGTATGGAACATCTCCTACAGGAAGCTGTTTACAGTTATTAATACAGATGCCTATTCTTTTTGCACTTTACAGAGTTATTATGAACGTTCCGGCATATGTTAAGCCGGTTAAGGATTTATATTTACAGGTTCTTAACGGATTAAATGCTACACAGATGAAGCAGTTTTTCGGAATTGATGGTTTAGCATCTGGTTTATCTCAGGATAAGATAAACGGTTGTATTGATGCAATGTCAGGTTATACAAGTTCAGGTAGTGGAGTTAAACTTTCAGATGGTGTTACATTAAGTAAAATCTTAGAGGTTGCCGACAAAGGGGTAGCAGATAAGATAGAAGGAATTAATAATTTCTTTGGATTAAATTTAAGTATGTCACCTAGTGGAATGTTTAATGCAGGAATGATTTCAATTATTGTTGCACTTATTATTCCTATTTTATCAGGTTTATTCCAGTTTTTAAGTGTTCAGCTTTCACAGAAGCTTAATGGAGCTGCTATGGATTCAGCAGATAATCCAATGGCAAGTTCAATGAAGATAATGAACATTATGATGCCACTTATGTCAATATATATGTGCTGGATTTTATCAGCAGGTATTGGTCTTTACTGGATGGCAGGTTCACTTATTATGATGTTACAACAGATATTTATTAATATCCACATGAAAAAAGTAGATGTTAATGATATTATTGAGGCAAATAAGGAAAAGGCAGCTGCAAAGGCTGAAAAGCGTAAGCAGAAAGAAGGAATTTACAGAGATAAGGTTCTTGAAGCTTCAAAAACAAATACAAAGAATATTTCCGGTAATTCTAAGATAAGTGCTTCTGAGAAAGAAGAAAAAATCAGAAAAGCAAAGGAAGCTGCAGCAAATAAGCCAAATTCTATGGCATCTAAAGTGAATATGGTTAATGAGTATAATAAACGCAATGAAAAATAGAGGTAAAAATAATGGAATTTAAAGAATATAATGGAAAAAATGTTGACGAGGCAGTCACAAAAGCATGTGTAGACCTTGGTGTACCAACAGAAAAGTTACAATATGAAGTTATAGAAAAGGGAATTAACGGATTTTTAGGAATTGGTAGTAAACCTGCTGTAATAAAGGCAAGAAAGAATGCTTCTACAGAAGGTATTATCAGAGAATTTCTTGGCAAAGTATTCGAGGCAATGGAACTTACAGTTAAGGTTGACATTGACATAAAGGAAGAAGAAAAAGAAAACATTGCAAATATTAATGTTATTGGTGATGATGTTGGAATCCTTATTGGAAAAAGAGGACAGACTCTTGATTCATTACAGTATCTTGTAAGTTTAGTTGTAAATAAAGAAAGTGACAAGTTTATAAGAGTTAAGCTTGACACAGAAAATTACAGAGAAAGAAGAAAAGCAACCCTTGAAAATCTTGCAAAGAATATTGCAATTAAGGTTAAGAGAATAAGAAAACCGGTTGCTTTAGAGCCAATGAATCCGTATGAAAGAAGAATCATTCATTCAGCTCTTCAGAATGATAGATATTGTACAACAAGAAGTGAGGGAGAAGAACCTTACAGACACATAGTTGTTGTTTTGAAAAAATAATAACATGGAATTTTAAATGCTCTTCACATAAAGTGGAGGGCATTTTTCTTTTACTAAATTGTATATATGTGATATACTTTAAATTTAGTGAAGTTTAATTTAGAAAAGGTGTATTATGAAGATAACAGAGACTATTGCAGCGATATCTTCATCTGCCGGGAATTCAGGAATAGGTATAATAAGAATTAGCGGTGATGAGGCAATAGAAGTTGCAGACAGAGTTTTTAAATCCCATAAAAATATTAGGTTAAAGGATGTAGATTCCCATACGGTTCATTATGGACATATTGTTGATGGAGATAAAATTATAGATCAGGTTTTAGTTATTGTTTTAAAAAATCCACATTCTTATACCGGGGAAGATACGGTGGAAATTGATTGCCACGGCGGAATGCTTATACTTAAAAAGGTATTAGAACTGGTATTAAAGAACGGTGCTAAAGCTGCGGAACCGGGAGAATTCACAAAGAGAGCTTTTTTAAATGGAAAGCTGGATTTGTCTCAGGCAGAAGCAGTTATGGATTTAATAAATTCAAAGAATGATTTTGCCCTTGACAGTTCCATTAATCAGTTAAGGGGAAATATATCTGAGGAAATAAAGGAATTAAGAAGCAGCATAATATATCATATTGCTTTTATTGAGTCAGCATTAGATGATCCGGAGCATATCAGTTTAGATGGATATGAGGATGAAATAAATGAAATGTTAAATGATAATATTTTAAGAATAAAGAAGATGATTAAGTCCTTTGATAACGGAAAAATAATGAAGGAAGGAGTTAAAACTGTTATTCTTGGGAAGCCCAATGCAGGAAAATCATCACTTCTTAATTTAATGCTTGGTGAGGAAAGGGCTATTGTAACGGATATTGAGGGAACTACCCGTGATACTTTAGAGGAAAATATTAACCTTGGAGGAATAAGTCTTAAGATAATAGATACTGCAGGAATTAGAAATACTGATGATAAGGTGGAACAAATAGGTGTTAACAAAGCAAAGGATATGGCTAAGGATGCAGACCTTATTATTTTTGTGGCAGATGGTTCTAAAGAGTTAGATGATAATGACAGGGATATTATTAACATTATTGAAGATAAACCGGCTATTATATTAATAAATAAGTCAGATATTAACACGGTTATTGACATAGATGACTTAAAAGAAAGTTCAAAAAGGGATGTAATACTTTTTTCAGCAAAGGAAGGTCATGGAATTGATGTACTTGAAGATAAAATTGAAAAGATGTTTTACTCAGGAAAAGTAACATACAATGACCAAATTTATATAACTAATGCAAGACATAAAGAAGCACTGGATAATGCATATGATAGTTTGTGTCGTGTAAAGGAATCAGTTGACGCAGGTATGCCGGAGGATTTTTATTCAATTGATTTAATGGATGCTTACGAAAGCTTGGGACTAATAATAGGGGAAAGTGTGGAAGATGACCTTGTAAATGAAATTTTTTCTAAATTTTGTATGGGAAAATAATTATTGGAGATAAAAAAATGCCGAATGTAGTTGAAAATTATGATGTTGTAATAATTGGTGCAGGTCATGCAGGATGTGAAGCGGCCTTAGCTTCAGCAAGACTTGGACTTAATACTATTGTTTTTACTGTAAGTGTTGACAGTATTGCTTTAATGCCATGTAATCCTAACATTGGAGGAACATCTAAAGGACATCTGGTAAGAGAACTGGATGCTTTAGGTGGTGAAATGGGTAAAAATATTGACAAGACTTTTATACAGTCAAAGATGCTTAATAAATCAAAGGGACCAGCAGTTCATTCACTTAGAGCCCAGGCTGATAAGCAGGATTATACAAGAGAAATGCGCAAAACTCTTGAAAATACTGACAATTTAACAGTGCGACAAGGTGAAGTTGCGGAAATTATAGTGGAAGATGGTGTAATAAAGGGCGTAAAGACTGTATCAGGTGCAACTTATTACGCTAGATCAGTAGTTTTGGCTACAGGAGTTTATTTAAAAGCTAAGTGTATTTATGGGGATGTGTTCCAGTACACCGGCCCTAACGGACTTATGGCAGCTAATCATTTAACAGATTCTTTGATTAAGAATGGAATTAAAATGAGAAGATTTAAAACGGGAACCCCTGCAAGAGTGGATAAAAGAACTGTTGATTTTTCAAAAATGGAAGAGCAGTTTGGGGATGAAAGGGTAGTGCCGTTTTCATTTTCAACAGACCCTGAAAGTGTGCAAAAGGAACAGGTTTCGTGTTGGCTTACTTACACTAATGAGGAAACTCATAAAATTATAAAAGAAAATATTAACCGTTCACCGTTATTTTCAGGAATGATAGAGGGTACCGGCCCAAGATATTGTCCATCAATTGAGGATAAAGTAGTTAAATTTGCAGATAAAAACAGACATCAGGTATTTATAGAGCCAGAGGGACTGTATACAAATGAAATGTACTTAGGTGGAATGTCATCGTCACTGCCTGAGGATGTTCAATATGCAATGTATCATACAGTTCCCGGACTTGAAAATGCAAAAATAGTTAGAAATGCCTATGCAATAGAGTACGATTGTATAGAATATGGACAGTTGTTACCTAATTTGGAGTTTAAAAATATTAAGGGATTGTTTAGTGCAGGACAGTTTAACGGAAGTTCGGGATATGAGGAGGCAGCTGCTCAGGGAATTATTGCGGGAATTAATGCTGCACGTTTTGTTCAGAACAAGGAATCAATTATTTTGGACAGATCTCAGGCGTATATTGGAGTTTTAATTGATGATTTGGTAACTAAAGAGAGCCATGAACCTTATAGAATGATGACTTCCAGAGCAGAATACAGGTTATTGTTAAGACAGGACAATGCTGATTTGAGACTTACAAAGATTGGTTATGAAGTCGGATTGGTTTCTGAGGAAAGATATAAGTATGTTTGTGAGAAAGAAAAGTTAATTGAAGAAGAAGTTAAACGTTTGGAAAATTATAAGGTAGGTGCAGCAAGAGAAAATCAGGAGATATTAGAGAAACTTGGAACTACACCTCTTAAGACAGCTACAACTTTAGGGGAATTAATAAGAAGACCTGAGTTAAATTATGATTTAATAAAAGAGTTGGATAAAGATAGAAAAGAATTGCCTTATGATGTAATAGAACAGGTTAACATAAATATTAAATATAATGGTTATATTGAGAGACAAAAGAAGCAGGTAAAGAATTTTAAAAAATTGGAAAATAAAAAGATACCTGAAGATTTTGATTATAAAAAGGTAAAAAGTCTGCGCATAGAAGCCGTACAAAAGCTGGAGTTTTATAGACCTGTTAATATAGGACAGGCATCAAGAATTTCCGGAGTTTCACCGGCAGATATTTCGGTTTTGCTGATTTATATGGAACAAATGAACAGAAAACACTAAAATATTATGTAAACCGTAACTGTTTAATAAAAATAAAGTTATGTAAACTAATATAATTTAATGAAAATTAATGGAGGAATAGATGATTCAGGGGCGTAAATTGCTTGAACAGGGATTAAGTCAATTAAATATTCAATTTACTGATAAACAGATTGAACAATTTATGAAATATTATGACTTGTTAATAGAAAAAAATAAGGTAATGAATCTTACTGCAATTACAGATTTAAATGAAGTAATGACAAAACATTTTTTAGACAGTGTTTTAATTTCAAATGTTTTAAATATGTCTGATTTTTATACATTAGTGGATGTGGGAACAGGTGCAGGTTTTCCAGGAATCCCTATTAAAATATTATTTCCTCATTTAAAAGTTACTTTAATTGATTCTCTTAACAAAAGATTGAAATTTTTAGATGATGTTATAAGTGAACTGGAACTTGATGGAATTGAAACTGTACATGGACGTGCTGAAGATTTAGGAAATAATGATTTATACAGAGAAAAATATGATTTATGTGTTTCAAGGGCAGTAGCTAATTTATCTACTTTAAGTGAATATTGTATTCCTTTTATTAAGAAAAATGGTGTTTTTGCCAGTTATAAGGCATCAGACAGTGAAGAAGAAATAAATAATTCAAAAAATGCCATTAAAATATTAGGTGGAAGTATTAGTAAGGTATGTGAAACTGCTTTACCTGGTACAGAGGTAAAGAGAAATATAGTAATTATTAAAAAGGATAAATGTACATCAAAGAAATATCCAAGAAAAGCAGGTACTCCATCTAAGGAGCCATTATAATTGACTTATTTCTTTAATAAATGGAGGATATATGTTAGAAGAATATTTAAATAGTAGAAAACAAATGATGCTTGATAGAATAAATGAATATTCTGAATTGCTGGAACATAATAAAATTGAAAAAGAGGAAGCTTATAATAAGATAGATGAATTAAATTCTCTTATAGATGAGGCATCAGAAATATTTTCTTCAAAAGCCAGAATTGATAGTGAACATAAAAACAATGAAGTTAATAAAATTAAAGAGAAGATAGAATTAATAGAATGTGAAAATAATAATTTGAAAATTGAGATGGCAAAAGCATCAAAAGAATTAGTTGATATTCAAAATAGTATTAATGAATTCAAAAGTGATTATGTTTCACGTGAAACAAAGTATAAAAGAAGAAGACCTACAATTAAGAAGGAGGTTATGGATAAATTAAAGCTTTGCAAGGACATTGTTTCTGTGGATAGCAAAAGAGCAGCAGTTGAATTAGATGAAATATTAAAATTATTATCGTAAGTACATAAAATAGGATAATCAAACTTGTTGAGAGTTTGACGCCCAACTTGAGGGTCTGACTTGATGGTCAGGCCCTCAAATTGCGTCTGGAGATGATGGTTTTTCGTGATGGGCTGGTTTGATGGTCTAAGTTGATGGGAAATCATGATGGTTTAGACTCCTAAGTGATGTTGAAAACATAACTTATTGCATAGTCGTCTTGATTAAGTTCTAAGCTGGAGGCCTCCTATGTCAAGAACATGCCACATATGTGGTGCGAAGCATTCTTGACATAGGAGACATACCAGCTTATTTTACACCTAAGACGACTATGCATAAGTGAGCACAATTAAGTGCTCATTTAGAAGTCGTCATCTTCATAATACTTTACTGGATTATAGTCTGAGATACCATTTAGGATTGGATTATTTCTAGTTGCGTAAAGAAATCTATTTCTAAAATGTTCAAAGTTTTTGTAACCACGTCCTAAGCGTTTAAGATCTTTTACTTTTCTGTTGATTGATTCAATTGGTCCATTTGAAAGTCTGCTATTATATAGACCACCAGGACCTATCTTTTCTATCATTATAAAAGAGTTGATTATAGGTTCTTTAAATCGTTCAAGTAATTCTCCGAATTCCTGAAAGATTCTATGGTTGCAACCAAGATAAAGGGTGATTAACTCTTCTAACTCCGATTTTGCAGCTATGGGATTACCCGCATTCCTTGAGTTGAAATCAACATACAATTCTTTTAAGTCTCGATATTCTTCTAGTTTTTTATCGATACTAAATAAACTACTTTCATAATCGTAAGTGTTCATTAAACAGTGAAAGTGAGAGTCTATTCGTAAGTCATTGTGATAAGTTATATTTGATTGATTAGCCAATATAAGCCAACGATATTTCTGTAAAATATATAATTCGTCTGACAAAGGTATATGAGAATGAGGATCATAGTCACCCGTTTGCTCTTGATACAGTTCACGATCTCGTTGCCTATACTTTCTGATTAATTGTCTGATGTAATTGTCAAGTTTATGTACAATCCATTGAATTACATGGAATGAATCTACGACGGATACTGCATTAGGAAAGTACTTATCTACATAACAAATGTAAGGGTTATACATGTCAGAAATAAGATATTTTACACCTTTCCTTTCTTCAATAGGAATCGATGCAAAGTAAGGTTCAGTCACATTGGTTCTTCGATTTCGTAACATATCGATGGGATTCCCAGTGTGAAAATCTTGTATTACAAGAGCATATTTGCCGTCATCATCCATATCTATATGGACCTCATCTACAGATATGGCATCAGTAAGTGTGAGCCTGTCGAGCTTTACATATCTGTTGAACACCTTATGAGCGTAAGTGTCAGATACATTAAATCGTTTAGCTATGGAAACGGATGTTTCCATTAAGTTTTGATAAGCATTAACAATAAGCATATCGGTTGCATTAGTTGTACGCCTGTTTTTGCTGACAAACTTGAAATTGTCGCTGATGTTATACTTACAATTAGGATTAGTACATTGCCAACGTCGTTGCTTTAAGATGAGAATAAGAGAGTAGTTGTCCTGAAGAATAGGGTGATTGATTTTTCTATTCTTGATCCCTCTTGAGTACATTCGAAAACCACAAATAGGGCAGAAATGTTTAGTAAGTTTAGTTTCCAATGTTAAAGTTTTTACAGAGCCTTCAACACTGATATCAGAGATTGTGATATCAGCATCTTCAAGGTCCAATAGTTTTGTGATACTATTCATTTGTAACCTCCTTTTGATTATTAAAGTTTCTTCGCAAAAACAATAATAAGAGAAGAAGGTTGCTAGGACAATATAAATCCTAAAAAAGCCAAGGAGTTGAGAAAACAACGTCCCTGGCTTTTTAAATATATGAAATAAAAGTCAAACCATCACGACAAACCATCAAACCAGCCCATCAAGTTTGCCCATCACGACAAACCATCAAGTTAAACCATCACGAAGATAGACCCTCAACAAGTTTGATTATCCCTTTTTTGCTGTCTAATGGGATGAAACAGACAACTTATTATTCAGATGACATTTATTTTGAAAATGAAAAAGGTCAGTTATCTGAGTATGATAATGAATTTGTAAAACTTGATAAAAGTGATAAAAAACAGGTTGTAGATTCAGTGGAAGTAAAAGGAACAGAAAAGGAAAAATACAGTTATGTAAATAAGGAAGGTGATTCTAAGCAGTTTTTACCAAGCAGATTGTCAGAGAAAACACCAATAGTAATGGCAAAAGAGAACTGCATAGTATCTTTTTCACCGGCAGATGTGGAAGATGAAGATTCAGAAGAAAACATTTTGTCATCAGAAACTGAAAAAGTAAAATTGGACTCAAAGAGTGTGACAAGTGTATATGACGGAAGTAGGGAAGAAAAGAAAGTAATTGCCGGATACGAAGGGGAAAATAAGGCAACAGAACTGTCATATGAGTCATTGAAGCATGGATTAAAGGAAACCATTATTCTAAAAAATAAACCAAAGAGCAATGTTGTTTCCTTTAACATGACATTACAGGGATGTTACGCGAAAGTGGATGAAACAGGTGGTGGAATAACACTGTATTCTGAGGATGATGACATTGTGGGTGGAATGGAAGCACCGTTCATGGACGATGCCACTGAAAATAATTATTCAGAGGAAATACATTATGAATTAACAGAAATAAATGAAAAAGAAGATGACGTGCACAGATACATTTTAAAACTGGTGATTGATGAAAAGTATCTGGAGAATGCAACATATCCGGTAGCAATTGATCCAACTGTTACATGGAATGGAACAACTGATCTTCCGGAGACATATGTGCTTAACAGTGCTAAAGGCACAAACTATTTTAGCAGTGGAGTAAAGACTTTTTCCGTGGGAAAGGGAAGTCAGGGTGTGTTCAGAACATATTTCAGAGCAAAGTCCCTTGCAAAAACAGTAAATGATAAATACATAGACAGCGCAACACTTACGGTGTATGAAAACGGTTCAGGCGTAAATGGTTCAACAATATATGTAAAGCTGGCAGCTGCAAGTTTTAAATGTGGAACAGTCACATGGAATAATCAGCCGGGCGGAACAAGTACAAATTTGGCATTATTTAAGTCAAAGGGTTCAGCAGATGCAAAACATGAAATCAATCTAAAAACATGGGCACAAAACGTGGCAAAGGGATCAGGTGATGGAAACAAGTGTTACGGACTGCTGTTTAAGGCAGGAAGTGAATCATCTTCTTCATATGTAAGATTCTATGGAGCAAGAGCATCCAGTCATGTACCAAAATTAAAAGTAGTATATTATGATGCTCCTACAACAGCATCAGCGGTAACAGCCAAGTGCAGTAGTGATGCAAACAGAAGTTACCTAAAATCAGGTGAAAGTTTAAAAGTAAGTTGGGCGGGAATTTCTGCGCATGCGCTTTCTTATGTTCAATATAGAATCACGGACGCAGATGGCAATACACTAAGCG
>OLQE01001620.1_pt1 | contig 11545 bp, 10 predicted proteins | sample 1643161 | NCBI WGS metagenome assembly OLQE01 (sample SAMEA3136650, study PRJEB25190) | human gut metagenome | reverse complement strand
TCTCAGCGCTCCTCAGACTCCGGGTTTGTAACCCTGCGTCTGTCCCGTCCTCCGGCACTTCGGAGTGCTAAGATTTTCTCGCACCCCCGCAGATGCCCGCTGCACACACAGCGCCCGCCGCCCCTGGCTGCTTTCTGATTCTTGGGGAGCGGTCGGTTGAATGATAAAAAAGCTGCGGGAAGAAACATCTCATAGAACGTTCTTCCCGCAGCAAAATTTCATTTTTTATGGTGTTCGTCTGACAACCGTCAATCGTGTAAGTGCATGGTCTGATTATCTGCGAAACGCTGTATTCGTTTTAGCTCTTATTTTGCTTCCGGTTTCAGGCGGATTGCAAAGGTAAAGTTCTCTTCATTCAGACGATACTCTTCTCTCAATTCCGGTCCGCAGCTGTTGGAGCCGATGCCGCTCTGGCAGTAATCCAGGCAGAGTACAGTATACGGAGATTTCTCCAGTTCATAATTGTGTGCTTTTCTGGTCAGCTCTTCCTGGGTGTATTCCGATGCCTGGAAGGCAAATGTCTTCGCTCCGGCGGCAGCCAGGGCCAGATGATCATTTTCCAGGATCACATAGTCGCAGTCGTCGTGTGCGCCGTTTTCCTGGGGACGGATATAGTCTTCATGAAGCCCCGGAACATCCGTGTGGAACAGGCCGTGATATCCGGACTGTCTCTTGTCCTTGTAACTCTCGTTCGGCCCGATACCGCAGTAGGTTACTTTCTGCATGCTCTTCGGCAGGAACAGACGCAGGCCGAATCTCGGCAGGAACGGGAAGTTCGGAGTACGGGTCACATCCAGATGCACATCCACTGCTCCGTTTCCGGATACCGTCCATACCGCATGGATCTCCAGGATTCTCTGTGCATAGATCGCAGCCACTGACAGGTCACTCTCGATCACGATGCAGCCGTCCTTCTCCGTAACTGTGGTATTGTAAGCCCGGTCGAAGGTTCTGTCATACTGTGCGCGCATCCATTCCCTCTTGATATTTCTGTCATTGTCCGTAGGCGCGCGCCAGATATTGAATTCCATCGGCTGCTCCAGCAGATTCTGATTCTCGTAGACCATCTGCGCGAACAGTCCGGTGCGTTTGTTGTAAACATAGCGCCAATTGTCTCCGCTTACGATCACGGAAGCATCCTCTTCCTCCGCCTTCGGTGCCGGAGCTGTGCCGTCCGCCAGAAGTGTTTTCACTTTCTGATTTTCATTTTCCGCGGTTTCCAGTGCCACCTCGTCAAATCCAAGGGCAAAGCCCGCCGGAAGAACGCCCTGTGCGTCCTTCAGCGCATAGGAAATCTTCAGCGCTGCTTTTCCCTTCTCCGGAACATCCACAGGCAGTGTCATCGTTCCTTCTTCGTGGGCAGGAATGTCCAGAAGCGCCTGATTCTCCACCGTTCCTTTGGCGATCACTGTGCCGTCACACAGAACTTCGTAGGAAACCGTCAGGTAATCCTTCAGGTTCAGGAAATCCATATAGTTGTGCAGCACCAATTCGCCGCTGTTCTGATCGTAGGAAACCACACGTGCCGGACGGTATACATTCTTGAATTCCAGCAGTCCCGTATGTACCCGGCGGTCCGGATAAACCAGTCCGTCCATACAGAAGTTGCCGTCATGCGGGTATTCCCCGTGGTCGCCGCCGTAGGCATACATTTTTCTTCCGTCGATGGTTTTGCCCATATCGATGGCATGGTCACACCACTCCCAGATAAAACCTCCGCAGACTCCATCGTACTGCTGGATCAGGCGGAAATTATCCTCCAGATCTCCCGGTCCGTTGCCCATCGCGTGACAGAATTCACACATCACAAATGGTTTTCTTCCATCCTCATTTACATACTCATGGATCTCTTCCAGGGATGGATACATCCGGCTGAACAGATCGATGTTGTCAAAGTTATATTTTCTCTTATCCGAAACGTGAAGCGCACTCTCAAAATGCGTCAGACGGGTATCGTCAAACTTCTTTGTCCACTCCAGCGCCGCTTCAAAGGTACATCCATAGGCACATTCATTTCCCATGGACCAGATCACAACGCTCGGACGGTTCTTATCCCGCTCCACACAGCGCTGTGTACGGTCTACCGTAGACTCAGTATAATCCGGATTGTCCGCGATCATCTCATTCCAGAGTTTTCGGATGGTCTCCCAGTCCATAGATTCTATATAACGCATGGACGTTCCGTGGCTTTCATTGTCCGCCTCGTCGATCACATAAAATCCCATCGCATCGTACAGTTCATAGAAATGCGGCGCATTGGGATAATGACTGGTACGGATCGCGTTGACATTATGCTCCTTCATCAGAACCAGATCCTTCATAATCTGCTCCTGGCTGATGGTAAATCCGGTCACCGGATCGCTGTCGTGACGGTTCACACCGTGGAATTTTATCTTCTGTCCGTTGAGATAAACCACATTTCCCTCGATATGGATCTCGCGGATACCCACATGGTCCGTGATCACCTCATGCTCCGTCTCATAGATGATCGTATACAGATACGGCTCCTCGGCATTCCACAGATGGGCGTCCTTCACCTCCATGTGCACCTTTCCATCCACTGCCTTCTGCTCCGCCACAAGATTGCCGCAGACATCCTGAAGACGGCAGTTCACCGGTACTTCGCCGTCCATAAATTTGAATTCCACATCGATGGTTCCGTCTTTGTAATCCTTTGACGGAACCGCTTTCAGGAAATAATCAAAAATTCCCTGCTCCGGACGAAGCAGCAGATAAACATCCCGGAAGATACCGCTCATACGGAACTTGTCCTGATCCTCCAGATAACTGCCGTCGCACCATTTCAGCACCAGGACAGCCAGCGTATTTTCGCCGTCCTTCAGATACGGAGTCACATCGAATTCACTGGTGGAATGGGACACCTGGCTGTAGCCCACGAACGTTCCGTTGAGCCATACATAAAAACAGGAATCCACACCTTCAAAATTCAGATACGCCTTCGGCGCGTCCGTCTGTTTCTGATATTCAAATTTATGTACATAAGCGCCGCAGGGATTGTCCTGTGGAATATACGGAGGATCCAACGGGAACGGATAGCGTACATTGGTGTACTGATGGCGGTCGTAGCCGTGGTTCTGCCATACGCTCGGCACCGGGATCTCGTCAAATCCGCAGGTGCAGAAGCCTTCCTCATAAAACGCCTCCTTCAGGTCATAAATGCTCTCATAATAACGGAATTTCCAGTCTCCGTTCAGCAGTACAAAACGATCGGATTCCTCCCGTTTCTCACCGACCGTATCCATGGAAACCGACGCCGGGATATAGTACGCACGGTTCGGCATCGTGTTCAGGTGAAGTACGCTGAGATCTTCATAGTATCTTGGTACCAGCATGTTTGTGTTCCTCTCTTTCTTTTATTTTTCCGCTGTTCCTCCTTCCTTTTCCGCCGAAAGAAGAAACTGCAGAATTATTTTCAACCATATATAAGAAATTATATCGAAAATGTCAGAAAATTTCCATAGCCAGTCTTGCCCAAAACATGCACAAAATGATACAATGATACAGAAAGAAAAAGGCAGCAGTTCCGTTGGCTGAACTGTTACATAAAAAGCAATCAGAAAGAGGTGCCTCCTTGTATTCCAATACCGGCTATCTGAACCATTCAGATATTGAAATCGAAGATAACATCCATCCGCTGATCATCGGAAGCTGCGGGATCTACCGGATGCTCACCGTCCCTGCTACGAAGAACTGCTGGTTCATTCGCAGTTTCCGGCTGGCAATGGGGATGCCGCCGATGCAGTATATCACCTCCGTCCGGCTCAACCGGGCACGGATGCTGCTGGAAAGCACCGACTATCCGATCCAGGAGATCGGCGCGATGGTGGGTTACGACAATCCCCTGTATTTCAGCCGGATTTTCAAGAAACAGATGGGCGAGCCGCCGTCCCGCTACCGGAAACATTAAAGTTTAATACCCTTTAAAGCCTCGGCAAACGCGTTGTTCAGCGGCTCCTGTGCCTCCTTTTTCTGTTTCTGCATATATTGGGCGACATCCTTTTTCGATACGCCTTTTCCCTCTTTTTTCCTTCGCTCCTCAAACTTCGCCAGCCGCTCCTTATGGCCGCAGCTGCATACGAAAACGGCATCCTCCCCTTTGCCGATCATCTCCATCCGCTTATGACAGTTGGGACAGCGGGCATTGGTCAGGCGGGATACGGTTTCCCGATAGCCGCAGTTTCTGTCCTGGCATACAAGGAGCTTCGCGTTCTTGCCGTTGACCGCCAGCAGACGCTTTCCGCACTGAGGACACTTCTTATTGGTCAGATTTTCATGCCGGAAGGTTCCCTCCTCGCGGCGGATCTCATCGATCAGCGTTTCTGTATAGGAGCGGATCTCCTCCATGAAATCCTTGCGTTTCAGCCGCCCTTTGGAGATATCCGTCAGCTTCATCTCCCATGCCGCCGTCAGCTCCGGCTTTTTCAGATCCGCCGGCACCAATTTCAGAAGCTGCCGCGCCTTTGCCGTCAGATAAATTTCATTTCCACGTTTTTCCATCAGAAAACTGTTGAACAGTTTTTCTATAATATCCGCCCGTGTCGCAACGGTTCCAAGCCCTCCGGTCTCACCAAGCACCTTCGCCATCTGCGCATCCCTGGATTCCATATACCGGACAGGATTCTCCATCGCGGCAAGCAGCGTACTCTCGGTAAAACGCGCCGGCGGTTTGGTCTTTCCTTCCCGCACCGTCACTTTTACCTTCGGGATCTTCTGTCCCTCCTCCAGCAGCGGCAGTGTCTGCCCCTCCGGATTCGTATCCTCCTGCTCTCCCGCAGCTTCCGCCTGGGGAACCTCACTTCCATACAATTCTCTCCAGCCGTTTTCCAGAATCCGTTTTCCCTTTGCGGTAAAGGTCTCCGCTCCGATTCTTGCGGTCACGGAAGTCTCCTCATAAACGCACGGCGGAAACAGGACGCTCAGAAATCTGCGCACCACCAGGTCATAAATCTTTCTCTCATCCGACGACATGGCGTTCAGCTGCACAAACTGTTCCGTCGGAATGATCGCATGGTGATCCGATACTTTTGCGTCATTGACAAACGCCGGACGCGCCGGAAGTTTCTGTCTTTTCGCCTTCCCCGCCGCCTCCCGGTAAGGGCCAACGCTCACAGCCTCCAGCCGCTCCCGGATCGTCGGAAGGATATCGGCTGTCAGATAACGGGAATCCGTGCGGGGATAGGTGAGCACTTTATGATTCTCATAAAGGCTCTGCATCAGATTGAGGGTCTGTTTCGCGGAAAATCCGAACCTCTGGCTTGCCTCTCTCTGAAGCTCCGTCAGATCATACAGCATCGGGGCAAAGGTTTTCTTTTCCTTCTTCTCCACCTTCTCAATGATCAGCGGTTCCTGCCCTGCCTGCTCCGCGATGGTCTGCGCCCGTTCCCGTGAGGAAGTCCTGGTTCCCTTGCTTTTCGCATCCCGCCAGGTATAGACCACCCCTCCGGCCGCGGCTGTGATGGTATAATACGGCTCCGGCACGAAATTACGGATCTCCTGTTCCCTCTGGCCGATCATCGCCAGCGTCGGTGTCTGTACACGCCCGCAGGAAAGCTGGGCGTTATACTTGCAGGTCAGCGCGCGGGTGGCATTGATTCCCACCAGCCAATCCGCCTCCGCGCGGCAGACCGCCGCATGGTAGAGATTTTCATACTCTCTGGCGTCTTTCAGGTGAGCGAACCCTTCCCGGATCGCACGGTCCGTGACCGAAGAGATCCACAACCGCGACAACGGCTTCCGGCAATGTGCTTTGTCCAGGATCCAGCGCGCCACCAGTTCTCCCTCACGGCCCGCGTCCGTGGCAATCACCACCCGAGAAATATCCTTTCGCTCCAGCTGTCCCGCCACGATCCGATACTGCTTTCCGGTCTGCGGGATCACTTTCGTCTTCAAACGCTCCGGCATCATCGGCAGGTCTTCCAGCTTCCATTCCTTATATTTTTTATCATAGTCCTCGGGATCCTGAAGGGTCACCAGATGCCCCAGCGCCCAGGTCACCACATAGGAAGGTCCTTCCAGGTATCCATTTTCCTTCTTCTGGCATCCAAGAACCCTGGCAATGTCTCTTCCCACGGAGGGCTTTTCTGCAATCACTAATGTTTTGATTATTTCCACCTCACTTTATGATACCTTACTGATTTTCTGTTTCCAGAATGTTACTACTAATTTTTTTCGATGCGATTTGGGGGGGCAATATAAGAGGTGTCTGCCCGAAAGAAGATGTAATTTCTGCTATAAGTAATGATATTCTATTCATCAAATTTCCTAACACAAATTGTCCATTTTCTCGAAATTCTTCCGCGAGATTAATGTTCTCCCAATCATAATCTCCCCTTTTTTCTGCTTTAATTTTAAGAATTGCACCATATGACACTGATAATTCGAAGATTTCTTCTGGTTTAAATTTCAAAACTCGTTTTACCGTCAATCTTACTTTATCTTCATTGACCTGAACCTCAATATTATCGATACAATTCAATGAATATTCCTCTGCTTGTTCCTTTTTGTCAATTCTATGATACAAAACCTTATCCAGATAAAACTCTTGTTCAGCTTCAAAATAATCTGCTAAATTACTTATCATTAATTCATCTCCTCCTCGCTATATGTCATTTCTACATTACCAGGAAATGGAATAACTTTATTATCATATTCATATTTAGATTCCGTTTTCAATGTTTCTGCTAATATCTTAATTGTATTTTGCAAATATTTTTCTGTTTTGCGTTCTTCCGAAACATATTCTTGTATTGCTTTCTCTACAGTAGCATTTAATGTATCTCCATTTTTCATTGCCATATTTGCCAGTCGCTTATGCAATTCTGGATTTATACGCACGTTAAATGTTCCTTTATATTCTTTATCTGGTTCTTTCCCTACTTCTTTGCAAAACTCCAGATAGTCATCTACAGCTTCATGAAATTCTTTTTCCACACGTTTAATGTCTTCACATTCAAAATTTACTAAATCATTTATTCCTTCTATTTTTCCTCTGAGTACACACTCTTCTGAATCAAATTCTACTTTTGTATGATATCCTTTATACTCTAATATATTATTCTTCATCATTTTTATAATTCTCCCAAGCTAACTAGAAACTCTAATAAATCCCTTACTGCGCCCGGTTTCATAGTATCATCAGGATGCGGTTTATGTAATAATATAATTTTCTGATCTTCTTCTCTATAAAATTTAACCCTCGAACCTGACGTTTTCCCCTTATGATACTCTACAAATCCCATTTGAGATAATAAACTTTTGGCTTCAGCATAAGTATAATCTTTAGGTTTTGATTTTATTCTTTCTTTTGCTTTTTCAAATTTGCTCATTAATAAGGCCTCACCCCTTTGCAACTATTCTATAGTTGCATAATAATATGTTTTGTCTGTTTTGTCAAGACAGCCCCAAAATTCACACTTAAAAATGGCAGACAGTCATATAGACCACCTGCCATTTAAAATAATCTGTATAAAGTTTTATGTTACTTGAATTCGTTCGCTTTGACCAGTCAAATACCCCGCAGCAAGCTACGGGGCATCAAACATGCAGCGCAGCAGAGCTGCGGGGTATCTGACCCTCGCGGCAGTCGCCAAATGGACATGCAAGCATGTCCGCTTGGCTCGTTGCCTGCGGGAATGAAAGCCGAACACTTCTCTTACATAAGAAGCGCCTTCAGATCCTCCTCCGGTGTGGTGATCGGCGCAATATGATACTTCTCCACCAGCAGATTCAAAACATTCTGAGACAGAAATGCCGGCAATGTCGGGCCAAGGCGAATGTTCTCGATTCCCAGGTGCAGCAGGGTCAGCAGGATGCAGACCGCTTTCTGCTCATACCAGGACAGCACCATGGACAATGGCAGTTCGTTGACGCTGCAGTCAAATGCCTCCGCCAGAGCAACCGCCGTTTTAATCGCGCTGTAAGCGTCGTTGCACTGTCCCATATCCAGGATCCGCGGCAGCCCCGCGATCGTTCCCAGCTGCAGATCGTTGAATCGGTATTTTCCGCAGGCAAGGGTCAGAACCATCGTATCCTTCGGTGTGTTCTTGACAAATTCTGTATAATAATTTCTTCCCGCGCGGGCTCCGTCGCAGCCGCCTACCAGGAAGAAATGACGGATTTCTCCGCTCTTTACCGCGTCAATGATCTTGTCCGCCACAGACAGCACCGTTCCGTGTCCGAATCCTGTTGTCACTTCGTGTCCGCCGTTAATTCCGGTAAATTCCTGATCCTCTGCGAATCCGCCAAGCTCCAGCGCTTTCTCGATGACCGGAGTGAAATCCTTGTCCTCGCCGATATGCACCATTCCCGGATAGGATACGACCTCCGTCGTAAATACACGGTCGGCATAGCTTTCCTTCACCGGCATCAGACAGTTTGTGGTGAAAAGGATCGGAGCCGGAAGATCCGCGAATTCTTTCTGCTGGTTCTGCCATGCGGTTCCGTAGTTTCCTTTCAGATGCGGATACTTTTTCAGTTCCGGATAAGCGTGAGCCGGCAGCATTTCTCCATGGGTATAAATGTTGATGCCCTTGCCTTCCGTCTGTTCCAGCAGAAGCTTCAGATCCTTCAGATCATGACCGGTGATCACGATAAACGGCCCTTTTTCCACCTTCAGCGGAACCGTCACAGGAACCGGAGTGCCATACGTCTCTGTATTGGCACGGTCCAGAAGTTCCATACAGGTCAGATTCACCTTGCCTGTCTCCATCACTACCGGAAGGAGCTGTTCCGTGTCCCAGTCCTGCGCCAGGACAAACAATGCCCGGTAAAAGAATTCATTGACTTCTTCGCTGACGTATCCGAGAACCATCGCATGGTACGCGTAAGCCGCCATTCCACGGATTCCAAACAGCAGAAGGGACTTCAGGGAGCGGATATCCTCCTGCGCCTCCCAGATCTTCTTTATATCATAATCATCCGTACTGCCGCAGCGCTCCGCGCAGGAAGCGCAGCCCGGAGCCACCCGCTCCTTTTCCTCTCTCACGCGGCGGATCATCTCGCGAAGGGTTTCATCATTGAAATTGACGTTGGTCACTGTCGTGAAAAGTCCTTCGATCAGCAGACGATCCGTCTGCTCCGTCTTGGGATTGGTCGTGCAGGCGCTGGCAAGTCCGATCAGCGCTCCTGTCAGCTCATCCTGCAGATTTGCCGTCCCTGCAGTTTTTCCACAGACACCGGCATTTCCCATGCATCCCGTACATCCGGCTGTCTGCTCACACTGAAAACAAAACATCTTTTTTTCCATTTTTTCTTCCTCTTTTCTATCTTATATTTTTCAGTCACGCCCCAGAATCTTTCCATCAGTAGAAATCGTCACCACCTGCCACGGAAGTAATTTCCCGCTGGCCTGCAGCGCCCTTTTCACTGCGTTTTCCATACCTCCGCAGCACGGAACTTCCATCCGCACGACTGTTACGCTTCGGATCTCGTTGTTCCGAAGAATCTCCGTAAGCTTTTCCGCATAATCCACCGAATCCAGTTTCGGACAGCCAACCAGTGTCACACGTCCCCGAATAAATTCTTTATGGAACTCCGCGTAAGCGTAAGCCGTACAGTCTGCCGCCACCAGCAGGTCCGCGCCCTGGAAAAACGGCGCTTCCACTGGTACCAGCCGGATCTGCACCGGCCACTGCTGCAGCTGTGAACCTTTCCCTTTTTTCGTGAGTACCGCTGCCTCGTCATAGGCTGCCGCTTCCCGTACAGTAAAAGAGATCGCATTGACCGGACATGCCGGCAGACAGTCTCCAAGCCCGTCACAGTAATCATCCCGCAGCAGCTTCGCCTTTCCATCCACCATGCCGATTGCGCCCTCATGGCAGGCTTTCGCGCAAAGACCGCAGCCATTGCACTTTTCTGTATCGATCTGAATAATCTTTCGAATCATAAAACCTCTCTCCTTTTCCATCTGAAAATCGCCTGGAATCTCTGCAGTCACTGAAGCGTATTTGATAATTCATTCCTGGAATCTGCAGACACACTCTAAAGCAACTGTATCAGAGCATCCCTATCATACGATATCCCATCAGATTTTTATGTTGCATTTGCAACAGAATTATTATTTTTTTCCACTAAAATACCCCCATGCTCTCACATGAGGGTAAATAACTGGTAAATAACTCCGGCAGGCAGCTTTCCTGGCGCACTGTCATTCCGTACTCTCCGGCAGTTCCACAGGAATCTCTGTGACGATTTCCACCTGCTCCGGCTGCACACTGCAGCGGGCTGCCATCACATGCACCCCGGCATTCCGCGCCTCCAGCAGCGCCGCGGCAAATTCCGGCTGCCGGGCGATATTAGGCATAAATCTCTCAGCCGTCTCAAACTTCACGACAAACAACACATATGCCTCATAATCCTCTTTTTGACATTCGATCAGCTCCCGCACATGCTTGACGCCACGGATCGTCGGCGCATCGGGAAACAGCCCTGTTCCATTCTGGTTCAGCGTTACACCCTTTACTTCCATAAACGCCCTTTTTCCATCCCGGCAGAACGCCAGATCAAATCTGGAATTTCCATACTTCTTCTCCAGATGGATGTCTGTGATCCGACTCCCCGGAAAAGCCTTTCCACTCGCCAGCCATTCCCTCGCCAGAATGTTCGGCGCCTGGGAATCAATGTTATAGCAGACGCCGTCTTTTTCCACTGCAATCAGGGAAAACCTTGTCTTACGATTGGGATTGTCGTGTTCCTGCACCCATACAGCGGCGCCAGGAAGCAGCAATTCTCCCAGCCTTCCCGTATTTTTTACATGGCACAGCTCTTCTTTTTCGCCCAGCGCCACCCGTGCAAGAAAGCGGTTTGGGCGCTGCAGGAAAGTGCCTTTTCTGATGTTTTCATATTTCATTTTTTGTTATTCTCCGATGTATATCATCTCCGGATATCGTTTCAAGTAAAACACCTTTCTCAACCTTTCCTGCCGCAGCAGTTTTTATATTTCTTCCCGCTTCCGCAGGGACAGGGATCATTTCTGCCGACTTTTTTCTCCGCCCGCCGGAAAGTTCCCTCCTGGTCACTGTCCCAAACCTGCCTGGTTCCCTCCTGCCGCCGCTCCGGATAACGCTGGAAATAATAGCCGTCAAAATACTTTGCCAGACGCCTGTAATCCTTGAGCATCGAATCTCTCAGCCGGTCGGTCGACTCACTGTCCAAACGCCGAACGAACTCCTCCAGCTTGCTGTAGGTTTCCGGGTACCTGTGTTTCAAAATTTCTATCTGCCCGCGATTTTCCGGCCATTCTTCCAGGATACACAGCATACTGTCCAGCTGAATAAACCTGGTAAACTGCGGATCTTCCCTTTCGTCCCCTCCGACGAAGGCGTCAACGACACATCTGGTGCTTATGGAAAGTTCCGGATCCCCCATGACAAACACATGTTCCAGCTGTTTCTGCGTCTCCTTCCACAGTTTCTCGTCCGGAATCGCTTTTTGGGCTGCCGCCAGAATTTTCCATACCGCTTCCCTGATGGTGGTGTTGCAGACCCCGGAAAAAAACCTCGGAACCCTCTAAAACTCTAAGGTTTTC
>OLQE01001617.1_pt1 | contig 11563 bp, 12 predicted proteins | sample 1643161 | NCBI WGS metagenome assembly OLQE01 (sample SAMEA3136650, study PRJEB25190) | human gut metagenome | reverse complement strand
GGAGGATTTATCATGATTGCAGATTACGCAGACAAACTGAATACATATGAGGAATTTAAAGATTACGCTGACATGGTTCAGCAGTTTATCAAAAAACAGAAAGAGGAGAACCTTCCAGAAGGCAGATATGACCTGGAAAACGGCATTTTTGCATTGGTTCAGAAATATACCACTAAGCCCCTGGACGGTGCACAGATGGAATCCCATAAGAAATACTGTGACCTTCAATACATTGTAGAAGGCACTGAGAAAATCTACTGGGCATCTCTTCGCAAGCTTACCATAGAGGATGACCGCACCCCGGAAGCTGACATTATTTTCTATAAAAGTGGTCCGGAGCAGGGATACACTCTTCTGGAGGCTGGAATGTTCGGCTTCTACGCTCCTGAAGACGGACATATGCCCTGCATCGTCGTAACTGAACCACAGCCAGCAACGAAGATTGTGTTTAAGATTCCGGTGAAAGGCTGACATTCGGGCATAATACATAAAAATTGAAATATAGTAGGAATCCCCTTGGATAGATAAAAGTGAACTTGTTAAAATCTATTTAAGGGGATTTTATTAACATAAATTAGAAAGTAAATCATGAAATGGGAACAAAAAGTGAATAATTCTTGATTCAATTGACTAAAATATAATGAAATGTTATGATGAAGCTACAGGCAGAATGGAGGGAAGATATGGACAATTCGATTGTGCGGTTAACTGGAATAAAGTTAAAGAATTTTAAAAATGTTAAGTATGGAGAACTGGATTTTTGTAATCGCAGGAAAGAGTACAATGCCAGCATCTTAGGCTTATATGGACAAAATGGGTCTGGGAAGACTGCGTTGATTGAGGCCTTGCAAATATTAAAATATCTTCTTTGCGGAAAAGAGATTCCAGAAGATTTTTGGGATTGTATTAATGTAGATGCAGAACAGGCAGAACTTCAATTCATTTTTGATGTACGTATTCCTAAATATAGCGAGAAATATGAGGCATATTATGAATTTAAGATGAAAAAAGAAGTAACGGAGTATGCGTATAATTGGAATGAGAAAAAAAATGATGAGCAAAAGACACGGTTGGTTATATATGATGAAATTCTTAGTTACTCTTATGCCGATAAAAGAGTTAAGGTAAGAAAAGGTCCCTTGATAGATACATGCACAGAATCCGTTTTTGTACCTGTTTCTAAGTATGAATGTCTTATTGGAAAAGATAAAGATATAATGACAGATTTGATTGTTGCAAAAAAGTTTGCATACAAAACTTCCAGATCTTTTATTTTTTCACCTGAATTATTGAACGCAAATAGAAAACAACAGTTTGATATGGAGAAGCAAGATGGTGAATTAAGTCTTGAATTTGTCAGACACAGGGTGCTGCTAATAAGATTAGCTTTATATGGAAATTCGGAACTATTTGTGATTGATACAGCTAATACAGGATTAATTAGTATGAATGCTCTTCCGTTAATCTTTAAATATGAAGATGAAGAAAACGAGTCTGTAGGATTGTTTACTTTACCATTGGATGGCCCTGCAATTGTAGAAAAGGGGAAAGCTGATGTTGTTTATAAAATTGTTAACAACATGAACATTGTTCTGCAACAGATTGTTCCCGGTCTTACCATCAGCTTAAAAGATTTGGGGACTCAGGTCATGGATGACGGAAAGATAGGAAATCGCGTTCAGCTGATGTCCCATAAAAATAGCAAAGAAATCCCGTTAAAAAATGAGTCCGATGGCATTAAGAAAATTATTTCTATTCTTCAATTGTTGATTGTTGTGTATAATAATCCGTCAATTACAGTTGCAATTGATGAATTGGATTCCGGTATCTTTGAATATCTTCTCGGAGAGCTTTTAAGAATAATTTCTGAAAAAGGAAAAGGGCAGTTGATTTTCACATCCCATAATCTACGACCACTGGAGACCATTGACAGAGGGTTTATTGCATTTACAACAACGAATCCTGAGATGCGTTACATTAGAATGTCAAAAGTGAAGGACAACAATAACCTTCGCGATTTTTACTTCAGGGATATAGTTCTGGGAGAACAGAACGAGGAACTTTATGAGCCTACTAACAATGCAGAAATTGCATTTGCATTCAGAGAGGCTGGTGAAGTAAGTGGCACGTAAAAAAATTATATATGTAATCGTGGAAGGTCCGTCTGATGATGAGGCTCTGGGAGTTATTTTAAACCGTTTGTATGATAAGAATGCTGTATATGTGGAAATTACCCATGGCGATATTACTTCGAGAAATGGCATTGTCGCGGGAAATATTGCATCCAAAATTGGAGATATGATACGCGGGTATGCAAATGCAAACCACTATAAAGCTGGTGATTTTCAAGAAGTGGTACATCTTATTGATATGGATGGAGCATTTATTCCGAATTCATTGGTAGTACAGGATGAAAACGCGGTGAAACCTTTTTATACAGAAAATGAAATTAAGTCAGCACAGCCAGACCAGATTCTTTTGCGAAATGCAAGAAAAAGTGAAAATATAAATCGCATTTGCCTAATGGGAAAAGTATGGGGATCGGTTCCTTATCGAGCTTATTATATGTCTGCAAATCTGGATCATGTACTGTATGATAAATTAAACAGTTCGGATAAAGATAAGGAAAATGATGCATTTTTATTTGCAAAAAGGTATAAAGATCGTCTGGATGAATTTCTTCAGTTTATAGCGGATTCGGAATTTTCTGTAGTTGGGGATTTCAAGGACTCCTGGGAATTTATAAAAGAGGGAAAGCATTCTTTGGAGAGGCATACGAATCTGGGGATTTGTTTTAAAGAAATAAGAGAAGAGAGAATGGCCAATTCTTGTGATTCAGATTGACAAGCTCTTAATAAAGCGTATACTATAGCGTGTTAAGACACATAGTAGGAGGAAAGAGCTATGAAAAACAACAATAGTATCAAAACCGTAGTTGCTATCGGTATCGGTGCAGCACTGTTCTTTGTGCTGGGACGCTTTGTGGCGATCCCTAGTCCGGTTCCGAACACAAACATCAGTCTTCAGTACGCAGTACTTGGACTTCTTGCAGCAATGTATGGCCCGGTTGCAGGCGGACTCATTGGTTTCATCGGACATACACTGATCGACCTGTCCTGGGGTGGAAGCCCATGGTGGAGCTGGGTTATCACATCTGCATTTGTAGGTGTTGTGATCGGTCTGTTCGCCAAGAAGCTTCAGGTTCAGGAAGGCGATTTCGGAAAAGGCAAAGTTGCCGTTTTCACAGTTGCAAACGTGATCGCACATGTTGTAGGATGGGTAGTTGTTGCACCTGTACTTGACATTGTAATCTATGCTGAACCGGCAAACAAAGTATTTGCACAGGGTGCATTCGCCGCTGTTTCAAACACCATCACAGGTGTTGTAGTCGGCGGTCTTCTGATCCTGGCTTATACAAAAACAATTGCAAAGAAAGGTTCTCTGGATCAGGAATAAGCTGAAAGGGAAATTTGTAAAAGACCTTGCTATGGGGAAACTTGTGGCAGGGTCTTTTTTGATGCATAATTTTATTGGATCCAAAAAGTAAATTTCGCAAGATTTATGCAAAATAAGATAAACTTTGGTAAGAAATTTTATTGTGGATTTAAGAAATTCGTGTTATCCTTTTGAGATGGTGTAAGGTGTACACTTATAGAGATGCAAATTGTTAAGTGGTTCTGAAGCGGTCACATTATTTACAAATTGACGATGGATTCGCTTCAGGATATTTGATTTTGAGGTACTATATGACAGAGAAAAAATCTCCTATTATTTCTTTCAAAAACTTTTCTTTCCAGTACCGGGCACAGAAAAAGCCTACGCTGAAGGAAATTAATCTGGATATTTATCCTGGCGAGCGGGTGTTGATCGCAGGTCCTTCCGGCTGTGGAAAAAGTACTCTGGCAGGCTGCATCAACGGCTTGAATCCTTTTTCCAATCCAGGAGAATGCAGCGGGGAACTTATTGTGGATGGTGTGGATGCGCCGAAGAGCAGCATTTTCCAGCTCTCTGCACATGTGGGCACAGTGCTGCAGGATCCGGATGGTCAGTTTATCGGGCTGACGGTTGGCGAGGATATTGCCTTTGCATTGGAGAACAGCTGTATGCCGCAGAATGAAATGCATGAGATCACCCGTCACGCGGCAGAGCTGGTCGGAATTCAGGATCATCTGGATTTTGCACCCCACGAGCTTTCCGGCGGGCAGAAGCAGCGCGTCAGCCTGGCGGGGGTAATGGTGGATCAGGTGAAAATCCTATTGTTCGACGAGCCATTGGCCAATCTGGACCCGGCTACAGGTAAGCAGACTATCGAGCTGATCGATGAGATTCAGGAAAAAACAGATACTACGGTGGTGATCATTGAGCATCGTCTGGAGGATGTTTTGTGGCGAGATGTGGACCGTATCGTTCTTATGGGCGATGGAAAAATTCTGGCAGATCTTCATCCGGATGAGCTTTTATCCACCAGACTTCTGGAAGAAAACGGAATCCGAGAGCCTCTTTATCTTACTGCACTGCGTTATGCAGGCGTGGAACTTGCTCCTGCGAAGAAACCGGCACATGTTGATTCTGTTGTGATAGATGAGGCAGACCGGAAGAAAATGACAGACTGGTTCTGGTCCCGTCCGGCAGCAGAGGCAGAGAAAGAACATGAGCCGCTGCTTGAAGTAAGAAATCTTACCTTTGGTTATGAGAGAGGCAGGCAGACCTTACGTGATGTTTCTCTTACAATCCACAAGGGTGAAATGGTCAGCATTGTAGGGAAAAACGGTGCCGGAAAATCTACTTTTTCCAAACTGGTCTGTGGCTTTGAGACACCAGATTCCGGTGAAATCCTTTTCCAGGGAAGGAATCTTCTGCAGGAAAATATCCGCCACAGAGCCAAACATATCGGCTATGTGATGCAGAATCCCAATCAGATGATTTCCAAGACTATGATTTTCGATGAGGCGGCACTGAGCCTTCGCAATATGGGAAAAAGCGAGGAAGAGATTCGGGAAAAAGTGGAGGAAACTTTGAAAGTCTGCGGACTTTTCCCATTTCGGAACTGGCCGGTATCGGCGCTTAGCTTCGGGCAGAAGAAGCGTGTGACCATTGCCAGTGTGCTGGTGCAGGATCCGGAGCTGATCATTCTGGATGAGCCGACTGCGGGACAGGATTTTCGCCATTATACAGAGATCATGGAATTCCTTCGTGGGCTGAATGAAAAAGGGGTAACGGTTGTGATGATCACCCATGATATGCATTTGATGCTGGAATATACGCCTCGGGCACTGGTTTTTGCAGATGGCAGGCTGATCGCGGACAGAAGCGCGGCAGCAGTTCTTTGTGATCCACAGCTGATCCGTCAGGCGGCACTGAAGGAGACCAGTCTTTTTACCTTGGCGAACCAGCTGGGAATCAGTCCGGCTGAAGAGTTTGTGCAGCGTTTTATTGAGGAGGACAGGGAGGTGCGAAGCCATGGCCGCTAAGACAGTGTTGAATTATCTGCCAAGGGAAAGTGTGATACACAAGCTGACAGGTACCACCAAACTGGCGTTTTTCCTGCTTTTTACTTTTGCAAGTATGATCACTTATAATACGTGGGTACTGCTTGGGCTGTTTGCGGTGAGCCTGGCGGCGTTTAAACTGAGTAAGATTAAGTTCCGCGAAGTGCGGTTTATGATGATTTTTATGCTGGTATTTCTGGTGTTGAATAATCTGTTTATTTTCCTGTTTGATCCTAACCAGGGAACGACGCTGTATGGCACCAGACATGTGCTTTGCCACCTGTTCTGGCGGTATGATCTGACTGCAGAGCAGCTGTTTTATATGGTGAATATTTCTCTGAAATATTTTGTTGCGCTGCCGGTTGCGATTTTGTTTATTTCTGCAACGAACCCAAGTGAGTTTGCTGCCAGCCTGAACAGTATTGGAATTTCCTACAAAGTGGGTTATTCTGTGGCAATTGCCCTCCGATACATTCCGGACATTCAGCGCGATTACCACAGCATCAGCCAGGCCCAGCAGGCAAGGGGCGTAGAGCTTGGAAAAAACGAGCACTTTTTTGCCCGGCTGAAGAATTCGGTGAATATTCTTCTACCCCTGATCCTCACCAGCCTGAACAGGATTGACACTATTTCCAATGCCATGGAGCTGCGTGGGTTTGGAAAGGATAAGAAGAGAACGTGGTATATGAAGAGACCTTTTGAGAAAAGGGACTTCGTGGCAATTGGAGTTGGCGTGCTGCTGCTGGCAGTAAGCCTGACGGTGACGATACGGTGGGGGAGATTTTATAATCCGTTTGTGTGAGGGAATTGAATAATATGAAAGATATGAGATGGCTGTGCGAGGGGGCTCGCATGGCTATTTCTTTTAAAGTAAATTAAGGAGTGTACATATTATATTTGGTTATTTGTGGGGGGAGACAGATATAAAAAGAAGCATGACTGTCAAGAAGGAGATTGGATGCAATCTTTAAACGCACTATTAGTAAAACATTGGAAAAGGCATTCTATGGTCAATCATATGAAGTGAAAATTTTATGGTCCCTTCTTGTATTCTGAATTTGTGCGTGTTACTATGAACCTGTAGATATCTTTTGATCTGTGAAGCGTTTCCTGCGTAAGGAGGAAAAATGAGCAGAAAGACACAGAACAAAAGAAAAAGAGACACGGTTTACCGTCCGGAGCTGCATACAAGAGATGTGAACAGCCGGGAGATTTTCAAAAACGATACACTTTCCAGCCAGTTTTTGAGAAATTATACGAATATTCCATTGTTTGCGAATGTTCAGCCTGAAGATATCAAGGATGTATTCAGCAAATCAACTCTATTTACAGCAATGCGCCGGAAGCGATAAAAGAAATTTACAAGAAGATTTTATGGACTTTACTAATAAAGATGAATGTGCCCGTGGACGAGGCAAGAGAGATGATGGGCGAGATTGGAGGTCGTGGAATGGGTTATCTGTTTGAAAAAAGAGCAAATGTAACCGAAAACTAAATTTAAGTAAGGGAAACAAATCACGATGAAAGGTATTAATACGTAAAATGTTATAAACTTAAGTGAAATTTATAAAAACAAACCTCCGGTTCTCAGGGACACTCTGAGAGCCGGAGATTTTATCTTCAATTCGCAAAGGAGAAAACCATCATGAATTTATCCAATATTTTCGAATCCACCGATTTCGTCCACGCCAGTGGTACGAAGGAGGAACTGCAGGTTGCAGAATTTCTGAAAGCGCAGTGCGAGGCGCTGGGCGTACCTGCTCATCTTGAGGCTTTTCGGGTTGCTATGGGAGAGATTGAATCTGCGCATTTGTTTGCAGATGGGAAGGAAATCATCTGCAAGGCGTTTAACTGCTGTGGCAGCGGCAGCGTAGAGGGAGAGCTTTATTATATGCCGGGAACGGATCCTGTTTCCATAGCAGGTGCAAAAGATAAAATTGTACTGATGGACACTCAGGGAGTGGGATTTTTTGTTTATCAGGACCTGATGAAAGCAGGAGCAAAGGGAGTTATTTTCCAGTACGGAAATATGTATTATCCAAATACAGATATTGACCAGCGCGATCTGCGCGAAGCCGTTGTAGGGGAAGAACGGAAAGTTCTTTGCGCCATGATCCATTCCAGCCAGGCAGTAGAGCTGGTGAAAAATAAGGTGAAGAACATTCGTCTGGAGGTTTCCCAGAAAGAGTACGACGGAGAGTCCCACAATGTAATTGCAGAGCTTCCTGGCAGACGGGACGAGTTTATTGTGCTTAGTGCCCATTACGATTCCACTTCTTTATCTCACGGCGCTTATGACAACATGAGTGGCTGCGCAGGTTTACTTGGAATTATGGAACAGCTGAAGGGAAAAAAACTGAACTATGGTCTTCGTTTCGTATTCTGCGGAAGTGAGGAGAGAGGACTTCTGGGCTCTAAAGCATATGTGAAGGAGCATAAAGAGGAACTGGACAAAATAGTGCTGAACATTAATCTGGATATGATTGGAACTTACATGGGTAAATTTATCTCCTGTGTTTCCGCAGAGGACAAGCTGGCACATTATATATCTTATATGGCAGCAGAAATCGGTTTTCCAATTGAGGCAAAGACCGGAGTGTATTCCAGTGATTCTACACCTTTTGCAGACAGCGGAATACCGGCACTCTCTTTTGCCAGAATTGCCAGCTCTAATGTGGCACCAATTCATTGCCGCTATGATGTGAAGGCGGTTATGTCTATGGAACAGCTTCAGTGGGATATTGATTTTCTGGTGAAGTTTACAGAACGTTTTGCAAATGCAGCAGTGTGTCCGGTTGCAAGGGAGATTCCGGAGAAAATCAAGAAAGAACTGGATGAGTATCTTGCAAGAAAAAGAAAAGAGCAGTAGGGAGGCATCCTATGAGTTACATAACCACATACACAAGAAACCATTTCAATCCGGTTCATCCGGAGGCGGAGAAGATTGATATTCAGGATATTGCACATGCGTTGTCGCTGACCTGTAGGGGAAATGGACATGTAAGTTCTTTCTGGTCTGTTGGGGAGCATTGTATTTGCTGTGCGAAGGAGGCACTTGGGCGCGGGTATTCCAATCGTCAGGCGCTGGCTTGTCTTTTGCATGATGCCAGCGAGTGCTATATGTCAGATGTGCCCCGTCCGCTGAAACAGGAGATGCCCAGATACCGTGAAGTGGAAGAGCAGCTGCTTCAGGTGATTTATAAGAAATTTCTGGGAAGCAGTCTGACTGATGAAGAAGCGCAGCGTCTGAAAGAAATCGATGATGATCTTCTCTGGTATGATTTAGAGGTTCTTCTGGAAGAGAAACAACCGGGGGATGCACCGAAGCTGCACTTTGAGCTGGATTATACAGTGCGGCCGTTTGTTGAAGTAGAGCAGGAATATCTGAAAATGTTTCAAAAACTGAGCGAATCATAAAAGACAGATTTTTACCCGGAGAATGCGGCATTTATTATGCTGAAATATGAGTGATGGCAGGTTCAGAAACAGACCTCAGACAGATTCTATGGGAGGAACAACACATGAACCAGGAGATAAAAATAGCGGTTTGTGATGACCTTGCGGAAGACAGGGAGAATATCACCCGGCTGCTTTCAGAATACACAGACAAAAATAACCTATATGTGAAAATAGAAGAATTTTCTTCCGGGGAGGCATTTTTATCCTCAGATACATCCGTTTATTCACTGGTTTTTATGGATATTTTTATGAGTGGGATGAACGGTATGGAGACGGCGAAGAAGCTGATTTCAAGAAACAGCCGGGTGCAGATCGTGTTCGGGAGCACCAGTACGGAGTTTGCAGCAGAGGCATTTGATATTGAGGCACTTCATTACATGGTGAAGCCCGTGGGAAAAGAGAAGCTGTTTCACATTCTGGATCGCTTTTTTGACAGTGTCTACTCCCTGCGGACTGTGAACGTGAAAGTGGGACGGCTGGAGGAGAGCATTTACATTTCCGATATTCTGTATGCAGAAGCAGATGGAAAACGAGCGAAAATTCACACGAAAAAGGGCGTGATAGATGTTTCCATGTCTATGGCAGATCTGGAAGAGGTTCTGCCAGCCAATGAGTTTTGCCGTCCGATCCGGTGGGCGCTGGTTTCCATGAGGGAAATCGTGGCTATGCCTACGGATATTCTGAAGCTGTCGGATAAGACAGAAATCCCCATTAGTCGTCTTAAGCGAAAGGAAATCCAGGATGCTTTTGCAAATTATAGCTGGCGAAGTACGAGACGGCGCATGCGGGGCGGAATCCTGTAAAAGAATTTACAGACTACGTTATAATTATAAAAGGAAAAAACTTTATAGCGTGTTTGAAAAAAGGTTTTCTGTAAAATATACGTTATAATCTGCAGGCGAAACTTGAAACGAAATATTGAGAGAACGTTTCGGACATGTTATGATTTGGAAAATATGAAAAACCTTTAGAAAACATTTTTTTGAAAGCGGAGGACATCATACTATGGGAAAAATTATTAATTTATCATCCGTACTGGAAAAAGAGGAAAAATTACAGCAGGTAGTAGAGTACATGGAGGAACTGAAAGACCAGTTTTCAGATTTGATCCAGGAGTATGAGGATGATGGCGCAGATGTAAGGAAAGTCGATACACTGACTGAGGCTCTGGACGCGTTGGAAGATGCATATGAGATGGTCTGTGAAGTTGCTGAGGAAGAGGAGTGATAATTTATTGAAAATAAGGTACATTCAGCTAAAAACACGAAACAACACAACGTGTTAATTAGTACTGGGTGTACTTTTCTTGTATATTGTGGAGATTTTGTAGTGTATAGAAATCGTACAAGCGTCGCTACGCGGCGGCTTTAATTTATTTTCTTATATAAAATCCCAAAAACCTATTGACATAGTGGGCTAATGGTGGTAATATCCATTTATCAAATAAATAACCCAGTAAATCAATATGGAATATCGACAATTATTGCCGCAGAAGCAAGCTGGCAGTTACTGGGGGCAGATACAGACATAACAGGCGGGCCGCAATACGGCGACATCACCTCGAATAAATGTAAAGCGGCCGCAGGCGCCGGGAAAGGAATGGATATGGCATATTATAAGGGAACACTTGGATTGATCGGAAACACCCCACTTGTAGAGGTTACTAATATTGAGAAGGAACTTGGACTGGAAGCTACTGTTCTTGTGAAGCTGGAATACTTTAACCCGGCAGGAAGCGTTAAGGACAGAATTGCCAAGGCTATGATTGAGGACGCAGAGCAGAAGGGAATCTTGAAGGAAGGCTCTGTAATCATCGAGCCAACTTCTGGAAATACCGGAATCGGTCTGGCATCTATCGCAGCAGCTAAGGGATACAGAATCATCCTCACCATGCCAGAGACCATGAGTGTTGAGCGTCGAAACATTCTGAAAGCATACGGCGCAGAGCTTGTTCTTACCGATGGAACCAAGGGAATGAAAGGTGCCATTGCCAGGGCTAACGAACTGGCAGAGGAGATTCCGAACAGCTTCATCCCAGGACAGTTTGTGAACCCGGCGAACCCGGCAGTGCACAAGGCTACTACAGGTCCGGAGATCTGGAAGGACACTGAGGGAAAGGTTGATATCTTCATCGCAGGTGTTGGTACAGGCGGAACCCTTACCGGAACAGGTGAATATCTGAAAGAGCAGAACCCGAATGTGAAAATTGTAGCACTTGAGCCTTCTACCTCCCCGGTATTATCTGAGGGAAAAGCAGGTCCGCACAAGATCCAGGGAATCGGTGCCGGATTTGTTCCGGATGTTCTGAATACCAAGGTTTATGATGAAATTTATAAAGCAGAGGCAGATGATGCATTTGCAGCAGCGAAGCTTCTTGCACACAAAGAGGGAATCCTGGTAGGAATCTCTTCCGGAGCTGCGTTAAAAGCCGCAATCGACTATGCAAAGAAGCCTGAGAACAAGGGCAAAGTGATCGTAGCCCTTCTTCCGGATACTGGTGACAGATATTATTCTACACCATTGTTTACTGAATAAAGATACATTGTAAATATACGGTAACTGTGAAAGAACTAAACAGTTATAGTTTAGAGCGTGTTTGAAAAAGGCTTTCTGCA
>OLQE01001616.1_pt1 | contig 11573 bp, 8 predicted proteins | sample 1643161 | NCBI WGS metagenome assembly OLQE01 (sample SAMEA3136650, study PRJEB25190) | human gut metagenome | reverse complement strand
ACCGGCACCTGCACGTAGGCGGGCGCGGTCGGGACGCCACCGGCGGCGGTCTGCGATGGCGGCGCGGTGCTGTACAGCGGCACCTGCTGCGGCATCGTGGCGGACTCCGGTTCCGGAACCTGTCCAGATTGCGGCGCATCGGCTGTTGCGTTCCGTGTCGGCTCGACTTGCGGCATCGCCTGCGTGGATGCGGGGTCCACCCATATCGTCTCGGCGGGCGCGTCATTCACCGGCATCGCTTCAGTAGGGGCGGAATCCACCGGCATCGCCTCAGTGGAGGCAACATCCACCGGAATCGTCTGCGTGGGGGCGGCGGTTTCCGGCAGTTCGCGGGTCTCCGCCACCGGCATGGCCTGGGTATCCGCGTCATCCGTTTGCGGGATGACCTGGGTTTCCGACTCGTTGCGGATCTCGTCACTCATGGCTGTCCTCCGTGTGCGATTCCGCCCACTCCTGGTAGGTGGGCAACGTGTTCTGGTACTCGTACTGCACGACGACCTGTCCCATCACGGCCGCATCGACGGAGATGATCAGTTCCGGTTCCGTCACGGCCTTGGGGTTGTACGCATCGTACGGCCAGTACAGGGGTTCGCCGTCGTAGTCCGCGTCCAGCCAAGGCGGGCTCGCCGTGAACACACCCGTCCACCGTCCGTCCATGCGTCCCGGCAGATACACTCCGACGCTGTTCCACGGCGACGTGGACGCGGACCACAGGCCGCCCATGGAATCATTGCCATCCCATGTCCTTCCACCTGCGACGAAACGCCAGGAACAGCCGTCCGGGATCGTGACCACCACGCTGGTACGGTACGGCATCACCCGGATGGTGCCCGTGGGGCAGCTTGAGGTGGCGGTGGCGCCGTTGTTGAGCGTGACCTCATGGCTGCCGTTGTCCTCGGCATAGTCGCTCAGGTCGATGTGCAGGACGTCGTCGATGCTGTCGCCCTCCATCCACAGCCCATCCTCAAGACGCTGCATGGTGGCTTTGTCGGAGCCGATGACGTCGAACCCGTGCACCTGAATGTCCGGATCCAAGCCGGAACCGTCGGCATACGCGTATTCCGCGCGCATCTGCATCATCCTCTGGAACAGCACCGAATACGCCAGCCCGCCGAATGCCAGGACGACCGCCAGGAACGCCGCCAGCCACGCGAACGGGTGCAGGCCACCGGCTCGCCGTCCGATGCAGCCGAGAATCACGATGATCAGGCCGATTGCGGCACAGACGCCGCCGATCCAGACCAATCCCCCGCCCAGCAACGTTTCCAGGTCCGCTTGCGAACCGGACCACGAGAACATCATGCAGGCGAACGACAGGAATATCAGTCCGGTGACGATCAGCACCAGCAGCGGACCGGCCGGCTTGCGGCGAGCGACGCGCGGCTTGGGAGGCTGCTGCGGGGCGCGATAGGGCGAGGTCATCATCGGCGGCACCGCCGTCGATGCGACCGGGGCGGCCCCGGTCGGAGCACCCGCCGGGACCTCGCCCGTGGGCATACCGCCGGCCGGTCCCGCACCGGTCGGCACGCCGCCTGCAGCCATACCGGTCGGTACGCCGGACGCAGCCATACCGTTCGGCACGCCGGACGCCCCCATACCGTCGGCCATCCCCATATGCGAAGACGTGGCGGAGGGTTCCGCCCCGACCGACACGGGCTTCTCCGACCACTCCGGATGATTCTGCCGCGCCGACGGCTGCGCCCATCCGGTCGTCTCCGACCGTACGGACGGTGCAGGCTGCGACTGCGCGAATGAAGCGGACTGCCGCGTCGACGGCGCAGGCTGTGGATGGTATGACGGGTCAGCCCATTGCGCGACGGCACGTTTCAGGTTGCGCCGTCCGGCCTGCTCGACGACCAGCCACAGGCAGAACGCCCCGACGCACACGCCGAACAGCCATACGGGCGGCCAGAAGATCAGGCAGAACAGTCCCAGCGCCACACCGAGGCAGGACCAATCCCAGCGCCCTGCCAACAGCTCCTCGCACAGGATCCGCCCGTCGCGTTCGTCCGGCAGCAGGAACCAGGCGAGCGCATAGAACACCGCGCCGATGCCGGCCACGAACGCGGCGCCGATCATCAGCGCGCGCACCAGCAGCGGACTCCAGCCGAGATAGCGGCCCAATCCGCCGCACACGCCGCCGATCCATCGCTCGTCGTCGCTGCGGACCAGACCGCTTTCACGAATCCATTGGAAGAACCGGTCCGAATACCGGTCGTCATCTGTCTTGTTCATGTTTCCATTACACCAACCCGAGGCGGCAAACCGTATCGGGGAACACCCTGAACCTTCCCTGAACGTCGGCCGAATCACCCTTGTTCCGCCGTTTCGCCGGGCACAATGGAAGACATGAGCGAACCGTTTGTCCAGTACCAGATGCCGTGGCCGGCGAACCCGCAGCCGCTGCGCCCGGCCGCGTTGCCGCTGATGCGCCCGAAACAGGGGCGTTGGCTGTGCGGTGTATGCCGGGGCATCAGCCTGCATCTGGGTGTGTCCGTGGCGCTGGTCCGGTTGCTGTTCGCCGCCGCGACGCTCGCGTTCGGCGCCGGCGTGGTGATGTACGTCTTTCTGTGGCTGATGATGCCGGTGGGCGATCCGGTGGCGGAAGCCGAAGCGCAGCGTCGCAAGACGGCCGAAACGCCGTTGTCACGCGGCAATGTCGGGGCGCGGGGTGGGTCGAACACGGCCGCCGCCGAGACCGACCCGCTGCGGGCCGCGGAACACGACGAATCCTCGGAAAGCCTGGCCGCGGCCATCGCCCGCGCGCCGAAGCCGGCGCTGGTGGCCATGGCGGGTCTGCTGCTGCTTATCATCAGCGCGCTGATGGCGGCCACCGGCATCGACTCCCTGTATATTCTGCCGATCATGCTCGAGTTGGGCGGACTGGCCGTCTCCTGGCTGTGGTTCAACCAGGAGGAGGGCCAGTTCAGGGCCATGCTCGGCGGCATTGCGCTGATCGTGCTGGCGTATATGGTGTTTGTGGGCAGCATGGCTGGGTACGGCTGGACATCGCCACGCGTGCTGATCGTCGGCGGACTGGCCGCCATGGTCGGCGTGGTGCTGGCGATTGTGCCGTGGATCAACTCCCTGGTTCGCGGTCTCGCCACCGAACGCGCCCTCAAGGAGCGCGAGGAGGAACGCGCCGACATGACCGCGCATCTGCACGACGGCGTGCTGCAGACGCTGGCGCTGATCCAGCTGCACGCCGCCGAATCTCAGACCGTGTTCTCGCTGGCCCGGCAACAGGAGCGAGAGCTGCGCGACTGGCTGTATCAGGACCGCACGCCGTCGGAGCGCTCGGTGAGCGCCGGATTGAAGCAGATCGCGGCCGAGGTGGAGGATGAGCACGGCAAGCCGATCGAAGTGGTGACGGTGGGCGACGCGCAGCCCAGCGCCCAGACCGATGCGCTGCTCGATGCCGCGCGACAGGCGCTGGTCAACGCGGCCACGCACGGCGGCGAGCCGATTTCCGTGTATTGCGAAGCGTCGAGCGGTACCGTGGAGGTGTTCGTGCGCGACCATGGCGAGGGATTCGACGTTCACGCCGTGCCCGAGGACCGGCTCGGCATCCGCGAATCGATTGTGGGCCGGATCAAACGCCGCGGCGGCACGGTGGAGATCGTGTCGCGCCCCGGCTGGGGCACCGAGGTGCGTATGCACATGCCGGTGGTCGGCATGGCCGACGAACGGAATACCAGGGGAATGGAAGGCGAACATGACTGATATGGGCCAGCGGCGAGGCGGGAACGGCCACATCACGGATGGCGCGCTCTGTGCCAGTGGCACCGACACCACTGCCGATGCCACCGTCGACGACGCGGTGCCGACCGCCGAGCGCTCGATCAGGGTGGCCGTGGTCGACGACCATGAGATGTTCCGCGCCGGGGTCATCGCCACGCTGCAGCCGTATTTCACCATCATCGGGCAGGCCCCTGATGTGGAGGGCTCGATAGCGATGATCGCCGACACCCTGCCGGATGTGGTGCTGCTCGATGTGCATGTGCCAGGCGGTGAGGGCGGCGGCGGTGCCGAGATTCTGGCCAAATCGCTGCCGTTGTCTCCGCGTTCGGCGTTCCTGGCGCTGTCGGTCTCCGATTCGCCGCAGGATGTGGGCGCGGTGATCCGGGCCGGCGCACGCGGCTATGTGACCAAAACCATCACCGGACATGATCTGGTGTCATCGATCCGTCAGGTGCATGAGGGGTACGCGGTGTTCTCCCCGAAACTGGCCGGGTTCGTGCTTTCGGCGTTCCAGGGGACGCCTCTGGGCGATACGCCTGTGCACGACGACGAGTTGGACCGGCTGTCGGCCCGCGAACAGGAGGTCATGCGGCTGATCGCCCGCGGTTACACCTACAAGGAGGTGGCTTCGGAGCTGTTCATCTCGATCAAGACGGTCGAAACGCATATGAGCTCCGTGCTGCGCAAGCTGCAGCTGTCCAACCGCACCGAGTTGACCCGTTGGGCGGCCGACCGGAGGATCGTCTGAAACCCGGGTTCGCACTACTTCGGGGTTCGACAAACCGATTGGCGGAATTCCGAGCCTCGGCATCAAAAACCCCGAAGTAGTGCGAACCTCTATCCCAGAGCCCTGAGGAACTCCCTCACTCGTTCCTTGGTCGCGAACACGGCCGTATTGCCCAGGATCCGCTCGCACACGCTCCCCAGTTCCCCACGAAGCGTTTCACGGATTGTTTCACGGTCGCGGCAGCCATGCAACGCCGCGGTCACCTCGTCCCAGACCAAGGTGAATTCGCTCACGGCTTCCGGCAGTCCCCGCCCTTCCGCCAGGGCGTCCTCGATCATCCGCAACTGGCCCACCAGACGGCCGGGCAGGATGAACAGCCCCTGCGCCTCGATCAGGCCGATGGGCTCCTGCTTGACCGGATAATACTCCGGATGCGCATGGAAGACGCCGTCGGGATACTCATCGCTGACCGCGTTGTTACGGAAGATCAGACTCATCTCATATCCGCGCGCGGTGCGAATCACGCTCGGCGACACAGCCGACTGACGGTTGCCGTCCGCATCATGGCTGGCTATGCCGGATGCGGGATCGTCATAGTCGATCCACGCGCGGCGAATGAGGTCGGCGACCTCAATGATCTCATCCCGGTCCCGGGAGACGACGCGCACCGCGCTGCCCGGCCAGTCGAGGATCTCCACAACCGCCTCGGGATGCCCCGCGAACCGCAGCGTATCCCACGCCGAGGCCTTGTGCATCGGCAGCAATTCGCCGCCACCCTGGAAGTGGTCGTGGGCGAGCACCGACCCGCCAATGCGCGGCAGTGCGGCGTTGCATCCCAGGAAGTAGCCGGGGAACCGGTCGACGAAGTCGAGCAGCTGCACGAACGTGTCGCGGTCGACGTGCATCGGTGTGTGTGCGGTGTTCACGCAGATGCCGTGTTCGTTGAAGTACCCGTATGGGGAGAACTGCCAGAACCACGACTCCCCGCCGAGCGTGACCGGCATGGTGCGCAATGTGCGCCTGTTGCGGCCGGCGAAGCCTTCGTTCTCATGGCAGATCGTGCATTTCGGGTATCCTCCGGCCACGGCGTTGCCGGCCGCGGCCTTGGCCATGGTCCTGAACTCCGGCTTGGCCAGGTTGATCGTGACGACCAGACCGTGCGAATCGAACCGCGGGTTGGCGTCGAGCTGGGCGCGTTTGACGTAGGTGTTGGCCACGCAATAGTCGTAGAACCACCGCATGGCCTCCATGCCGCCCCGTTCGCGCTCGATCGCGGCGAACCGATCCTGCAGGTCGGCGGGGCACCGAGAGAGCAGCCCCATCACGATGTCGGCCTGGACGGCGCCGTCCTCCGCCTTGAACAGGCCCGCCGTCACGGCGGCCGTACGGAAGCGGTCCAGCAGCACGTTGATGTCGTCCGTTTCCCCGGACGCGGCAGTGTCGCCGGTCGGTCCGTCGGAGACGTCGTAGGAGTCCAGACCGTAGAGTTCCAGGATCCGGTTGCGGGTCCAGTCCTCATTGCGTGGATCGAGGTCGAGCCGGCGCACGGCATAGCCGATCAGCGCGTCGATGGCGGCGTAGGCCTCGCCCAACGCGTTCATCGCGGCAGCCTTTCCGCGACGTCCGCGACGATGGCCTCGATGTCGTCGGCCTGCTCCTCCATCTCCTGCACAAGCTTGATCTGCGTGCGGGCGCGCACCAGGTTGTGTTCGGGGTACCTGATGGCGAAGTAGGTGTCGCCGGCGAGGTAGTCGGTCAGGAACCGCATGCCGCATTCCAACGTCATCATGGTGCCGGCGCAGGGCAGCAGTTCGAGTTCGCGGGGCGTGATGCTCGGCAGCACCTTGCCCAGGAATCCCTCGGTGTAGGCGCGGAACAGTTCGGGGCTGAAGTGCACCTTGCCCAGGTCGCGTTCGTCCTCGAGCGCCGTGGAGGCGCCGAAGCGGATGGAGTCGCCGAAGTCGTAGAGCATCGACCCCGGCATGACCGTGTCCAGGTCGATGATCGCCCGCACCGCATGGGTCTCGGCGTCCATCAGGATGTTGTTGAGTTTGGTGTCGTTGTGCGTCACGCGCAGCGGGACCGTGCCGTCGCGCAGCCCGTCCACGATGGTTCCGTACCGGTCGGCGTGGTCCATGTAGAAGGCGATCTCGTCGCGGCAGCCGGCGGCGCGGCCCTTGACGTCCGCCGCGACCGCGGTCTTGAACGCCTCGAACCGGTGCGGGGTGTCGTGGAAGTGCGCGATCGTCTCGGTGAGCTGGGAGGCGTCGAAATCGGCGAGCTGGTTCTGGAATTCGCCGAAGGCGGCGCCGGCGCTGCGGAACGTGTCGGCGTCGGGCACGGCGTCATAGGAGATGGTGTGGGCTATGTACGAGAACATCCGCCAGGTACCGGAATCGGCCTTGACATATGACGCGCCGTCCCGGGTGCGGATGACCCGCATCGTCTCATGGCCGCGATCGAGCAGGAATCCGGTGACCAGTTCGATGTTGCGCATCAGTCCCTCGACATCGGGGAACACGTCGGTATTGATGCGCTGCAGCACGTAGCGCCGGTCGCCCGCGGACACCAGATACGTGGCGTTGATATGTCCCGACCCCAGACGCTTCACGCTCCGTGCGCCGGCAGGTATGGCGAACTTGGCCGCGACGCCCAGCGCATCCCCATCCGCAACCATGCCCGTATTCCTCCCTTCCATGATGCCGCCCGCTCAGCGCGCCGACAGCGGTAACGCCCTCCGCAGATGATCGGCACCGGCGAACACCTCGCCGCCCATCCCCAGCTCGCGAGCGACAGCCACGTTGGCGGCCTTGTCGTCCACGAACAGCGTGGTCGCGGGATCGACGCCGAACCGGGCGATGGCCCTGCGGTAGATCTCGGGGTCGGGCTTGAGGACGCCCTCCTCGGAGGAGACAACCGTGTCGCGCAGCAGGTTCAGCTCGGGGAACAGCTCGTGGGCGGCCCAAACATACTTGGTGGTGAAGTTCGTCAGGCCCCACAGCCGGATGCCGGCGGCGTCCAGCTCCCGCAACAGGTCCCCCATGCCGGGCTGCATTCCCGCCAGCGCCATGCGCTGACGCTCGAAGTAGATGCGGAACACCCAGGCCACGGCCGGACCGTGTTCCACCTCATAGTCAGCCAGGATGCGCTCCTCGCTCCATCCCGAATCCGACAGACGGTCGTAGTACCGGAATCCGTGGGGGTCGTCGTCGCTGAAGAACATGTCGATGACACCGGGCGGGTACTGCCCCTCCAACGGGATGCGGGGACGCCAGTCCAGCAGCACGTCGCAGTAGTCGAAGATGATGTCGGTGATCGCTCCGGTCATGGGTCCTCCAGCGATTCGCGGCCCCGCGGCCTGCCTGCGGACGGGGTCCGTCGGCTCCGGCGCGGACCGGCCCGTCGATACGAAAACGGCCCCCATACAGGAACCGTGATGAAGCGGGCAGAGCGAGATTCGAACTCGCGGAGGCTTGCACCTCAACGGTTTTCAAGACCGTCTCCTTAGACCGCTCGGACATCTGCCCTATGCGTCGAAACGACGCGACGAATCGCTAGTGTACAACGACCCGTGGAATCGGGAACGCCCCGCTTCGCGGCGGGGCGTTAGGACCGTTATGTTCAGGCCTCCCAGGTCGTCGGCTCGATGACCTCGCGACCGCCCATGTACGGGCGCATGGCCTGCGGGATCACGATCGAACCATCCGGGTTCTGGTGGTTCTCGAGGATGGCCACAAGCCAGCGGGTGGTGGCCAACGTGCCGTTGAGCGTGGCGACCGGACGGGTGCCGCCGTCGGCCACACGCTCACGGATGTTCAGGCGGCGGGCCTGATACTCGGTGCAGTTCGACGTGGAGGTCAGCTCGCGATACTTGCCCTGGGTCGGCACCCAGGCCTCGCAGTCGAACTTGCGCGCGGCGGAGGAGCCCAGATCGCCGGCGGCGGTGTCGATCACACGGTACGGCACCTCGACCTTGGCGAGCATCTCCTCCTCCATGGCGAGCAGACGCTCGTGCTCCTTGCAGGAATCCTCCTGGCGGGCGTAGACGAACATCTCCACCTTGTCGAACTGGTGGACGCGGATGATGCCGGTGGTGTCCTTGCCGGCGGCGCCGGCCTCGCGGCGGTAGCAGGAGCTCCAGCCGCAGTAGCGCAGCGGGCCGTGCGACAGGTCGAGGATCTCGTCCTCGTGCATGCCGGCGAGCGCCACCTCGGAGGTGCCGACCAGGTACTGGTCGTCGGGCTCGCGCAGGCGGTAGATCTCGTCCGCATGGGAGTTGAGGAAGCCGGTGCCGCGCATGACCTCGGGGCGCACCAGCGTGGGGGTGATGGCCAGCGTGAAGCCGTTGGACTCGGCCTGGTCGACGGCCATGGTCAGCATGGCGATCTGCATGCGGGCCACGGCGCCGCGCAGGAAGTAGAAGCGCGAGCCGGAGACCTTCGCGCCACGGCGGGTGTCGATGCCGGCCACCAGCGTGCCGAGCGCCATATGGTCCTTCGGCTCGAAGCCTTCGGCGGCGAAGTCGCGCGGGGTGCCGACCTTCTTGACGACCACGTAGTCGTCCTCGCCGCCTTCCGGAGCCTCGGGCTCGACGATGTTCGACAGCTTCCACATGGCGGTGGTGTATTCCTCGGACGCGGCGTCGGCGGCGGCCTTGTATTCGGCGACCTTCTGGCTGAGCTCCTTGGTCTGGGCGATCAGCGCGGCCTTCTCGTCGGCCGGGGCGGCGGCGACCTTCTTGCCGATCTCCTTCTGCTGGGCGCGGGCGGCCTCGAACTCCTTGAGCGAGGCACGGCGCGTCTCGTCGGAGCGCAGCACCTCGTCCACCAGTTCGACGGATTCGCCGCGCTTGCGCTGGGATTCACGCACCACATCGGCATGTTCACGGATGAATTGGATATCAAGCATGGCTTTAAGACTAGTGCCGCAAGCCGACAGTGGCCGCCGTCCGTCCGCCATGCGTGCAGGTATCGTTGACGAACGCCGAAAACGGTCCGCCCCGGTCGCGCCGGTATGAACAATGGAAACCATGCCTCAAGCCGTCCTCAACGTCATCATCGTGCTCGTCGTCATCGCGGCGCTCGCGTTCATCGCCGTCACCGCGGCCGTCACCGCCCGCAATCAGCGCAGACGCAGGCTGGCCGCGGCCTTGGTGGACCGGCAGGAGGATGAGGTCCATTACGCGTTCATCATCAATCCCTCCAAACCGCAGGCCGAACAGTACCGCGAGCGCATCAAGGCGTTCTGCGCGGCGCACGGCCTGCATGAGGTGCAGTTCATCGACACGCAGTTGGACAAGAGCGGCCGCGTCTGCGCGCAGGAGGCGCTGGAGGGCGGCGCCGACGTGGTGGTTGCCGTGGGCGGTGACGGCACGGTGCGCACGGTGGCGAGCGCGCTGTCCGGCACCGGCCATGCCCTGGGCATCATACCGATCGGCACCGGGAACCTGTTCGCCCGCAACATGGGCATTCCCGTGGATGATGTGGATGCGGCGCTGACCGTGGCCACATCGCACGGATCGAGACTCGTGGACATGGGGCGACTGACGATCCTCGACGACGAGCAGGAGGATCACGGCCATGCGTTCCTGATCATCGCCGGCATCGGCTTCGACGCCCAGATGATCGACGACACCGACCCCGAGCTCAAGAAGAACATCAGCTGGCTGGCGTACTTCGTGGGCGCGTTCAAGCACCTGTTCGCCCCGAAATACCGCGGCAGCGTATCCATCACCAGCGCGGACGGCTCCATCCACACCCGCACCAAGCTCACCTTCCGCACGCTGATGGCCGGCAACTGCGGGCAGATCCCCGGATTCTCGCTGATGCCCGAGGCCAAATGGGATGACGGCATCCTCAATTTCGAGATCATCGACACCTCGGGCGGGCTGATTGGATGGGCGAACCTGTTCGGCGACGTGCTCCACCAGACCGTGACCGGCAAGGCGCAGCAGAGCCCGCTATCCACCAATTCCACCGTCGACCAGATCCAGGGCGTCAGCGCCGAAGTGCAGTTGGAGAAGCCCGCGCTGGCGGAGGTCGACGGCGATATCCTGCGCGAGACGAGCCATATCCGCTTCACCGTGGAACGGCAGGCCCTCACCGTGCGCGTGCCGGAAGGCCGGCCGTCCGAAACGCACAATATGTGACACCCTTGCCCCATTGACCCGAACATTCGTGGCACAATGGGGTCATGGTAGCAAAAAATGCGGGCATGCCCGCCACCCCAGCAGATCTGATCAATGTCGACGAAGTCATTGGCAAGTACTATGACCTTGTCCCCGATCCGTCCGTCGCCGAGCAGCGCGTCTCCTTCGGCACCTCCGGCCACCGCGGATCGTCCCTGAAGACCTCGTTCAACGAGGCCCACATCGTGGCCATCACCCAGGCCATCGCCGAATACCGCAAGACCCAGGGCGTCACCGGCCCGCTGTACATCGGCCGTGACACTCACGCCCTGTCGGAGCCGGCATGGAAGACCGCCATCGAGGTACTCGTCGCCAACGGCGTGCGCGTGCGCATCGATTCGCGTGATGACTACACCCCGACCCCGGTCGTCTCCCAGGCCATCCTGACCCACAACCGCGCGGCCGACGGCACGCAGCGGTTCTCCGGCGAGGATCTGGCCGACGGCATCGTGGTCACCCCTTCGCATAACCCGCCCACCGACGGCGGTTTCAAGTACGACCCGCCGACCGGCGGCCCGGCCCCGGCCGAGGCGACCAACGCCATCGCCGCGCGCGCCAACGAACTGCTCGGCGACTACAGGAACGTCAAGCGCGTCCCGTTCGAGCAGGCCGTCAAGTCCGACCTGGTCGAACGCTTCGACTACCGCGACCACTACGTCTCCGACCTGGGCAACGTGATCGACTTCGACGTGATCCGTTCCTCGGGCGTGCGTCTGGGCATCGACCCGCTCGGCGGCGCGTCGGTGAACTACTGGCCGCTGATGAACGAGAAGTACGGCCTGACGATCGACGTGGTGCGTCCCGAGGTCGATCCGACCTGGAGCTTCATGACCATCGATCATGACGGCAAGATCCGTATGGATCCGAGCTCGACCTACGCCATGAAGGGCCTGGTCGACGAGCTCAACGCCGGCGCGT
>OLQE01001615.1_pt1 | contig 11574 bp, 8 predicted proteins | sample 1643161 | NCBI WGS metagenome assembly OLQE01 (sample SAMEA3136650, study PRJEB25190) | human gut metagenome | reverse complement strand
CCTGATGCGGCCGGCGTTGTACGCGTCGCATAGAGCCATAGGCAGGCTGGCGGCCGACGTGTTGCCAGTGTGGTCGATGGACAGCTGGAAGAAATCCATCGGGCGCCCCAGCTTCTTGGCGGCGTACTTGATGATGCGCTCGTTCGCCTGGTGGGGCACGATGCAGGCGACGTCATCCAGCGTGAGGTTTGCGCGGTCGAGCGCCTCGTGCACGGCCGTGGTCATGGCCTCGGCGGCGAACTTGAACACCTTGGGGCCGTCCATGCGCAATACCTGGCGCGGTTCGCCCGCGTCGACGAATTCGGTAATGCCCAGCTCGGCATCGATACGGGAGAGCGATGCGTCTTCGGGGGCTTCGGGCGACGCGCCGTCGATGTCGAACGGCAACGGGGCGTCGTAGGCAAACGAGCAGGTGAGCGCGTTCGTGTCGTCGTCGGCGTTCGTGATGAAGCTGCTCATGATGCCAGGTCGGTTCTCGTTCCACTCCAGCACCGCCGCGCCAGCGCCGTCGCCGAACAGCACGCAGGTGTTGCGGTCGCTCCAGCCCGTCACGCGCGTCAGGCGCTCGGCTCCCACCACGAGCGCGCGGCGAACGGGGTTGCGGCCCGCGGCACCGGGCGCTCCGGCGGTCGAACCGGCCATCATGCACTCGGCCACGGTCAGGCCGTACACGAAGCCCGTGCAGGCGGCGTTCAGGTCGAACGCAATGGCGTTCTCGAGACCAAGGCGGCGGCGCAGCAGCCCGGCGGCCGAAGGCACCAGCACGTCGGGCGTGATGGTGGCGTAGATGACGAGGTCGATGGAAGCGGGGTCGATGGCCTCGTCGCCCTCGCGCCAGCCGCCGTCGGCAAGACCCAGCGCTTGGCGGGCAGCGGCTTCGGCCAGATCGGTAGCGGTTTCCTCGACGGCAACGTGGCGCGATCTGATGCCCGTGCGCGTGCTGATCCATTCGTCGTTCGTGTCGACGAGCGCTTTCAGCTCGTCGTTGGCCACTTCCAGCTTCGGGAGGGACTTTCCGCATCCGATGATCGTGCTGCCCATGCTGCTCCGTCCTTGGCCGCGCTTTCGAGGCGCGCCTTCAATGCTTTGATAATCAAACTAAATGGATTATAGCAAGCGCCCGCCATCCCGTGTGCGAAACCCAAGCGACCTTCACAAAGGGCGGGCGATGCGTGCCAAGCATGGATGGGCGGTGCGCCGACGTGGGCGCGAACCGGTACCCATGACAATGTTATCCATGGCAAACTCATGCAGTAATGGTCCCAAGATTTTCCGACCTGGGCATATAGCGATCGTATTGTCGATGCCTCAGTGCAAGACGTTCGAAAGCTTCGAAGAAATTGTCATGGCTGCCCCTTTGCGCCCACTTTTTCGCTCGCCCTATCAAGAGGCCGAGCGGGCGTGCTACTTCGCGGCGGCAACCAGGGCTTCGAACAGCGGGGCGTTGTCGTCGAGGTACTCAGGATGCCACTGCACGCCGAGGTAGAAGCGCCGCGATGGGTCCTCCAAACCCTCGACCAGACCGTCGCCGCTGACCGCGCTCACCTGCAGCGGGTCGGCCACGCAGGCGATCGCCTGGTGGTGCATCGTGTTCACCAGCAGCGAATGCGGCGCAGGCGCGATGCCCTCCCAGCGCGTTTCGAGCGATGCGGGCCATCCCGTCTTGCAGCCTGGTACCATGCCCTCGCCCGCGCCGTCGCACAGCACCCGGTCCAGCACGCTGCCCGGCGCGATGTCGACACGCTGGCGCACGACGTCGTAGGGAGGCTTCTGCTGATGCGCCGCGTCGGTGAGCCCGCAGGCGTGCACGTCCTGGTACAGCGCGCCGCCCAGCGCCACGTTGAGCACCTGCATGCCGCGGCAGATGCCCAGCGTGGGCAGATCGCGCTCGTGGGCAAGGCGCGCCAACTCCAGCTCCAGGGCATCGCGTCCATCGAACACGTTCACGGTTTCGGCCAGGCGCGCTTCGTCGCCGTACGTCGCCGGGTTGAGGTCCCCGCCGCCGGCCAGCACCAGGCCGTCCAGGCGTTCTACCAGTTCGCGCGCCGCTCGACGGTTCGCATCCGCGCCGCCCTCCACGGGCGGCAGCAGCACGGGCACGGCGCCGGCGGCGGCCACTCGTCGCACGTATTCCACCGTCACGCGCTCGACGGGGACGATCTCGTCCTTCTGCTCCTCTTCAACGTACGTGGTGGTGATGCCGATGATCATGTCGCTCGCCCTCCGGTCGTCGTCTTCCTGCCAGCAGCATACGAAAAAGCGTCCCGTCGAGAGTCGACGCGCGAGGAATCCACAAAAGTAAAAGCAAAGGGTAGGGGGCGAGGATAGCGGGATGCCGGCGGCGTAAGAAGAGAACAGCGGCAGCGAAAGATTGGCACGCTAGTTGCTAAGTCGAAGGCCAGAGACGGTTGTCGCCCCGCCCCGCGCGGACGACGCACGATACGGGATCAGGACACAAGGAGGAACGCATATGAAGTCATCGGATCGCCCCAAGTTCGGCAACTTGCAGAACTTGAAGGTGCTCAACGCCGGCGCGGTCATCGCGGCGCCGTTCGTCTGCGAGCTGTTCGCCGAGCAAGGCGCCGACGTCATCGAGCTGGAAAGCACGGTGGCGCCCGACATGTACCGCATGTACGGCGACGCATGGTCGGTCGACCGTCGCAACCAGCGCATGATCACGCTGAACATCCCCTCGCCCGAGGGCAAGGAGATCCTGCTGCAGATGGTGAAGTGGGCCGACGTGCTGGTGGAGTCGTCGAAGGGCGGTACCTGGGAGAAGTGGGGCCTTACCGACGAGGTGCTGTGGGAGGCGAACCCTGCGCTGGTCATCTTGCATATTTCCGGTTTCGGCAACTGGGGCGACCCGGACTACGTGCGCAAGGCGTCGTTCGACCCCATCGGCCAGGCGTTCTCGGGCTATTCGAACCTCAACGGCTTCCCCGACAGCCCGCCCAGCGTGACGAAGCCCTTCACCGGCGACTTCATGACCGGTCTCATGGGTGCTTGGGCCACGCTTGCCGCTGTCATCCGCGCGCGCGAGACGGGCGAAGGCGAGTCCATCGACTGCTGCCAGTTCGAGGCGCTCGTGCGCCTGCAGGGCGCCACGCTGTCCGACGGCATCAACCACGGCATACAGCCCATGCGCATCGGCAACGAAGACCTCGTGGGCGCGTGCGCCGGCGCGCAGAAGTGCAAGGACGGCTACTGCCAGGTAGCCGTGGGCGGCGCCGGCCCGGTGAAGAAGCTCGTCGAGTTCTTCGGGTTCGCCGACGATCCCGACTTCCAGCCGCTGGGTACCTACCCCTCCATCACGCGCAAGCCCGGCTGCAAGAGCCTGGACGAGCCGCTGCCCGACCGCGCTGCGAAGTTCCGCGCCGCGCTGGACAGCTGGTGCGAGAAGCACACGGTTGAGGAGGTCAACCGCATCTTCGGCCAGATGGGCGTGGCGGTGAGCCCCCATATGACCTACGAGATGATGCTGAACGACCCGCATTACCAGGCGCGCGAGGTGTTCGTCGACTGCTACGACGAGATCACGCAGAAGACGGTCAAGCAGGTGAACATGATCCCGCGCTTCAAGAAGCATCCCGGCAAGATCGTGCGCGGAGGGGCGAAGTACGACGCCGACACGCAGGACGTGCTCGAGGAATTCGGCTATTCGGAAAAGGAGATCGAGCTGCTGTACGAGAAGGGGGTGCTGCGCAAGGGCGAGTAGCTCGACGGCGGACGGCGCGGCCCCGGCGCGTTCGAACCGGGGCCGCGTCGCCGCGAGAAAAGAGAGGGGAACCCTCTGGCGCCCTAACGATGGCACGGATTTTGCATATCGCTATGGCGTTGGGGATTCTCAGGTAAAACAAAGGAGGCACTATGGGAACTGAAACAATGAAGGGCAGCAACTACGCATGGGCGATCGCCATCGCCTGCGTAGCCTTCTACGCCATCCCCTTGGGCGTCGTGGCGAACCAGGCCGGTTTGTTCGCATCGCCCGTCATGGAAGAGTTCGGCTGGTCGCGCACCGACGCGACGCTGTACATGTCCATCCAGCCGTGGGTGGCGGCCATCTGCACGCCGTTCGCCGGCAAGCTCATTTCCAAGTTCAACCCTCGCTGGGTGATGACCGCCGCGGCCGCCGTTTTCGGCTTGGCATCGCTTGCCTGCGCTTGGTTTACCGAGCCGTGGCAGTGGAACGTGTACGGCGTGCTGTACGGCGCGTCCGCCGCGTTCTGGATGTACATCGCCACGCCGACGTTCATCAACCGTTGGTTCGCTAAGAGCAACGGCACCGTCATCGGCGTCATCGGCGTGTGCGCATCGCTGCTGGGCGCGTTCATGAGCCCGGTCATCCAGGGCTGGATCAGCGGCTATGGCTGGCATACCGCCCGTATCATCATCAGCTTGATCGCGCTCATCGCGTCCGTCGTGCTGACCGCCGCGCTGCTGCGCGAGTCTCCCGAGAAGATGGGCGTGCTGCCCTGGGGCTACGGCGCCGCCGAGGTTGCGTCCGCGAAGTCCGAGGCCAAGTCCGTCATCGACGTCGCTGCTGACGAAGGCGCTACGGCCGCGCAGGCTCGCAAGAACCCGGCGCTGTGGCTGCTCATCGTCATGGCGGGCTTCTTCGTCATCGCCGCCGGCATGATGCAGCAGTTCTCGTCCTACGCTTCCACCGGCGCGCTGGGCGCGGCCGTGGGCGCCATGGGCGTGACCGTGTGCATGATCGGCCAGCTGTTCGGCAAGTTCGGTCTGGGGTGGCTGTGCGACCATACGGGCGCCCGCGTCTCCGGCGTGGTCGCCAGCATCTTCGGCGCCGCCGGCATCGCCATCGTGCTGTTCAGCGTCGATAACGCCATGATGTTCTACGTGGGCGTGTTCCTGTTCGGCATCGGCTTCGCCGCGCTCAACATCGTGCCGCCCATGGCGTGCCGCCAGGCGTTCGGCCAGAAGGACTACGCCAACATCTTCTCGATGGTGGCCACCGGCCTCAACGTGTTCTCCGGCTTCTCGGCGCTCATCTACGCGCAGATCTTCGACATCACCGGATCGTTCGCCGGCTGCTTCTACCTCATCATCGGCTTCTACGTGGTGACGCTCATCTGCTCGCTCGTGATCGTCCCCATGGGCCGTCGCTCCTGGGCGAAGAAGTAAGCTCGACCGCAAACGCGAATCGCACAGCGGGCCGCCCTCGGGCGGCCCGCTTGCGTTGCGGGGGCGTGTAGCGAACATTGTCGCCCCAAAAACACGGTTTCGTCGACAATTCTGTGTTTTTGGGGCGACAATGCTTCCGCTGGGCTTGCTTAGGATGATGCGAAACCCTCAAGTCTCACAATGAAAAGTCCTCAAGTCTCACAACGAAAAACCCTCAAGTCTCACAATTGGAAAAACGTCCTGGAATGGGATTCCCTTCCAGGACGTTCTCGCATGCCCGATTTATGAGGCGCCGGACGCCTTACCGGTACCAGTCCATGACCTGCTTGTAGAGGGGGAGGATCTGCTGGCGCTGGTCGCGGAAGGCGGCTTCGGCGGCGTGCAACTCGGTCGTCGTGTCGTCGGTCGCATCGGCCACGTCCACGCTCAGGGCCTGTTCCAGGCGCTTGCGCGCCTGCTTGTACGCGCTTTTCGCGCCGTGCCCCATCTTCTTCTTCGCCGCGCTGTAATAGTCGTTCGTCGCGCCGATGAGCGCGTAGCAATCGAGCATCTTCTGGATGAGGTCGCGCGTGGCCTGGTCGTCGGCCTTATGCTCGTCCGCGTCGGCCAGCGCCCGCCGGACGTCGTCATGGGCCACTTCGTCTCCGGCCGTGAACACGACGATCTCGGCGTTGCTGCGGTCGAGGTTCGCGGCCGATACGGTCAGCATGCCCGCTTCGTCGATATCGAAGCGAAGCTCGATTTGGGGCACGCCTGCGCCGCTCCACTTGATGTTGCGCACGCGGATGCGGCACAGCGGGATGTTGTCGCAGGCGAGCGGACGGTTTCCCATGAGGATGTGGAACTCGGCGGCCAGCTGGAACGAGTCGGCCGTGGAGAACATAGCGGTTGCGGTATGAGGCAGGCGCACGCCGCTGGGAACCGCTTCGGACACGTATCCGCCGGGCAGCTCCACGTTGAGCGCCAAAGGCAGGACGCCGTCGGGCGCATCGACGTGGATGCGCGCCTCCGGCTCTTCGATGCGCACCAAGTTCTTGTAGACGTCGGAATCCTTGTTCGCCATGACGGCTCCTTCTGCATCGGTCGGGTACGTCTCGATCAACCACTCGCAAATATCATGCCATGTTGGCATCAAATTTGCAGGTGAACCTTGCAGTCGCCCGGAGGCGGCGCTGTCGAGAAGGAGGAACCGTATGAAAGCTCAAGATTGCCCGAAGTTCGGTCCGCTGCAAGGGGTGAAGGTGGTCAACCTCACCATGGCCATCGCCGGGCCGTTCGCCTGCAGCCTGCTAGCCGACCTGGGCGCCGAGGTCATCGGCGTGGAAAGCCCGCGCGGCCGCGACACCTCGCGCCCCACGAACCAAGCGTTGCAGGGCTGGGGCACGCAGATGGAGCGCCGCAACACGCGCTCGCTGTGCATGAACGTGAAGGACGGCGCGGGCCGCGCCTGGTTCTTCGAGCTGCTGAAGCAGGCGGACATCCTCGTGGACGGCTTCCGCGGCGGCCAGATGGCGAAGTGGGGCATGACCGACGAGGCGCTGTGGGAGGTCAACCCGAAGCTGACCATCGCGCACATCTCGGGCTTCGGCCAGACGGGCGACCCGGCGTACGTGTCGCGCGCCTCGTTCGACGGCATCGGCCAGGCCTACGGGTGCTTCATGGAAATGAACGGGTATCCCGACCGCTTGCCGGTGCTCGCGTTTCCCCAGGTGTCGGACTACTACGCGGGCTTCATGGCCAGCATCGGCGCGTTGGCCGGCTACATCAACGCGCAGCGCACGGGCAAGGGCGACAGCGTGGACGTGGCTCAGTACGAGGCCATGCTGCGCTGCGAGGGCTTCTACGCGCTGAACTACCTGAACACGGGCGCGCTGCCTGTGCGCGAGGGTTCGCACAGCACGTCGAGCGCCGGCTACGGCACGTACATCTGCCAGGACGGCGTGCCCATCTACACGCTCATCCTGGGTCCCGGCGTGGTGCGCGCGGCGCTGCCGCTGTTCGGCCTCGAGTACGGCAGCGAACTGTTCCCCGAGGGCACGCCGGTCATCTCGTTCGGAAGCGAGGCGGGCAACGTGCTGGAGGAGGCGATGGAGGCGTTCTTCGGATCGCACACCGCCGAGGAGGCCGAGCGGCTCATGCTGGAAGCCGGCGTGCCGTGCAGCCGCATCTACACCTACGAGATGGCGGAGCGCGACCCGCACTACCAGGCGCGCGAAAGCTTCACCGAGTGGAAGAACTCCTACGACGACGAGTCGATCCGCGGCGTGAACGTGGTGCCGCGCATGAAGAACAACCCGGGGCAGATTTGGCGCGGCATGCCGCTGGTCGGCGCCGACAACGAGGACATCCTCGAAGAGCTGGGCGCCACGCCCGACGATGTCGCCAGCCTCTACGACGAGCAGCTCCTCAAGAAGGAGAACGGCCCCTTCGGCTAAACGAGGAACGGGACAAAGGGACGGGGATCGATGTCTTGTCCCCCGTCCCTTCGCTTTTCCGAGCGGCCGATCGAATAAGACGGTAGTCCCGCCCCTTGCCCCATCGAGCGAGGCGGCACCTTCCCGGTCTCGTTCCATCCCATGATCGCGTCAGCTTGGCACGGTATTTGCTCCACGTCTTTCATCGGAAGTTTCAGGGGATTTGAGACAAGGAGATGAGGACATGGGCACTGCGCGTACCAAAGGAGCCGTGTGGGCTTGGCTCGTCGTTATCGGGTGCATCGGGTTCTATTCCATCCCAACCGGCATTATCGGCAACACCTCGGGCATTTTCGTGGCTCCGGTGATGGACCAGTTCGGCTGGACGCAAACCGACACCACCATGTACCGCACCATCCAGCCGCTGGTGGCCGCCGTGTGCGCGCCGATAGCCGGCAAGCTGATGGAGAAGTACAACCCGCGCTGGATCCTCGCGGCGGTTTCGGCGGCCTTCGGCCTGGCATCGTGGGCGAGCGCCTACGCCACCGAGCTGTGGCAGTGGAACCTCTACGGCGTGGTGTACGGCGTGACGTCGGCGTTCTACATGTACCTGGCGGCTCCGGTGCTGATCAACGCCTGGTTCAAGAAGAGCGCAGGTTTGGCCATCAGCATCACGGCGGCGACGCTGTCCATCTTGGCGGCCGTTGCCAGCCCCATCGGCCAGGAGCTGATCAACCAGTTCGGCTGGCAGACGGCGCGCGCGGCGCTGTCCATCGTGACCACCGTGCTGTCGGTGGTGCTGACGGGGGCGTTCGTGCGCAAGAGCCCCACGGTCATGGGCCTGCTTCCGTTCGGCGCGGGCGAGCAAGACGATGCGGCCAACCAGTCCGCAGCCCCCGAGCCCGACGAGGGCGCCACGGTGGCGCAGGCCATCAAGTCGCCCGGCCTCTACCTGCTCATCCTCGTGGCCTGCATCTTCGTCATGTGCGCCGCCTTCTTCCAGCAGATCCCCGCGTTCGCCGCGCACGGTGCGCTGGGCGCGAGCGCAGGCGCCATGGCCGTGTCCATCATCATGGTGGGCGGCGTGGTGGTCAAGCTGGTGCTGGGCGCGCTCAACGACAAGATCGGCGTGAAGTACACGGGCATCATCGCCGCATCGTGCGGCGCCATCGGCATCCTGCTGGCCTACATCGCGGGCGAGAACGTGGCCCTGTTCTACGCGGGCATGGTGGTGTTCGGCGGCGGGTACGCGGGCCTCACGGTCATCGCGCCCATGCTGGCGCGCGCGGCCTTCGGATCGCTCAACTACTCCCAGCTCTACTCCTGGGTGTCTACGGGCATCTTCGTGTTCACCGCCATCTCGTTCGTGGTCTACGGCATGATCTACGACACCACGGGCTCGTTCGACCTGTGCTTCATCCTGGTCATCGGCATGTACGTGCTGGCCGTCGTGCTGGTTCCCGTCACGCTGGCGGTGTCGCAGAAAGCTTGGAAGCGCCGCGGAAAGTAGGCATCGCACCTGTCACCCACGATCGCGACGTGGGCGCCGCCACCCCTGTCGGCGCCCGCACGCTGCATCGGCATCTACACGAACGAAGAGAGGATTCGAACGCATGAGCACGCAGTACCCCGTCCTGGGATCGCCGTTGCAGGTGAACGGCATCACCTTGAAGAACCGCATGATCACCACGTCCATGTCGCCGGGCGCGGGATACGTGACCAAGGACAACCGTCCCACGCAGCGTTTGGCGAACTACCTGGAGGAGCGCGCCGAAGGGCAGACGGCCCTCATCATCCAGACCATCTGCCCGTGGAAGCGCAACGACATCGATCCCGATCACATCCACGAGCTTCCCAGCTGCTACGACGAAAGCTGCATCCCCGACCTGCAGCGCTACATGATCGAGCCGGTGCACAAGCACGGCGGCCTCATCTGCGCGCAGCCGTACTACGTGCACGACTGGAAGCCCGACGCCGAAACGCCGGAAGGCCCCTACGGCCCGTCCGACATCGCCATCCTCAAGTTCATGGGCGGCTTTCGCGCCATGACGCTCGAGCAGATCGAGGCGTTCAACCACTCCGTTGGCTACGACCGCCCGCTGCCCGAGCGCTATATCGACTACATGGCCGGCGCCCTCCAGGGTGACTTCGGCGAGTCGTACACGCAGCACAACGACGTGACGGCCATCCTCATGCCGAAGTTCCCCACCACGCTCACCGTAGCCTTTTTGGCGGTGCTCTTCTCCGCCGCGCTCGGCATCCCCATCGGTGTGCTCGCAGCACTGCGCAAGGGCACGGCGGTAGATGTGGGCACCACCACGATTGCGCTCGTATTCGCCTCCATCCCGAGCTTCTGGCTTGGCCTCATGCTCATGCTGCTCTTCTCGCTGCAGCTGGGCATCCTCCCCTCGCACGGCATCGGCTCGTGGCGCCACCTCGTGCTGCCCGTCGCCACGCTCGCCCTGCCGAGCGCGGCCTACGTGGCGCGCATGGTTCGCATCACCATGCTCGATGAGTTCAATCAGGACTACGTGCGCACAGCGCGGGCGAAGGGCGCGGGCGAGAACCGCATCGTCTTCATCCACGTCATCCGCAACGCCATGATGCCCGTGCTCACGAACCTCGGCATGAGCTTCGCGGGGCTTCTCGGCGGAGCCATCATCGCCGAGCAGGTCTTCGGCCTGCCGGGCTTCGGCAGCGCCATCCTGAACGCCATCAACATGAAGGACACGCCCATCGTGCTGGGCGCGACGCTCTTCCTCTCGTTCACCTACATGCTCATCATGCTCGTGCTCGACTTGGTGAACGCCCTGCTCAACCCCAAGTTCCGCGACAGCATTGAAAAGGCGTGATGACGCATGGTTACGAAACGATCCAAGAAGCGCGAGGAGAAGCTCGTGAAGGCCGCCGTCGAAACGGGCGGCAGCCAGACCCGCGACGTCGTCAACGCGTTCATGCGGCATAAGATCTCCGTCGTGGCGCTCGTGGTGCTCGTCCTCATCCTCATCGCTGCCGTCGTCTCCGGCTTCATCTTCAGCGAGGAGCAGATCACGGCCATCACCGCCTCGGCACGCCTGCAGCCGCCCTCGGCGGAGCACTGGTTCGGCACGGACTCCTTCGGACGCGACGTGTTCGCCCGCACCATCTACGGCGCGCGCTACTCGCTGTTCTTCGGCCTCACCACGGCGGCGCTCTCGCTCGTCATCGGCACGGCCATCGGCTCTGCCTGCGCCTACCTGGGCGGCACGTTCGACATCGTGGTCATGCGCATCATGGACTCGCTCGTGTGCATCCCGTCGCTTCTGCTCATGCTCGCCCTCGTGGCGGTCATCGGCCGCGGCATGCACGGCATCATCATCGCCCTCGTGGTGACGAGCGTGCCGGGCACGGCGCGCATCGTGCGCTCCATCGTCATCGGCGTCGTGCAGAATGAATACGTCGAGGCCGCGCGCGCCGCGGGCGTCACCACGCCGCAGATCATCTGGCGCCACGTGCTGCCGAACGCATTCGGCCCCATCCTCGTGAACGTGCTCATGAACATCTCGGGCTCCATCATCTCGGCCTCGAGCATGAGCTTCCTCGGCATGGGCATCCAGCCGCCCACGCCCGAGTGGGGCGCCATGATCAACGACGCGCTGCCGCTCATCCGCACCTCGCCGTACCTCATCGTCTTCCCCGGCATCGCGGTGCTCGTCACATCGCTATGCTTCAACCTCTTGGGCGACGGTCTTACCGATTCGCTCGATCCGCACAGCCGCTAGGCTGGCGGAGCCCGCGGGCGACGCGCAACCGCGCACCTGCTGGCAAACCTGGGTAAACCGGGGTGTGATTGCGCCCCGATAAGCAGCGGCGCCGAAGCGCCGCAGGAAGGAAGGAATGGAAATGAGCACTCCACAGGTCTCGCGCAGGCAGTTCCTGGGCGGCTCCGCCGCACTCCTCGCCATGCTGGGCGTGGGCGGGCTCGCCGGCTGCTCGGGCGGCAACGCCGGTAGCGGCTCGGGTGCCGCAACCGGCGGCA